>ENA-OWPF01001324-OWPF01001324.1-human-gut-metagenome-genome-assembly--contig:-NODE-1324-length-22273-cov-42.174183_pt1 | contig 22273 bp, 18 predicted proteins | sample MGYA00248261_ERZ651840 | MGnify/ENA primary metagenome ERZ651840 (study PRJEB26924, sample SAMEA4378268) | human gut metagenome | biome: human gut; feature: human-associated habitat; material: faeces... | reverse complement strand
TCCTAATTTTTAGCTGATTTTTAATTTTTTGTAACTACATAGCTGAGTAGTTACTGAAAATCATAAGTATATAGATAATGTAATATCTATAACTAAAGAGGAGCAAAAGAATCCTTTTAAATATCTAGCAAAAGTATGGGAGGTTACAAGAAAAAAATATGATATAGTTATTGATATTATGTCAACTCCAAAAAGTGAGGTTTTCACTCTATTTTCTTTAGGAAGTAGATATAGAATAGGAAGAAGAAAACCAAAGAGAGGGTATACATACAACTATAAAATTGATGAACCTAGAGATGCAAAGGATAAGGTAGATAAATTTTTAAAGATGTTAAAACCTTTAGAGCAGGAATATAAGGTGATGTATGATAATAATTATATTATTACTTTAACTTTTGAAGAAAAATCTCAAATGAGAAAGAGAATGTTAGATGCTGGGATAGATTTCAGTAGACCAGTTTATATTTGTGCAGCTAACTCAAGAAGAGAATCTAAAATATACAATACAGAAAAGATGAAGAAAATAGTAGAAAGAGTTAGAGATGAGTTAAAAGGGCAGGTTATTTTCTTCTATTCACCAGATGAAAAAGATTTTATAATGAAATTTTATGAAAAATTTGAGAATAAGAGAGATCTTTTTGTAAATATTAATACAAAGAGTATTAGAGAATTAGCAATGGTTATAGCTAATTGCAACTTTTTCTTTGGAAATGAGGGTGGACCTAGACATTTGGCTCAAAGTTTAGATATCCCTAGTTTTGCTATTTTTAGTCCAGGTGCGTCAAAAAAAGAGTGGCTATCTAATGCAAATGAGAGACATCAAGGAGTAGAACCGAATGATGTAGGAAATTGTGAGGGCTTAGATTATAAAGGGCAATATAATTTGATTGATCCAGATTATGTATTTGATAAAATAGAAGAAATGAGTAAAAAATTTATAACTAAATAGAGAAAAGAATAGAACAATTGTAAAAAATATCTCTTGACGATTGATAGATTATGGGGAATAATCAATTAAGAATCAAGAGTTTTTTATTTTTTGGAGGTAGAAAATGAGAGAAGAGATAATAGAATTTCAAATTAAAGATTTTTTAAATATTATGAAAAATAAAGAAAATCAAGAATTAATTTTAATAGGAAAATATATAAAAACAAATTCAGAAAATGAAATAATTTTAGGATATTTAGAAGATATAAATATGTCTATGATAACTTTGATTAAAGGAGAAGAAAAAAATATCCAATTAGAAGCAGAGAATATATATAAAGTTACAGGTAAATTGAAAGAATTTCCTGATAATTATTCAAATAAGTTAAAGTTATATATTCAGTTAGAAGTAAATCAGATAGAAAAATTGGAAAAAAGCAATTATCCATCTGAAATAAGAAATATCTTGGAGAGAAAAGAAAAAATTTTAACTAGAAAAAAAGTAGAAAAAGCAGAATTATTAGATGAAATAAATAAAAAATTAATAGCAAAAGAGAAGATGAACTTTTTATATATAGTAAGTGAAAGGTATAAAATTAATGATGAAGAAAAAGATATTTTAAATGATTTATATTCTGTAAAATGGGAGAAAAATAATTTACAAACTCAATTTGGATTAGAATTTGATAGTGAAGATAATATTATAAGAACAAAATTTAAAAAAGATGAGTTTTTTAGTAAAGAAGGAACTTTAAATAAGATAAAAACGAGAGTAAAAAATAATAATTTTGATGGAATAGTTTTTATAAAAGGTGGAGGAAATAATATGAAAATTTTTGAGGATATAGATTTTTGTGAAGAAATAGTTAACTTGAATACACCTTTTATTACAGCAGTAGGACATACTGATGATAATGAATTATTATTATCACAAGCAGCTAATATAAATTACAGTACTCCGACAAGATTGGGAGTAGAATTTTTAAAGCTTTCTAGTAAAATATATTTTGCTAACCAAAAAGATAAAGCTTTAACAGATGAAAAAATAAAATTGAAAAATAGTGAGGATAAATTTAAGAAGTTAGAAGAAGAAAAAATAGAAATTGAAGGGAAACTAGGAAGTGCAAAAACTAAAAATGTTATTTTTATGTTTATTATTGTTATATTATTAGGTTATAGTATTTTCTCTACATTTTTTATGAAAAGAGAAGTAGAATCTAAGAGTGAAACTACAAAAATTGAAGAGATAAACAGAGAAAAAAATATAAAAGTAGAAGATATTAAAAAAGAGGAAAAGAATAATACAACAAAAAATACTTTAAAGGAAAATTTAGATAATTTAAAAGAGAAAATTATAGGAACAGAAAAGAAAGATAGTAATAACAATCAAAAAAATATTTCAATAAAAAAAGTTGAGAATAAGGGTAAAAAACTTGTATACTCAGAAGATTATCTTTATACAGTTTTATCGTGGAAAGGATATAGAGGAGAAAGGGCAATTCAAGAGTTTCAAAGGGATAATGGAATGAAGGTTACTGGAAAAGCTGATGAAAACTTATTAAAAAAACTTGGAATAAAAATAGAGTATAAATAGAAAAATATTTTAATTTTTCTGTTTGAAACTTTTCTAAATAATGATAAAATAACTCATAAATAAATTTCGTTGGAGGACAGATGAAAATTTTAATTGTAAATACAAGTTACAGCTTTTTTCTATATTTGCTTTTAAAAAAAGACTGGAAAGATACATATTTTCTATTTGGAAAGATGTTTCCTAGAGCTATTTTTTCGAATTTAGAGAAAAAAAGCAGATGCAGATATTCAGGTTATGGGGTATTAAAATCATTAACTAGAGATGGAAAGGGAAAAATATATCAATTTATATCATATTATTATGAGATTTTTTATTGGCATATCTATGCTTTTTGGTTAAAGTTAACAGTGAAAAATTTAGAAATTTATGGAAATGATAGTATGGATATAGCTCTTCCATTTATAGATAAATTTAGATATTTAATCGAAGATGGAACAATTAACTATATTGATTATCAAGCTCCACAGAGAGCATTAAAAGAGAAGATAAAACTATTTTTTAGAGGAATGTATTCAACTTATATCCCTTTTGGAAAGTCTAAGAATATAGAGAAAATATATTTAACAGGAATAGCTGAGATCCCTAAAAGCATAGAGGGAAAAGTTGAAATAATAGATCTTCAAAAATTATGGGATAGTAAAACAGAAGAGGAAAAGTTAGAGATATTAGAGATATTTGGCTTTGAAAAAGATATTTTAAATCAAATTAAAGGTAGAGATGAAATTCTTTTAACTCAACCACTATCAGAAGATGAGATAATGTCAGAAGGTGAGAAATTAGATATTTACAAAGAGATAATGAAAAATTACAACAGTGAAAATATGATAATAAAAACTCATCCAAGGGAGAAAACAGATTATAGAAACTGTTTTCCAAAGGCTCTAATTTTAGATAATGTTTTTCCTTTTGAGATTTTATTATTAATGGGAATAGAGTTTAAAAGGGCAGTCACTATTTTTTCAACAGCAGCATTGGGAATTGGAAAAGATTGTAAAGTTGATTTTTATGGAACTAAGATAAATAAAAATCTTTTAGATAAGTTTGGAGATATTTCATTGGAAAGTTTAAATTCAAAATAGGCGGTAGGCATGGGAAAAATAATAAAAAATATAGGTTGGCTGATCTTTGATAGAATTTTTATACTGGTTCTTCAATTTTTTATAGGGGTAAAGATAGCTAACTATTATGGAAGTTCATCTTATGGGATATATAGTTTTGCTGTGTCAATAGTGGCATTTTCAGCTATATTTTTTGAGATTTTAAATAGTAGAGTTATAAAGAAGTATTATGATGAAGAAAACTATCATTCAGTAGTGTATAATGTTACTTTTTTTAGAAATATGATAGCTATTGTACTATTTTTCTTTGCTCTTGTAGTGGGAAAATTTTTAAATATAGATAAAACATTGTATATAATCTTAGTTTTATTGTGTGTTGATAATATTTTAACTACCTCTACAACAGGAATAGAAAACTTTTTTGAATATAAGTTACAAGCTAGAAAAATAGTAGTTTCAAATAATATTGTTAAACTTGTATCATATACTTTGCAATATTTAGGGATAGTGATGCAATACTCTATTATTGCAGTTCCTGTAATAAGGTGTATAGGTAGCTTGATTAGAATGGCACTATTGAAATATATGTATATTAAAGAGTATAAAAAGGATAAGAAGGGGAAGTTAGATAAAAATTTATTGCATGACATGATGAAAGAGAGTTTTTATCTTTGGGCTAGTTATATTTCTTTTTTAATGTATACTCAGTTGGATAAAATAATGTTGGGAGTTTTATTAGGAAAAGAAGAGGTAGGAATTTATACTATTGGGGTACAACTTGCTGATATTTTTGCAATAATGATTGTACCTATGCAAACTTCACTTTTTCCTAAGATGATAACTCTATTTAAAGAAGATTATAGAGAATATATTAAATTTTATTTAAAGAGTAATGTGTTGATAACACAGTTATATATATTAGGATGCTTCTCCTCAATTTTTGTTATTAGAATAGTGTTTCCATATATTTTTTCAAAGGATTATCTTCCAGCAATTATGGTGTATAGTATTTTGACTTTAGCAGTTTTAATGAAGGCAAATGGAGCTTTACAAACTGGTCATATGACTTTGAAGGAGATAACTAAAAAAAGTTTTTATAAGACAACAGCAGGGCTTGGAATAAATGCTATACTGAATTATCTTTTAATTAAAAGATTTGGTATCAATGGGGCAGCAATGGCAACAGCAATAACTCAAGTATTTACAATTTTTATAATAGATTTCTTTATTAAAGAGTATAGGGAACAAGCAGTAATACAGTTAAAATCATTTAACTCTTTTTATTTAATTGATATACTTAGAAAAAAATTATAGCGAGGTGGAAAAATGTACAAAGGTAAGAAAATATTAGCAGTAATTCCAGCTAGAGGTGGGAGCAAAGGAGTACCATTAAAAAATATAATCAATGTTGGAGGTAGACCTCTTATTCACTATTCAATACAGTGTGCTAAAGGTTCAAAATATATAGATAGAACAGTTATTTCAACAGATGATCTTTTAATAAAGAGAGTATCTGAAGAGTGTGGAGGAGATGTTCCATTTATAAGACCAGCAGAACTTGCAAAGGATACATCTAAATCAATAGATGCTTTAGTTCATGCAGTAGATACAATGAATGAGATAGATGGACCATATGACTATGTTGTTTTATTACAAAATACAGTTCCATTGAGAAAAAGTTGGCATGTAGATGAGGCTATTGAAAAGATTTTTGCAAGTGAAGAGAGAAGTCTTGTAAGTGTTACAGAGGTAGAGGAGCATCCAATATTGATGAGAACTTTAAATGAAGATGATACAGTAGAAAATTTATTGCATATGAATAGTACAATGAGAAGACAAGATTTTCCAAAATTTTATAAAGTTGATGGAGCAATCTATATTCAAAAGTTAGATAAGGATTTTAATAATGATACAAGTTTAAATGATGGAAAATTAGCTTATATAATGGAAAATAGATATTCTACTGATATAGATAATTATATAGATATTAAGATTGTAGAGTACTATTTAGAGAAAGAGAGAGAAAAAGAAGCAGAAGAGATGATGTAATAATTTTATTACACCGAACAAAAATTAAAAGAAAATAAAATAGAAAACCCTAATAAATAAGCCTTTAAGAAAAATAATCCGAACATAAAATTATTTTTTTTGAAGGTTTTATTTTTTTATAAAATAGTGGTACTATATATCTATTGTAACAAAAGGCAGTATAGGAGGATAGGCTTGTGGAAAGTATTAGAATGGTAATTGATTGGGTAAATAATCTATTGTGGGGAAAAAATATATTAGTTGTAATGTTGATAGGTACAGCATTGTATTTTACAGTTAGAACAAAATTTATGCAATTTAGATTGTTTGGGGATATAATCAAAATATTAAAAGATAATAAAACAAATGATAAAGATGGAGTTAGTTCTCTTGAGACATTCTTTTTAGGAACAGCATGTAGAGTAGGAGCAGGAAATATTTCAGGAGTTGTAGCAGCTGTTTCAATAGGAGGACCAGGGGCACTATTTTGGATGTGGCTTGTAGCATTGTTAGGAGCATCAACATCTTTTGTTGAATCAAGTTTAGCAGTAATTTATAGAACAAAGATAAAAGATGGAGTGTATAAAGGTGGAACTCCTTGGATAATTGAGAAGAGATTAAATATGAGATGGCTTGGAGCAATATATGTAATAGCATCTATTATCTGTTATGTTGGAGTTATTCAAGTAATGTCAAACTCAGTGACAGAATCTATATTAAGTGCTTATGGAAGTGGAATAAACTCTTTCATCAGTTCAATAGGAGTTGCAAATATTCTTGGAAGTAGAGCAGATGTAAGATTCGTCTCTATAATATTATCTTTAATAGTTGTATATATAATCTTTGGAAAAGGAAAAAAAGATGCAATAATCTCTGCTTTAAATAAGATTGTGCCTATTATGGCAATACTATATTTAATAGTTGTAGCTTATGTAATTATAACTAATATTACAGGTATACCTCAAATGATAACAAATATCTTCTATCAAGCTTTTGGAGGAAAAGAGTTTTTAGGAGGAGCTATTGGTGGAGTTATAATGCAAGGAGTTAGAAGAGGACTTTTCTCAAATGAGGCAGGAAGTGGAAACTCAAACTATGCAGCAGCAATTGTAGATATTGAAGATCCAGCAAAACAAGGGATGGTTCAAGCTTTAGGAGTATTTGTTGATACTTTAGTTGTATGTAGTGCAACAGCCTTTGTAATTTTATTAGCAGATGCAGATAAAGTAGCAGGATTCTCAGGAATGACACTTTTCCAAGAGGCTATGAAAACTCATGTAGGATGGATAGGAATTCCATTTACAGTAGTGGTACTATTCTTCTTCTCATTAAGTACAATATTAGGGGTAACATATTATGGAAAAAATGCTATGAGCTTTTTAAGTGACAAAACTATTTTTGATAAACTTTATCATATCCTTGTAGTTTGGATGGTATATGTTGGTGGAATTGAACAAAACTTCTTTGTATGGTCTCTAGCAGATTTTGGTTTGGGAATTATGACAGTGATAAATATTATATGTATTATCCCTATATCAAAGGTGGCAATTGATCATCTAAAAGTTTATGAAGTGAAATTGAAAGAGAATAGAATATAATATTTACATATAAATAATATTTAAAAAGAAAAATTTTATCCCAATATCAACTAAAGCCGTAATTCACTAGAGAATATTAGAATCCCTCAGCGAAATGCAGTTAAGAAAATGCAACGTGTTTGAGACGAAGTCGAGTTTTGCATTTTCAACGGAATAAGCCTAGGGATTCTTTATTCTTTAGTATGAAGGCTAGTTGATATTAAAAATATAAGTTTTGAAAATTAATCTTTAAAAGATAACATAGTATTATAAAGATTGAAATTAAAACTAGATAATCTTTTGAAAAATATATAAAAAAGAAAAGAACCCTCTAGGACAAATAGAGGGCTCTTTTCATATATATTAAAACATCTTGGGGAAAGATTTATATTATCAGTATAACAATGAGTTGTGACAAAAATGTTACAATTAATAAAATTTTTCTTCTATTTAAGTGGAAAATAGGATATAATGTAAACAACTAAATGAAATAAAAGTAAAAAAGAGGTGGGAAGATGAAAAATAAAAAATTATATGGACTAATTATGTGCATACTTCTTTCAGGAACTGCTTTAGGAGTAGAGTTTAAAGAAGGAAAGTATGTTGGTGAAGCAAAAGGGTATCGTGGAGAGGTAAAGGTTGAGGTTACTACTTCTAAAAATAAAATAGAAGAGGTAAAAGTAGTAAAAAATACAGATACACCAATACTTTCAGATGCAGCAGCAAGAAAAGTATCTGAACAGGTAGTAGCATATCAATCATTAAGAGTAGATGGAGCAGCAGGGGCTACTGGTACAAGTAGAGCAGTTGCAATGGCAGTAAGAAATGCTTTAAAATCATCTAGAGCAGATCTAAAAGAGTTAAATAAAAAACCTAAAATAGAGGCAAAACAACTTGTTAAAAAAGAATTAAATGAAGATGTAGTTGTAGTAGGAGCTGGAGGAGCAGGATTAGTAGCTGCTATTGAAGCTAAAAATAATGGTGCTAAAGATGTAATTGTGCTTGAAAAAATGGCATTTGCAGGAGGAAACACTCTAATTTCAGGAGGAGAGTATGCTGCACCTAATAACTGGATTCAAGAGAAAAAAGGAATAGAAGATAGTAAAGAAACTTTCTATAAGGATATTTTAAAAGGTGGAGACAATGAAGGAGATCCTAAGTTAATAAAAGTTCTTGCTGATAATGCTTTAGATGGAGCTGTATGGTTAAAAGACTATATTAATATGACTTTTGAAGATAGACAACTATTCTTTGGTGGACACTCTGTTGAAAGAAGTTTAGTACCTAAAGATGCTACTGGGGTAGAGATGATCTCTAAACTTCTTAAAAAAGCTGATGAATTAGGAATAAAAGTTTATTATGAAACTCCAGCAAAGGAGTTAATAGTAAAAGATGGAAGAGTAGTAGGAGTAAAAGCTGTTGGACCAGAAAATGAGTACACAATAAATGCTAGTAAAGGGGTAATTCTTGCTACTGGAGGATTCGGATCAAATCTTGAAATGAGAGTAAAATATAATAAGGATGTAGATGAGAAAGTTCTTTCTACAAATACTGTTGGAATAACAGGGGATGGAATTCTTATGGCTGAGAAGATAGGAGCTAAGTTAGAAGATATGCAATTTATTCAAACTTATCCTACTTGTGATCCTATAAGTGGAGCTCTATTATACTTTGGAGATGTTAGACTTGCAGGTGGAAGTATTTTAGTTAACCAAGAGGGAAAACGTTTTGTTGAAGAGTTAGAAAGAAGAGATGTAATTTCAATGGCTATTAAAAAACAAACTGGAAGTGTAGCATATCAATTCTGTGATGAAGCTCAAGCAAAAGCAAGTGGAGTTGTAGATCACCATGGACCTGAAATGAATTACCTATTTAATAATAAACTTCTAGTAAAAGCAAATACTATAAAAGAAGCTGCAGATTTCTTCGGAATAGATGCAGCAGAACTTGAAAAAACAGTAGCTAAATATAATCAATATGCTAAAGATGGAAAAGATTTAGAATTTAATAAGAGAGGAAAATTAACTCCATTTGAAGCAAAAGGACCTTTCTATATTATGAAAGCTGTACCAGCTGTTCACCATACAATGGGAGGATTAAAAATTGATGAAAATGCTAGAGTTATAAATACTCAAGGAGAGGTAATCAAAGGGCTTTATGGAGCTGGAGAGGTTACTGGAGATATTCATGGAACTAACCGTCTTGGAAGTGATGCTATAGCAGATATTACAGTATTTGGAAGAATAGCAGGAAAAACAATAATGAGTGATAATAAATAGTTAGATAATTATTTAAAAGAAAAATTTTATCCCAATATCAACTAAAGCCGTAATTTCCAAAAGTAAAGGAGTGTAAACGACTATTACTTTTGAGACACAGGCGAAGTCCTGTGCTACATTAAGGATCACAGAAACTCTGTTTCTGCGTCTCAATAATCATAGTCGTTCTATCAAACTCCTTGATTATTGGAAGTTTTGAAAACTAATCTTTAAATTAGATAATCTTTTATAAAATCTAGCTAATTAAGTAAATACTCTTTTAGAAAGATCAATTGACAACTATATAATAAAGATATATTATATCAATATAAAAAAATAGAAAAATCATTTGGTTTTAGTATTTTAAGTACTAAATTAAAAGGGAAGTTAGTGAAATTCTAACACGGTCCCGCCACTGTAAAGAGGATGAAAACACAATGCCACTGAAGATATTTGGGAAGGTGTGTGAGTAAAGTGATTCTAAGTCAGGAGACCTGCCAATGATCATAGAAAGATCAACTTGCGAGGACGAGTGTGAATTTTTAAGATAAGTCTTTGCAGATTATCCTCAAAATTTACTGTTCGTAGGTTTTGAGGATTTTTTTATTTTATAGAAAAGGAGGATAGTATAATGATGAGAGAAGAGGCGTTTTTTAATAGGGTAGTATATGGAGGTATAGCTTATAAAATAGGGGAGAATGAACCATATACAGGGAAATTTATCTGTAAATATGCAAATGAGGAGATAAAAGAGGAGGAGGAGTATATAGCTGGAGTAAAAGAGGGAAAAGCACTTAAATACTATCCTCAAGGACAGGTAAGAGAGAGTAGTGAGTTTATAAATGGAAAGTTAAATGGAGATTTTCTTCTATTTTATTCAAATGGACAATTAGAAGAGTATATGATGTTTAAAGATAATAAAATCAATGGTGAATGGGTAAAATATTATGAAGATGGAAATATTAAAATGAGAGCTTTCTTTAAAAATGGAAAATTAAATGGTAAAAAAATAATTTATTATCCAAATGGAAAAATAAAAGAGAGTATATCATTTAAAAATAATCTTCTACATGGGAAGTATATAACTTACTATGAAAATGGAAATATAGAATCAATAAGAAATTATAGCAGTACTCTTTTAAATGGAAAGGTAGAGTATTATTATGAAAATGGAGAGTTGGAGATAAAAGAGGAGTATAAAAACCATGTAAGAAATGGGAAATATATTAAATACTACTCAAATGGAATTATTAATGCTGTTGGAAATTTTAAAGATGGTAAGCTTGCAGGAGATTGGAGTATTTTCTATGAAAATGGAAAATTATTGGGAAATGCTTACTTTATAAATGGTGAAATTAGCCAAGAGGCATCATAATATTACAAAAAACACAGGAATTTTCACCTGTGTTTTTTAGTAAATTTTTATTTTTCTCTCTCTAGTAGATAGTATTCCCAGTTCATCACGATATTTAGCCACTGTTCTTCTTGCCACAGAAAAACCTTTATTTTTTAATAAGTAAGAGAGTTTTTCATCTGAAAGAGGGGAATATTTATTTTCGTTATGGATAAACTCCTCAATAAGTTTTTTTATTATAATAGATTCAGAACTAACAATAAAGAGAGATTTTATTTCAATTACCCCTTGAGGAGTTTCGATAAATTTCTCTTTTATAGCTCTAGAAATAGTAGAGATATGGAGATTAAGCTCACTAGCAATATCTTTTAAAGTTAAAGTTTTTAAGTGCTCCTTTCCAAAAAAGAAAAATTCCGATTGTTTTACTATTAAAAGCTTTAAAATTCTCTCTAAAGTTGCATATCTTTTCTCAATAGCCTTTATTAAATTTAAAGCATTTTGATAATTAGTTTTATCTGAAATATCAGAAGAGGAGAGTTTTATTTTAGGAAATGCCTCTTCATTTAGGGTAACTTTTAATTCTTTATCAACAATTTCTACCTTTGCTTCAGGGATAATATATTTAGTCTTATTTCCAATAAAATATCCCCTTGCAGGAATAGGATCAAGAGTTTGAATTAGAGCTAGATAGCTTTTAACTCTATCTATGGAAATATTAAGATTTTCAGCAATAAAATCAAATTTTTTAGCCCCTAAATCTTCTAAATAATTATCAATAAGGGAGAAGAGGATAGGATCTTTTTTATCTTTTATAGTTAATTGAATTTTTAAACAATCTTTTAAATTTTCAGCACCAATTCCATGTGGTTCTAAAGAGTAGATAATATTGAAAATCTCTTTTAAATCACTTGTAGATAGTTTAAAAGTTTTTTTTATCTCGTTTTTAGAGATAGAAAGATACCCTCTATCATCTAGGTTGTTTATTATATAGTAACATATATCTCTAAATTTTTTAGATAGTTTAAGGTAGGAAAGTTGTTCCTCTAAGAAGTCAAAAAGTGACTCCTCCTTTGATACAAAATCAAGAGGTGAAGGAGCTTCTTCATCAGATGAATGGTTGTTTGAACGAGGAGAATAAACTATTTCTAACATAGGATTTTTATTAACCTCTTTCTCAATAAGCTCTTTTAAATTAGAAGAGGACATCTCTAATATGTTCATAGAGAGTTTCATATCTTGGGTTAAGATCAATTTCATATTTTGTTTAAGTTTTAATGAAAAATCCATATAACCTTTCCTCCTAGCTAGACTTGATATATCTATATCATACCATATAATAAAAAAAGTGCCTAAAATTTATTTAAAACTTTAGGCAACTTTATATTATTATTAAATTTCAAATCCTTCAATGATGTTATAGATATGGTCTCTAACTCTTCTATAGTAGTTTAAAGTATCCATGTAGCTTGTAGTAAGTAGAGCAATAGGTGTTTCGTGACAACCTGCATTAATAAGATGTTTATCTTTAGCAACTCTATAATTTTCTGTAATAGTATTAGCTTTTTCAATAGATCTTAACATCATCTCTTTATTTTTAGTAGCATAAGCAGTGTTGATATTTCTAAATAACTCTTCAGTATCTCTATTCATTGTAGAAAGAGTATTTTTCTCCTCTTCAGTTAAAGGAATATTGTTATCTTGAAGTCTCTTTAGTGAGTTTATAATTCTCATTAAGTAGTCACTAATTGTTTCATATTCATCACAAACTTCTAAGTTATTTTTAGTATCAAGTTTTAGATTATCTGTTATATTTTTATTATTTAAGATAATAAAGTTAGCAGTAGTAATCTCTTTTTGATATAAGTCAAGATCATCTTCAATCTTTCTCATTCTTTTAACTTCATCTTCAGTTATAGATTTATTAGTTTGATAGATCTCTTTTAAAGTATTAAACATTTCACTAATATTTTTTCCCATATTTAAAACTTCAGTTTTAGTTTGTCCAACTACAACACTTGGAGTTTTTAACATTAACTCATCAATATGAGTAATTCTATCACTAACTTTTTCTTCATCATCTTTAACAATTTTTGTTAAGAAGTCTGCAAGTATACCAATAAATGGAGTAAATATTATTACATTTGACACATTGAACATAGTGTGTGCAGTTGCAATAGCCATAGTTATATTTGTTTCTGGACTTCCAAAGTTAGAAAGAAAATCAAGATAGTATGGGAATATAGCAGTTACCCAAATAACTCCTATTGTATTGATAATAGTATGAGCATAAGCAGCTCTTTTAGCATTGGCATTGGCATTTAAAGTTGCTAAGAAAGCAGTAATTGTAGTTCCAACATTTTCTCCAAGAACAAGAGCAACAGCAGTAGGATAATCAATTAATCCTTGCACAGCAAGAGTAATAGTAATACCTAGTGTAGCTGAAGAAGATTGAACAATAGCTGTAATTAAAGCCCCAACAAAGGCAACTTTTAAAACTCCAAAGTATGAATCAGCTGAAAATAGACTGAAAAGACGTACAAATTCTGGCATACTTCTAACAGGTTTTAATCCGTTACTCATAAGTTGAAGTCCAAGGAATATCATACCAAGTCCCATAAAAGTTAAAGCTCTAGTCTTTGCTTTTTCACCTTTTAAGAACATATATAGGATAGCTCCAGCACCAACCATAGGTAAACCATATTTTCCTATATTTAAAACAAGTATCCAACCAGTAATTGTAGTTCCAATATTAGCTCCAAAAATAACCCCAAGTGCTTGTTTTAAAGTCAAAAGAGAAGCATTAACAAATCCAATAGTCATAACAGTACTAACAGAAGAAGATTGAACTAACATAGTAACAAACATCCCCATTAGTATGGCAATAACTCTATTAGTAGTTAATAAAGCTAGAATCTTTTTTAATCTTTGTCCAGCTAATTTTTGCATTCCTGAAGACATACTATCCATTCCAAATAGAAATATACCTAATCCTCCAAGAACATTAAATGCAATGTCTAAATACATTTTCCCTCCTAAAAAATAAATTAAACTTTAATAATCAAAAAAATATTATCATTAATGTGTAATAAGAATGTTAATTCTATGTAAAAAACATGTAAAAAAATTAATTTAGATATTAATTTGATGAATTTAAGGTATAAACTAAAGTTAAAAATTTGTTAAAATAGTATAAAATTTATTTTTTACTATTTTCATGTAATAATTTTGTTTCCATAGCAACTGAAGTTCTTTTTATTGCTTCTTCAGCTTCAATAGGATCAAGTCTATAAAATTCATTAAATAAAAGATCTATAACAAATAGTTGAGCCATTTTAGCAGCGATACTTCCAGTTTGTTTAGGTGTTTCTCTAGAACCACAAAGTAGAATTATATCAGCAAATTCACTGGCAAAACTTTTTCTATAATGTGTAATAAGAATAGTTTTAGCTCCTCTTATTTTAGCTTCAGATAAAAGTCTAGGTCCATCTTGAGTTGCTCCAGAATATGAGAAAAGAACTATAACATCATCTTTATCACAATTAGCAGTTACAATAGTTTGTAAGTGAGGATCTGTGATATATGAAAAGTTACTAGAAACAGTTATAAAACGTCCCCATAACTCTTGAGCCATAATTCCACTTGCACCTTGACCAAAGCAGTAAACATGTTTTGCAGCTTTTAGATGTTTTGCAGCTTGACAATAAGCTTCTTTATCAATTAGTTGTAAAGTTTGGTTGATTGAAGCTACATTATAAGCAAATAGTTTTTTTGCCATCTCTCCAAATGAATCTTCAGGAAGTATTTCAGCATAAGCCTCTATTCCACCATCAGTAAGAGTAGCACTATTAGCTTCAGCAAGAGCATATTTAAATTCTTTATAACCATTAAACCCTAATATTTGACAAAGTCTAAAAACAGATGATTCACTGACATCACAAATATCAGCTAATTGATGTATAGATAGATATTGTGGCTGTGCAGTATTTGAAAGAATATAATCAGCTATTTTTTTTAGAGATTTACTAAAAGTAGGGTACTCATTTGTTATATGAAAAAGCACATTCTTCTTTATTTTAATCACCTCACACTTAATGTATTATTTTTTTGAGTAAAAACGTTAGAATCACCTAATAATATAACAAAAGCTTTGAATGTTTGCAATGAAAAAATTTATTTTAAAATAATATATATAGTAAGAAATGGCTAAAATCTAGGTTTTATAAAGATGAAGAAAAATAGAAAAAATAAAAGTTTCTTTTTTTTTAAAAGAATATTGACATTTTCTTTTATTTTTGTTATTCTATTTTTAGAGGCTAAGATACAATAAATATATAGATGTATTTAAGAAAAAGGAGAGGTTTAAAAATGAGAAATGTGGAAAAATACCAAGGAATAATACCAGCATTTTATGCTTGTTATGACAATGAAGGAAATATCAGCGTTGAAGGAGTACAAAAATTAACTCAACACTTATTAGATAAAGGGGTAAAAGGAGTATATGTTGGAGGATCATCAGGAGAATGTATCTACCAAAGCGTAGCTGAACGTAAATTAGTTCTAGAAAACGTAATGAAAATAGCAAAAGGAAAAATGACTGTAATAGCTCATATTGCTTGTAACAACACAAGAGATAGCCAAGAGTTAGCAGCTCATGCAGAATCATTAGGTGTAGATGCAATTGCAGCAATCCCACCAATCTACTTTAAACTACCTGAACACGGAATCGCAAAATACTGGAATGATATGTCAGCAGCAGCACCTAATACTGACTTTATAATCTACAATATTCCTCAATTAGCAGGAGTATCATTAACAATGTCATTATTAAAAGAAATGATGAAAAACCCTAGAGTAATAGGAGTTAAAAACTCATCAATGCCAGTACAAGATATCCAAATGTTTAAAGATGAATTAGGAGCAGAAAGAGTAGTATTCAATGGTCCAGACGAACAATTACTATCAGGACTAGCTATGGGAGCTGATGGAGGAATCGGTGGAACATACGGAGTAATGCCAGAATTATACTTAGAAATAGAAAGATTATTCAAAGCAGGAGAAATTGCAAAAGCAAGAGAGATTCAATATGAAGCTTGTAGAATAATCTATGCAATGTGTGGATGTAAAGGAAACTTATACGCAGTAATGAAAGCAATCTTAAAAATGAGAGAAGGAATAGATTGTGGAAGCGTAAGAAATCCATTACCAGAATTAGTAGCAGAAGATATGCCAAAAGTAGAAGCTTGTGCAAAAATGATCGATGCTGCATATGCTAAATTCTTCTAATTAATAATTAAATTAATATTAAGACTGTACAAATTATTTGTACAGTCTTTTTTTTGCTAAACTAAACTATAATTTATTTTTTCGTTCCCTAATATCAGCTAAAATGGAATTTGGAGAAGAATATTAGAGAGAGTTACGAAATCTGATGCTAAAAATTCCGACGTGTTTGAGACGAAGTCGAGTTCCAAAAATAGAGGAGCTTTAGTGACTACTATTTTTGAGATGCAGGAGTGGAACTCCTGCGATACCCATAGGGAATGAACGGTAGGGATTCTTTATTCACTGACATGGAAGCAACTTGATGTTAAAAAAGAAAATAAGATAACTGAAGTTGACTAATAAATGTAATTAGCAAAGGTACTTTGCTATAAAACTAACGATGTATTAATTAAGTGGTTTTAAAGGAGAATATAAATATATGGAAGAGAAAATCTTAAAAGAGATATTTGAAAGAGTAAATAGAGGAGAAAAGGCAGGGCTTGTAACTGTAACTGAAACAAGTGGCTCAACACCTCGTAAAGCAGGAACTATTATGGGAATTTTCAGAGACTCAATAGTTGGAACTATTGGTGGGGGAAATATTGAGTATAAATTGATAAATCTAACTAGAGAGATGTTGGATACAGATGATGTATGCAGAGAGTTTTCATATAATTTAACAACTGATGATGAGTTAAGAATGAATTGTGGAGGTAATATGAAGGGAGTTGTTAAGATATTCTCACCAAGTCCAAAACTTTTGATTTGTGGAGCTGGACACATAGGGCAAAAGCTATTTAATATCGGAAAAAATCTAAGTTTTAATATAAAAATTATAGATGATAGAGAGGAGCTAAAAAGAGATTGTCCAGAACTGACATTAGGAAGTTTTGATGAGATCTTAAAAAATGAGATTATCACAGATGAAACTTATATTGTTATAGCTACAAGAGGGCATCTTTTAGATGAAAAAGTGCTAAATCTTGTAAAGGGTAGAGGTGCAAAATATATAGGTATCATTGGAAGTAGAAAAAAGATAACTGCTTTAAAGGAGAATTTAGAAAAAGCTGGAGAGATAAAGGACAGTATCTATGCTCCAGTAGGATTAAAAATCTCTGATGGAACACCTGAGGAGATAGCTATTGAAATTCTTGCTGAGATTTTAAAAATTAAAAACAATGGTGAGTTAGTTCATAGAAGTATTATGAATTTATAAGTTTTAGGGGGGGCGTATGTTTGAGGAGTTATTTACATTAAAATTTTTAGTTTTAGCAGTTTTATGTTTTTTAGGATCTTTTATAGATTCTATTGCAGGAGGTGGAGGGTTAATTACCCTTCCAGCATATATGGCATCTGGATTGCCACCACATCTGGCATTGGGAACTAACAAGATGTCAGGATTGTTCTCTAGTATAGGGAGTAGTATAAATTATGCTCGTTCTGGAAAGGTAAACTGGACACTTATGAAGTATCTTTTGCCTTTCTCTTTTACAGGGGCATTTATAGGGGTAAAAGCTGTTATTCGTACAAAGGCTGAATCTATAAGCTACATTGTTTTTATTGCTCTTGTGTTGGTGTTTCTGTACACTCTATTTAATAAGAAGATTGGTCAAGAAAATGAGTTTGAAGGGTTGACTAAGAAAAATCTAATTCAAGGGGCTATTATGGCACTGGTAATAGGGTTTTACAACGGTTTCTTAGGACCTGGGACAGGATCTTTTTTAGCTTTCTTCTTGATTAAAATTTTCAAATATGATTTTATCAATGGAAATGGAAATGCTAGAATATTGAATCTAGCTGGGAATATTACAGGGTTTTTAGTGTTTTTAGCAAATGGAAAGATTCTTTTAAACTATGGTATCCCTATTTCAATAGTGATGTTTTTAGGGGCTCAATGTGGTTCTCACTGTGCTATATTAAAGGGAAACAAATTTATAAAACCAATATTTTTAATTGTAACTGTTCTAACTATCTTAAAAATGTTCTTTCAGTTGTTTTAGTCCTATTGACAAAGGGGCTAAAATAGATTAAAATTCTATTATAGAATTGAATAAAGCTAGGTGGAATGGAGAGGCTTAAAATAATTTTCTTGTAGAGATGCAGGGGGATTATTTTAAGCTTTTTTTATAACAAATACACGGAGGTAAACTTTATGAAAAAAATGATTAACAATCCTGAGAACATTGTAAATGAAATGGTTAGTGGAATGCTAAAAGCTTATCCTAACTCATTAAGACAAGTAGAAGATTTACCAGTTATTGCTAGAAAAGAGAAGAAAGATGGGAAAGTTGCTCTTATCAGTGGTGGAGGAAGTGGACATGAGCCTTCACATGCTGGATTTGTAGGTTGTGGAATGCTTGATGCTGCTGTTGCTGGAGAGGTTTTCACATCACCTAGTGCTGACAAAGTTTATGAGGCTATTAAAGCTGTTGACAGTGGAGCTGGAGTATTACTTATCATTAAAAACTATAGTGGTGACGTAATGAACTTTGAAATGGCTGCTGAAATGGCTGGAATGGAAGGAATAGAAGTTAGAAAGATAATAGTTAATGATGATATTGCTGTTGAAAACAGTACTTATACAGTTGGAAGAAGAGGAATTGCAGGAACTGTTCTTGTACATAAAATGGTTGGAGCTGCTGCTGAAAAAGGATATTCACTTGAAAAACTTGAGGAGTTTGGAAACAAAGTTATAAGCAGAACTAAAACTATGGGAATGTCACTAAAACCTTGTTATGTTCCTACAACTGGAAAAATGAGTTTTGAACTACCTGAAGATGAAGTTGAAATTGGATTAGGTATTCACGGAGAGCCTGGAACTCATAGAGAAAAGATGCAAAGTTCTGATGCTCATGTAGATTACTTATTAGATAAACTTTTAGCTGAATCAAATCTAGCTGAAAATGATGAAGTTGCTGTTTTAGTAAATGGACTTGGAGAAACTACACTAATTGAGCTATTTATAATCAACAATAGAGTTGCTGATGTTCTTGCATCAAAAAATATCAAAGTATTTGATACAGTAGTTGGAAACTATATGACTTCACTAGATATGGGAGGATTCTCAATCACTCTTGTTAAACTAGATGATGAGATGAAAGAGATGTTAAAAGCTAAAGCTGACACTCCAGCTTTCAAAAGATTTTAGGAGGAAAACAGATGGAATTACTAGAAATAATTAAAAAAGTAAGTGATACAATTATTGAAAATAGAGATTATTTAACTGATCTTGATAGAGAGATTGGAGATGGAGATCACGGAGTAAACCTAGCTAGAGGTTTTGAAAAGATTGAGGCTGAACTACCAAAAATGGCTGATATGAAACCTGCTGACATCTTCAATAAGATGACTATGCTACTTATGTCAAATGTTGGAGGAGCATCAGGGGCATTGTATGCAACTGCTCTTATGAAAGCAACTGCTTATCTAAAGAAAAAAGATGAGGTAGATGCAAATGATATAGTGGCTATTTGGGATGAGATGATAAAGGGTATTCAAATGAGAGGTAAGGCAGTTAAGGGAGAAAAGACAATGCTAGATACACAAATCCCTGCTTACGAAGCTTTAAAATCTGCTGTTGAAGGTGGAAAGGATATAAAAGAGGCTTTTAAAGATGCTTTAGCTCAAGGGGAAATTGGAATGAACTCTACAAAGGATATTATTGCCACTAAAGGTAGAGCAAGCTATTTAGGTGAAAGAAGTATAGGGCATCTTGACCCTGGATCTGTTTCTTCATACTTAATAATCAAAACTATCTGTGAAGAGTTAAATAAATAGAGGTGAAAAAATGGTAGGAATAGTAGTCGTTTCACATAGTGAAAAGTTAGCTCACGAAGTTATTGAGCTATGTAATGAGATGAAAAAATATGATTTCCCTGTGATCAATGGTAGTGGAACTGAGGGTGGTAACCTAGGTTCAGATCCTATGAGAATAAAAGATGCTATTGAGAAAGCTTATACTGACGAGGGAGTTTTAATATTCTGTGACATTGGAAGTTCTATCTTAAATAGTGAAATGGCTATGGAATTTCTTGATGAGAGCTATGATAGAGCAAAGGTGAAAATTGCTGATGCTCCAATAGTTGAGGGAACTCTTATGGCTATGGCTATCAATGATGAGAAGGCAAATATTGAGAGCATAGAAGAGGAGTTGGCAGAGTTAAAAAACTTTAATAAGGTTTAATAAAATTTATTGCACCTAAAATCTTAGACAGCTAAGATGGAGGGTGCAATTTTTATTTTATAATAAAAAAATTCTTGACTTAGAGTCTACTCTAAATGGTATTATGTAGGTAACTTATAAAAAATGGAGTAGATTATGAATTATTTTTTTATGCTATTATTAACCTTTTTTTTTGGGAACTGTTTTACTATCTATATGACAGTAAAGCATGTTGTCCCAACAAATTTTAAAATGGTTTTTACCTTGATTTTAATAGGTATAAGCTCTCTTATGTATCTTTATGTGATACGTAGCAGATATTTTTCTGCAAACTTCTCATATGAAGTTAATCAGATTTTATCCTATATAGTCTATTACTTTATGGCATCTATTATATATGGTGGACTTCTCTATATAGTTGCCTTTGGGGGAAATCTTATTTTAAAAAATAGAGTGGGGATAGATCTCTATAAGTTTGTTATCCCCACTGTTGCAATTCTCTTAATTGTGGGAACATATTTTAAATGGAGTACAGTTGTAGAGGAGTATGAAATCAATGGAGAGGGGAGATTTAGAGAGCCTTTAAACATTGTTTTGATTTCAGATATTCATTTAGGGTATATCAATGGAAATAGCTCAATGGTGAAATTAGTTGAAACAGTAAATAGTTTGAAACCTGATATGGTTTTGGTAGCTGGGGACACTGTTGATATGCACTTAAAACCTGTAATTGAAAAAAATATGCTTGAAAATTTTAAAGATATTAAAAGTAGATATGGGGTTTTTATCAATATTGGAAACCATGATATCTATGGTGGGGGAGTTAAAGAGTTTACCAATAGGTTAAACAGCTATGAAAATGTAACTGTTTTAAGGGATAGTAAAGTTTTAATAGATGATAGTTTCTATGTGGCATCTCGTGATAATTTCTCTAAGCAACCATTGAGGGAGATTTTAAAGGAAAGTGGGGATAAACCTGTATTGTATATGGAACACACTCCAGATTCTATTGATGAAACAGTTGAAAACAAGGTGTTTTTACAAGTGTCTGGGCATACTCATAAGGGGCAGTTTTTCCCGGGAGGGCTATTTACTAAGAGCATTTTTAAGCTAGATTATGGTTACAGAAAGTTTCAAGATACAAATGTAGTTGTATCTTCAGGTTATGGAACATGGGGTCCACCTATTAGGGTGGGAACTCAATCAGAAGTTGTGTTGATAAAGGTGAGGTAGATTAAGCTATTATAGATCAATAATTATATTGGTTTATAGTAGCTTTTTTTATTGGGATTGGATATTATATCTAAAATAAAATAGTTATAAAACAAAAAAGCACGAAATTAATCGTGCTTTTTTGTTTTAAACCTTATTTTAACTGGTAGTGTCTCCTAATATATAACGCACTTAAAAGAGTCCCAGCATCACTTTGTTTTAAACCTTATTTTAACTGGTAGTGTCTCCTAATTCCTAATCTACGATGACATCGAGGATTATGCATGTGACTGGTGGTTTTAAACCTTATTTTAACTGGTAATGTCTCCTAATTTGATCATTTAATTTATGTTGATGAGAACGATAATGTTTTAAACCTTATTTTAACTGGTAATGTCTCCTAATAATTTGTGAGCAGACAAATAGCTACTTCTCTTTTAGAAAAAGTTTTAAACCTTATTTTAACTGGTAATGTCTCCTAATGTTCTCTTTAATATCCATGTTTATAGTATTTAGTTTTGGTTTTAAACCTTATTTTAACTGGTAATGTCTCCTAATAAATATTTAGGACTTGGGTTAGTTGGATTAGGTGTTGGTTTTAAACCTTATTTTAACTGGTAATGTCTCCTAATATTTGGGATACATATGCTGTAAGATATAATATAAGGTTTTAAACCTTATTTTAACTGGTAATGTCTCCTAATAGGTAAATTGCTGAAACCCTCAATTACTGCCACTTGGTGCAATGTGAATAATGTAGGTATAGGTTTGTAAATTGAGAACACTTTTATATTTTTTCCCTATTTCAGAAACAAAATTTCTCTATTTTTGTTATATAAC
>ENA-OWPF01001307-OWPF01001307.1-human-gut-metagenome-genome-assembly--contig:-NODE-1307-length-22548-cov-10.845863_pt1 | contig 22548 bp, 14 predicted proteins | sample MGYA00248261_ERZ651840 | MGnify/ENA primary metagenome ERZ651840 (study PRJEB26924, sample SAMEA4378268) | human gut metagenome | biome: human gut; feature: human-associated habitat; material: faeces... | reverse complement strand
AGGGCTTTAAGGTGGTTCCCTACTGCCCGCGCTGCGGAACCCCCCTTTCCTCCCACGAGGTGGCCCAGGGCTATAAGGATGTAAAGGAACGCTCCGCCATTGCCCGGTTTAAGGTAAAGGATGAGGATGCTTACATTCTGGCATGGACCACCACTCCCTGGACTCTTCCAAGCAACGTGGCTCTCTGCGTCAACCCAAATGAGGAATATGTAAAGGTAAAGACCGCAGACGGTTATACCTACTATATGGCTCACGCACTGGTAGAGAAGGTTCTGGGCGAGGATGTGGAAGTCCTTGAAACCTATCAGGGCAAGGAGCTGGAATTTAAGGAGTACGAGCCTCTTTACGACTGCTCTAAGCCGTACTGCGAAAAGCAGCACAAAAAGGGCCATTACGTTGTCTGCGATACCTATGTAACGCTGACAGACGGTACTGGAATCGTACACATCGCTCCTGCTTTCGGTGAGGACGACGCTAATGTGGGCCGTAAATATGACCTGCCCTTCGTACAGCTGGTGGACGCAAAGGGCGACATGACAGAGGACACTCCGTTCGGCGGCAGATTTGTAAAGGATGCGGATCCTCTGGTATTAAAGGATCTGGAGGAGAGAGGGCTGTTATTCTCCGCTCCCAGCTTTGAGCACAGCTATCCTCACTGCTGGCGCTGCGGAACACCTCTGATCTACTATGCAAGAGAGTCATGGTTCATCAAGATGACAGCAGTCAAAGATGACCTGATCCGTAATAATAATACTGTAAACTGGATCCCGGAATCCATCGGTAAAGGACGTTTCGGTGACTGGCTTGAGAACATTCAGGACTGGGGAATCTCCCGTAACCGTTACTGGGGAACTCCTTTAAATGTATGGGAATGTGAAGGCTGCGGACATCAGGAGTCCATCGGAAGCCGCGCTGAATTAGCAGAGAGAAGCGGAAACCCGGATGATGCCAAAGTGGAATTACACAGACCGTATATCGACGCTGTGACCTTCAAATGCCCTGACTGTGGCAAGACCATGCACAGAGTACCGGAAGTGATCGACTGCTGGTTCGACTCAGGAGCAATGCCGTTTGCACAGCACCATTATCCATTTGAAAATCAGGATTTGTTCAAACAGCAGTTCCCGGCTCAGTTCATTTCCGAGGCGGTAGACCAGACACGCGGATGGTTCTATTCCCTGATGGCAGAGTCCACCTTACTGTTTAATAAAGCTCCTTATGAAAACGTTATCGTTTTAGGACATGTACAGGATGAGAACGGACAGAAAATGTCCAAATCCAAAGGAAATGCAGTCGATCCGTTCGATGCATTAGAGACTTACGGAGCAGATGCGATCCGCTGGTATTTCTACATCAACAGCGCTCCATGGCTTCCAAACCGTTTCCATGGAAAAGCAGTGCAGGAGGGACAGCGTAAGTTCTTAAGCACCTTATGGAACACTTATGCATTCTTTGTACTGTATGCAAACATTGACGGATTTGATGCAACAAAATACAAACTGGAATATGATAAATTATCCGTGATGGATAAATGGTTACTGTCTAAATTAAATACCGTGATCGGCGCTGTGGATGACAACCTTGGCAGTTACAAGATCCCGGAAGCTGCAAGAGCACTCGATGAGTTTGTGGACGATATGAGTAACTGGTACGTAAGACGCTCCCGTGAACGTTTCTGGGCAAAAGGAATGGAGCAGGATAAGATCAATGCCTACATGACACTTTACACAGCGTTAGTAGAGATCTGTAAATGTGCAGCACCAATGATCCCGTTCATGACAGAGGAAATCTATCAGAACCTTGTATGCAGCATTGATAAAAATGCGCCGGAAAGTATTCATTTATGTGACTTCCCAGTTGTAAATGGAGCATACATCGACAAAGAGTTAGAGAAAAATATGGATGAGGTATTAAAGATCGTGGTTATGGGTCGTGCGTGCCGTAATGCAGCAAACATCAAAAACCGTCAGCCGATCGGAAAGATGTTTGTCAAAGCTCCATTTGAACTTTCAGAGTACTTCAAAGAGATCATCGAAGATGAGCTGAATGTGAAGAAAGTTTCCTTTACCGATGACGTAAGCTCCTACACAAGCTATACGTTCAAACCACAGCTGCGTACCGTGGGACCAAAATATGGAAAATATTTAGGACAGATCCAGAAAGCTTTAGCAGAGCTTGACGGAAACGCTGCTATGGCAGAGTTAAAGGAAAATGGATTTATCACTTTGAAGTCTGTCAGTGATGATGTAAAATTAGCAGAGGAAGATCTGTTAATTACAATGACACAGATGGAAGGTTATGTAACGGAGGGGGACAATACAGTAACCGTTGTCCTTGATACCAACTTAACACCGGAGTTAATTGAAGAAGGATTTGTGCGTGAGATCATCAGCAAGATCCAGACTATGAGAAAAGAAGCAGGATTCGAAGTGATGGATAAGATCATGATCTCTTATCAGGCAGATGACAAAGTAGCTGCAATCTTTGACAAATATGGTGATGCGATCAAAGCAGATGTACTCGGACTTGATGTTGTAGCTGGCAGTGTGGATGGATACGAGAAAGAATGGAATATTAATGGGGAAACCGTTCTTTTAGGTGTAAAAAAAGGAGAGTAAGGAAATGTCTAAATCAGCAGCAGTCTTCAATAAGAAAAAATTTATCAATGATGTAACAGAGACAGTCCGTCATATGTACCGCAAACAGTTAAAAGAAGCAAGCCAGCAGGAGATTTTCCAGGCGGTATCCTACGTCGTAAAAGACGTTGTGATCGATGACTGGCTGGCAACCCAGCAGGCATTTGACGATCAGGATCCAAAGATTGTCTATTATATGTCAATGGAATTTCTGATGGGCCGTGCGCTTGGAAATAACCTGATCAATTTAAAAGCTTACAAAGAAGTGAAAGAAGCTCTGGAAGAAATCGGACTGAATCTTGACGTGATCGAAGATCAGGAGCCGGATCCTGCACTCGGAAACGGTGGTCTTGGACGTCTTGCAGCATGCTTTATGGAATCACTGGCAACACTCGGATACGCAGCTTACGGCTGCGGTATCCGTTACCGTTATGGTATGTTCAAACAGCAGATTTCGGATGGTTTTCAGGTAGAGGTACCGGATAACTGGTTAAAGAATGGCTACCCATTCGAACTTCGCAGACCGGAGTATTCCTACGAGATCAAATTCGGCGGCTATGTCCGTACCGAAGACATGGGAAATGGCAACACCAGATTTATCCATGAAGGCTATCAGTCAGTTATGGCGATCCCATACGATATGCCGATCGTAGGATATGATAATCATATGGTAAATACGCTGATGATCTGGGATGCAGAGCCTAAGGAAGGTTTCCAGTTAGATTCCTTTGATAAAGGAGATTATAACAAAGCGGTAGAGCAGGAAAACCTTGCTCGTAATCTGGTGGAAGTCCTTTATCCGAATGACAATCATATTCAGGGAAAAGAGCTTCGTTTAAAACAGCAGTACTTTTTCGTATCTGCAAGTTTACAGCGTGCGATCGCAAGATTCAAAAAGCATCATGAGGATATCCATCAGCTGCCTGAGAAAGCAGTATTCCAGATGAATGATACACATCCGACGGTTGCAGTGGCAGAGTTAATGCGTATTTTGCTGGATGAGGAAGGCTTAAGCTGGGAGGATGCGTGGGATATCACAACCCACTGTGTTGCTTATACCAACCATACCATTATGGCTGAGGCTCTTGAAAAATGGCCGATCGAGATTTTCCAGAGACTGCTTCCGCGTGTATATCAGATCGTGGAAGAGATCAACCGCCGTTTTGTTTTACAGATCCAGGAGCAGTATCCGGGCAACAATGAAAAAATTGCAAAAATGGCAATTTTATATGATGGTCAGGTAAAAATGGCGCATCTTGCAATCGTTGCAGGTTATTCTGTCAACGGTGTTGCCAGACTGCACACAGAGATTTTGAAAAAAGAGCAGTTAAAAGATTTCTATGAGATGATGCCGCAGAAGTTCAATAACAAAACCAATGGTATCACACAGAGACGTTTCTTAGCACATGCGAACCCGCTTCTGGCTGACTGGGTGACAGCACATGTGGGAGAAGGCTGGATCACAGACCTTTCCCAGATCAGGAAACTTGCGCCTTATGCAGATGATAAAAAAGTACAGCAGGAGTTTCTTGAGATCAAACACCAGAATAAAGTACGTCTTGCAAAATATATCAAAGAGCACAATGGAATTGATGTTGATCCGGATTCCATCTTTGATGTACAGGTAAAACGTCTTCATGAGTACAAACGTCAGCTGTTGAATATCCTTCATGTTATGTATCTCTATAATGAGATCAAAGAGCATCCGGATATGGAATTTGTTCCAAGAACATTCATTTTTGGTGCAAAGGCAGCAGCCGGTTATAAAAATGCAAAACTTACCATTAAACTGATCAACAGCGTTGCAGAAGTGATCAACAATGATAAGAGTATCAATAATAAGATCAAAGTGGTATTTATCGAGGACTACAAAGTTTCCAATGCAGAGTGGATCTTTGCAGCAGCAGATGTCAGCGAGCAGATCTCAACTGCAAGTAAAGAGGCATCCGGTACCGGTAATATGAAGTTCATGTTAAACGGCGCCCTGACACTTGGAACGATGGACGGTGCGAATGTTGAAATGTACGAGGAAGTCGGACCGGATAATATGTTTATTTTCGGTATGAGCTCTGACGAAGTGATCGCACATGAGCATAACCGTGATTATGATCCGATGCAGATTTTCAACACAGATCAGGATATCCGCAAAGTTCTGACACAGTTAGTGAACGGATTCTACTCACCGAACGACTCCGAACTTTTCCGTGATCTGTACAATTCACTGCTGAATACACACAGCACACAGTATGCGGATACTTACTTCATTCTTGCAGACTTCCGTTCTTATGCAGAAGCGCAGAAGAAGATCATGGAGTATTACAAGAACAGGAGCGCCTGGGCAAAGAGCGCTATCTTAAACACTGCACATTCCGGCAAGTTCTCATCCGACAGAACGATTCAGGAATATGTGGATGATATCTGGCATTTACCGAAGGTGAAGGTTGATGTGGAATAAAGTGATAAGAAAATAAAATTACAAGAAGGACAGTCCCTGTGAAAAAGGGGCTGTTTTTCTATATTTATGTTATGTCAAAAACAAATTGACAATTTTTTCGATACAAGTTATGGTAATAAGGAAATCTTTTTTATCAAATTGAGGGTGCAAGGTCTGCATAAAAATCCAGTTAAAACTGCAAGTGCAAAAAGCGACGAAACTATTTTCCTGAAATATCAGGTATATAGGAAGGAGCAATTATATATGGGAAAAAAAGTATTGAAAGCAGATACTGTAGTAAAGAATTACTGGCGGAATAACGAACAGTTTGCAGATATTTTTAATGCAGTTTTATTTAATGGAAATAAGGTTATAAAACCGGAAGAATTAGAAGATATGGATACAGAGGAATCTTTGGTATTAGAACACAAGGAGTATATACAGAGTATTGTGGCAGCAAGAGATAACGTTAAAATCAGAAAAAAATCTACCACTTATGATGCTGAATTTGTTATACTTGGATTGGAGGGACAGGAATGTATCCATTATGCAATGCCGTTAAGAGTGATGGGATATGATTATAGTACATACAAAAAGCAGTATGATGACAATGCGGCAAAGCGTAAAAAAGAAAAAGGATTAACAGAAGATGAATATCTGTCGGGAATGAAGAAAACAGATAAATTTATTCCTGTTATTACAATCGTTATCTATTATGGTGAGAAGCCGTGGGATGGAGCAGTATCTTTGCATGGGATGCTAAATATTCCAAAAGCAATGGAAACATTTGTGAATGATTATAAAATACATCTGGTGGAAGCCGGAAAAAATAATCTGGTATTGCATAATGTAAATAATCAGGATTTATTTAATCTGCTTGAAATTCTTTTAAGCAGAAGTGGAAGAACAGATGGAAAAAAAGAAAAAGCAATAGATTATACAAGAAAACATAAGGTAGACAAAGCTGTTATTATGACAGTAGCAGGCACTATGAATGGAAAAATTGATTATAATGAATTGATTGGGGAAGGAGAGAAAGGTATGGTCAGTGTATTTCAGGAAACATGGAATGAAGGAGAGGCAAAAGGTATTATTGAAATGGGGAATGACTTTGGACTTTCCGAGGAGGATATTTTAGCAAGACTTCAAAAAAAGTTGAATGTTTCACTGCAAAAAGCACAGGAATATCTTTACGCATATAGAAAACAGAACGCATAAGATATGCTCTCGGCGGTTTGCCTAACAATATCTTTGCTTCGCGCTATGTTTCTTATATTCCAAATAAAGAGCAGTTCATCGCCTATCATACAGTTACATTTAACGTTACCATTTATGAGATAGATTTGTTATACTTAAGTAGAAATTGCAAAAAAAATAGTTTGGAGAGGCAGCTATGGCAGAATTTATAAAATTACCTGTTGGAATTGACAATTTTGAAAAAATCCGCAGAGATGGTTTTTATTATGTTGATAAAACCAGTCTGATCGAGCAGCTTTTAAATAACTGGGGAGAGGTCAATCTGTTCACGCGTCCACGTCGGTTTGGTAAGACATTGAATATGAGTATGCTCAAATGTTTCTTTGAAATCGGTACAGATCAGTCGCTGTTTGAAGGATTATATATTTCTAAGAATAAGGCTTTATGTGATGCATATATGGGAAAGTATCCGGTCATATCAATCAGTTTAAAAGGGGTAAATGCAGACAGTTACGAAAATGCACGCAGCCTGTTGAAACGGATTGTGATGGAAGAAGCGAAAATGCACCGGATTATCATGAGTGGAAATAGGTTAGATGACATAGACAAGGCAGAATATATGTCGCTTGTTACAGGAGATATGGGCGAGGACACACTTGTATACAGTATGAAAACGCTGACTGCATTACTGGAAAAGTATTATGAGAAAAAAGTGATTGTACTCATTGATGCGTATGATGTACCTCTTGCCAAGGCAAACGAGAATGGTTACTATGACCAGATGGTTTTACTTGTCAGAAATTTATTTGAAAACGTGTTAAAGACAAACAGTAGTTTGAAATTTGCAGTTTTAACAGGCTGTCTGCGTGTGGCAAAGGAGAGCATTTTTACAGGACTGAACAATTTTAAGACAAATTCAATCCTTGATGAAGAGTATGATGAGACGTTTGGATTTGTCGATGATGAAGTGAAAGAAATGCTTCATTATTACGGTCAGGATACACACTATGAAACGGTAAAAGAGTGGTATGACGGATACCGCTTTGGAAATGCAGATGTTTATTGCCCGTGGGATGTCATTAATTATTGCGATGCGCACAGAAGGAATCCGATGCTTCCACCGGAGAATTATTGGACTAATACCAGTGGAAACGATGTGCTGAAACATTTTATAGAAAGTGCAGGAGCAGCAAAGGGGCTGGCAAAAACAGACTTAGAGAGACTTGTAAATGGTGAAATCGTAGAAAAAGATATACGTGAGGATCTGACTTATAATGAACTGTATGCATCCATGGATAACCTTTGGAGTACACTTTTCATGGCGGGATATCTTACGCATAAAGGCAGAGTTGATACAAAAAGATTCAGACTTGCAGTGCCAAACAGAGAAATCCGGAACATTATCACAGAGCAGGTTCTGGCTTTGTTTAAGCAGAATGTGGAAAAAGACGGACAACGTCCGTGATACTTAATGTAAGGTTATGTTAGAAGAAAACTAATTTCAAGAAAGATGTGACATGTAAAAATGTTGCATCTTTCTTTTTTATTGTTGCAGTCTGCGGTCAATTGGTTGCAATGTAAAAACGAACATGATAATGTGATAGTAACAGGAAACGGAAGATGCGCAGAAGCGCAAAACAAGGAGGCTAAATCCTCTCCTCACAAGGGTTCGGATTTTGCTTCGCAAAACAAGGAGGATTTTATGATCTGGGAAGATGTATTAGCAAAATTTAAAGAGTTATTCGGGGATGAGGGTGAAATCGGTGTTTATTTTGCACCGGGACGTGTGAACATGATCGGTGAGCATACCGATTACAACGGAGGACACGTTTTCCCTTGTGCACTCACTATTGGTACATATGGTGTGGCAAGAAAAAGAGATGATAAGAAACTTCGTTTCTATTCCATGAATTTTGAGCAGCTCGGTGTGATTGAGTCCTCAGTAGAAGGATTAAAGCCGGAAAAAGAAGCTGACTGGACGAACTATCCAAAGGGAGTTATGTGGGCGTTTGGCGAGAAGGGAATGAAAGTAGAGCAGGGCATGGATCTTGTTTTATTTGGCAATATTCCAAACGGCTCCGGACTTTCTTCTTCTGCATCAGTTGAAGTTCTGACCGGATATATTTTAAAAGATATGTTTGGATTTGACGTAACAAATCAGGATCTTGCGCTGATCGGACAGTTCTCTGAAAATAAATTCAACGGCGTAAACTGTGGTATCATGGATCAGTTTGCGATTGCAATGGGAAAAGCAGGTCATGCGATTTTCCTTGACACAGCAACTTTAAAATATGAGTATGCACCGATCAAACTGGAAAATGCAAAGATCGTGATCTCCTGCAGCAACAAAAAACGTGGGCTTGGAGATTCCAAATACAATGAGAGAAGAAGTGAGTGCGAGACTGCACTGGCAGAACTCCAGAAAGTTGTTAAAATTGATTCCCTTGGTGAACTCACGGAGGAACAGTTTGAACAGTACAAAGATGCGATCAAAGATCCTGTCAGGGTAAAACGTGCAAAACATGCGGTTTATGAGAATCAAAGAACCATCAAGGCAGTGGAAGCATTAAAGAATAACGATGTTGCTCTGTTTGGTGAGTTAATGAACGCCTCCCATGTTTCACTTCGTGATGATTACGAAGTAACCGGTATCGAGCTTGACACATTGGTGGAAGAGGCATGGAAAGTAGACGGAGTGATTGGTTCCCGCATGACAGGTGCAGGATTCGGTGGATGTACCGTCAGCATCGTAAAAGATGAGGCAGTGGATTCCTTTATTGAAAAAGTAGGTGCTGCTTACAAAGATAAAATCGGTTACGCTGCTGATTTCTATGTAGTTGAGATCGGTGACGGTCCAGTAAAATTGGATTAATAATTCTTAAATAAAGAGGATAACACAATGATTCAGGAAAGAATTTTAGAATTGACAGAATATGGCCTTGTGACCGGGCTGGTAGAGCCGGAAGACAGGAGATTTACCATTAACCGCCTGTTAGAACTTTTTCATCTGGATGAATTAGAAGATGAAGTGGCAGCAGCCTATGCAAAGAGAACTCCGATGACGCAGGAGAGTGCAGAGGCAGCATTGGAAGGCATCTTAAATGAGATGCTCGATTATGCGGCAGAAGATGGACTGATGCCGGAGGATACGATCACATACAGGGATCTGTTCGATACAAAGATCATGAGTATGCTTGTGCCGAGACCAAGCGAAGTGATCAAAAAATTCCAGGCACTCTATCAGATCAGTCCAAAGGAAGCAACCGATTATTTTTACAAGTTAAGCAGAGATACAAACTACATTCGTAGATACCGTATCAAAAAAGACCAGAAATGGACTGCAGATACCGAGTTTGGAACATTGGATATCACCATCAATCTCTCCAAACCGGAAAAAGATCCGAAGGCGATCGCAGCAGCCAAGCTTGCAAAACAGAGCGGTTATCCAAAATGCCTTCTGTGCAAAGAAAACGAGGGATATGCAGGACGTGTGAACCATCCGGCAAGACAGAACCACAGGATCATTCCGGTAACGATCAACCACAGTGACTGGTTTTTCCAGTATTCACCATATGTTTACTACAATGAGCACTGTATCGTTTTTAACGCAGAGCATACACCGATGAAAATCGAGAAAGCAACCTTTGGAAAACTGTTGGATTTTGTAGAGCAGTTCCCACATTACTTTGTCGGATCGAATGCTGACCTTCCGATCGTTGGTGGATCTATTTTGAGCCACGATCATTTTCAGGGTGGACATTATGAGTTCGCTATGGCAAAAGCACCGGTGGAAAAAGAGCTGGTCTTCAAGGGATTTGAGGATGTGAAAGCCGGAATCGTAAAATGGCCAATGTCCGTGATCCGTATCAGCGCACCACAAAAAGAGCGCCTGATCGAGCTCGCAGATAAGATTTTACTTGCATGGAGAGGTTATACGGATGAAGATGCATTTATTTTTGCAGAGACAGAGGGCGAACCACATAACACGATCACTCCTATCGCAAGAAAACGCGGCAATGATTATGAGTTAGATCTTGTACTCCGCAATAATATCACGACAGAGGAGCATCCGCTGGGTGTTTACCATCCACATGCAAAACTTCATCATATCAAAAAAGAAAACATTGGTCTGATCGAGGTTATGGGACTTGCAGTGCTTCCAGCCAGATTAAAAGATGAGATGGCAGCATTAGAACAGGCAATCTTAGACGGCGCAGAAATCCGTGAGGATGAAGTGCTTGCAAAACATGCAGACTGGGTGGAGGAATTTCTGCCTAAGTATGGATTTACAGCAGGAAGTGGTCTGGAAGGTGAGATTACACCGGAAAAATTACATGAGATCATTCAGACAGAAATCGGTCTTGTGTTCAAAGAAGTTTTATTGGACGCAGGTGTTTACAAATGCACAGAGGAAGGCAGAAAAGCGTTCCAGAAGTTCGTAGATACCGTCAATGCATAAAAATACAGGGGAGTATTTTTAATAAACAAAAACTGTCCGGGGCAGTATCCGTAAGGAAAATGTCCTGTGGCAGTTTTCTTTTTTTATCTATTTACTTTCATACAGTATTGTTGTAAAGTAATAATTGTTCCGTAGATCTGTACATATATGGTGCAGACAGCAGGAAAAACATTCGAGAGTAAGAAAACAGTGAGGAAGAGAATATGATTTCACAGAAAATACAGAAGGCATTGCAGGGAAGTTCTGCAATCCGTGCAATGTTTGTAGAGGGAAATGAACTTGCCGCCAGGGTGGGAAGAGAGAACGTGTATGATTTTTCATTGGGGAATCCTGCAACACCGGCTCCGGCAGCATTGAACGAGGCAATTAAGCAACTGGTGGATGAGACCGATCCGCTGGTTTTACATGGATATATGGACAACGCCGGTTACCCGGATGTCCGTCAGGCGGTTGCAGAGAACTTAAACAAGCGTTTTGGAACTGCATTTACTTCCCGTAATATTGTGATGACAGTGGGAGCAGCGGGAGGATTGAACATTATTTTTAAAACAATCTTAGATCCGGGTGACGAGGTGATCGTGTTTGCCCCATATTTCGGAGAGTACAAGAGTTATGCAGCCAATTTTGATGCGGAAGTCGTGGAAGTGGCACCGGATTTTGAAACATTCCAGCCAGATCTGATGGCATTTGAAAAAGCGATCAATGAAAAGACCAAGGCAGTGATCGTGAACACACCAAACAATCCGACAGGTGTGATCTATCATGAAGAAACCATGAAAAAGATGGCTGAGATTCTGGAAAAGAAGGAAAAAGAGATTGGACACGAAATTTATCTGATTTCCGATGAGCCTTACCGTGAACTTGTCTACGATGGAAATCAAGAGGATTTCCTGACGAAATACTATAGGAATACAATTGTAGGTTATTCCTTCAGCAAATCCCTTTCCCTTCCGGGTGAGCGTATTGGATATGTGGTTGTTCCGGATGAGGTGGAAAATGCAGATCAGGTCATTGACGGCATTGTTGTATCCAACCGTACCCTTGGTTTTGTAAATGCACCGTCTCTGCTTCAGAAAGCGGTAGCAAAATGTCTGGATGAGAAAACCAATCTGGCATTTTATGATGAAAACAGAAAGATGTTATACGAAGGACTGCAAAAGCTAGGTTTTCACTGCATCAAACCGGAAGGCGCTTTTTATATGTGGGTAAAATCTCCGGATGCAGACGAAGAAAAATTTGTTGCAGCAGGTAAAAAATACAATATCATCATGGTAAAGGGCAGCGCATTCGGATGTGCAGGCTATGTCCGTCTTGCTTACTGTGTTTCCCATGAGACGGTGAAAAATGCCCTGACTGCGTTTGAAAAACTGGCAGAAGATTACGGATTGTATACAGAATAAAATGAGCAGATTGTAATGAATTTGTGAAATGTATCAGGAAAATCGAGAGAGTGGAGAGAGTAAAATTTATGAGTAACTGGGAAGAATATGTAAGGACAGTGGAACCGTATGTTCCGGGAGAGCAGCCAAACCAGCCGGACATGATCAAATTGAATACCAACGAAAACCCATATCCGCCTGCACCGGGCGTAGTAGAGGCTTTGAAGAACTTTGATACGGACAAATTGAGACTTTATCCGGAACCGACCTGTAAAGTGTTAGTCGATGCGATCGCAGATTATTATGGAATCAGGAGCAGTCAGGTGTTTACCGGTGTCGGTTCGGATGATGTGCTTGCCATGATATTTATGACATTTTTTAACAGCAAAAAGCCGATCCTGTTTCCGGATATCACCTATTCTTTTTATGATGTGTGGGCAAATATGCTTCGGATTCCGTATGAGACAAAAGCGTTGGATGATGATTTCCAGATCAAAAAAGAGGACTATTATGGGGAAAACGGTGGCGTGGTGTTCCCAAATCCGAATGCACCGACCGGAATTCTTATGCCGCTTTCAGAGATCGAGGATATCATTGCACACAACCGCGATGTAATCGTAGTTGTGGATGAGGCATACATTGATTTTGGCGGGGAGTCTGCGCTGCCTCTGATCGAAAAATATGACAATCTTCTCGTGGTACAGACCTTTTCAAAATCGCGTTCCCTGGCAGGTATGCGGCTTGGGTTTGCGATGGGAAATGAAAAGCTGATTCGGTATATCAATGATGTGAAATATTCTTTCAATTCCTACACGCTCAATCAGACAGCGCTTGTACTTGGTGTGCAGGCGATCAGGGACAGGGAGTATTTTGAGGAAACCTGTGCGAAAGTCATCGCTACAAGGGAATGGACGAAGTGCGAACTGAAAAAGCTTGGATTTTCCTTTGGGGATTCCATGAGCAACTTTATTTTTGCAACACATGAAAGAGTTCCTGCAAAAGAAATATTTGAAGTACTCCGGGAGCATAACATTTTCGTGCGCTATTTTTCCAAGCCGAGAATTAGCAATTATCTGCGTATCAGCATCGGAACCCAGCAGGAGATGGAGCGTCTGACCGCTTTTCTGGCTGTTTTTCTGGGAGAATAACAGGATGCCGTCAGGTATAAATTAAAGTTATAGTTAATATGAAAATAAGTGTTGCTTTTTCGACTGGATTCGACTATTATAGAATTTGCATCTGTAACACTTTAGTGTGTAAAACAGATATTTACTTTAAAACTTTACTATGATAAAATGTGCGTAGATTGGAAGTTTCTGATTATAGTAAAAGATGATATCATTTTGATTTATGAGAAGGAGAAGGTAAAATGAGCAAGAAACTAAGGACCGAGGCAGTAGACCATCTTTTTGATGCGATTTTAAGCCTGGAAAACAGAGAAGAATGTTATACTTTTTTTGAAGATGTCTGCACTGTGAATGAACTGCTTTCCTTATCACAGCGATTTGAGGTTGCCAAGATGCTGCGCGACCAGAAAACATATCTTGATATTGCAGAGAAAACAGGTGCTTCCACAGCGACCATCAGCCGTGTAAACCGTTCTTTGAATTATGGGAATGACGGATATGACATGGTATTTGCCAGAATGGCTGCATCAGAGACAAACGAAGCGTAAAACAGAATAGAAAAACCCGGAAAAAAAGAAAAACCCGGAGCTGCACGGATCATGTCTGGTATAGACAGTGTTCCATTCAGCACCGGGTTTTATTTTTCTTTTTTGGAAGGATCTTTTTCTTCGTGCAGCATCTGATCGACAATGCGCTCGATAATTGTTTTTTTCAGGTAGACATCATAGCTTAACATGCAGATAAAACTGAATGTCCGTAAAAGCTCTGCATCCTCACCTTCCATGCCCTCAAAAGTTTTCATGGAGGTGTTAAACTTCTTTGCAAGGTCTTTCATGATATTTAAGGTTTCCTGATGCTCCAGACCGAACACTTCTTTATAGATATCCTCAAGACTCATCTCGGAGCTGCCTTTTCCAAAATATCTGTCCGTGATCGGATTTAAGATACTCTGGATGTCACTGATGCTTAAGATACTTTTAAAATAGTAGATAAAGATCAAAGTCAGCACATGTTCTTTGGAATATTTTTTCTTTTCAGGTGGAGGAAGAAGATCGTTTTTTGCATAATTGTTGATCATGGTCTTAGTCAGGATCTTATCGTCCTCATGCCGCTTGGATGTGGCAAGCTGGGAATCCATAAATGTTGTCACCTGATCCATGTAAAGATCGATATTCGGGATATCTTCCGGTTTTACATAGTCGATTTTGTTAAATTCATCTAATATATCACTTAAAAATTGTTTTGTATTCATTTTTTTACCTGCTTTTACTCTTACTAGTTCAATCGTATTCTCTACATCAGATTATATAGTATTGAAAACTAGATGACAAGATACAATTGAATTTAATTGTATGAATTTGAATGTGGACGGTCGTAGATTTTTTCTGACGCAAAGGTAAAAAAAGAGACGGGTGTATTTGACAAAAATATATGTTTGTCATATAATGCACTTAACAAGAAAGCCGATAGATAGGTGTGAGCTATCTACTCCGGCGAAAAATCAATGTTAAAATAACCGTCAACTTTTCTCAGGAGCTGGACGGTTATTTTTTATTGTTAAAAAAAGAAAATATGTTCGATTTTACTGTTCATAAGCAGGGATAATGTGTTACAATAGATGGGAATATGATATTGTAATAAAAAAGGGATTGAATATTACAAACAACAACGGAAATGGAGATTTCTATGAGTATTTATGATACATTGAACGAACAGCAGAGAGAAGCGGTATTTCACACGGAGGGACCGGTTTTGATCTTGGCGGGTGCAGGTTCCGGAAAAACGAGGGTTCTGACACATCGAACCGCTTATCTGATCGAAGAAAAGGGCGTGAATCCATACAATATTATGGCGATCACCTTTACGAACAAAGCAGCAGGTGAGATGCGTGAGAGGATCGACCAGCTTGTGGGATATGGCTCTGAGAGCATCTGGGTATCAACGTTCCATTCTACCTGTGTGCGCATTTTAAGACGCCATATTGACCGTATCGGGTTTGATACTAATTTCACAATTTATGATTCCGATGACCAGAAAACACTGATGAAGGATATCTGTAAGCGTCTGAATGTGGATACCAAGATTTACAAAGAGCGGAGTCTGCTTGCTGCGATTTCCAAGGCAAAAGATGAACTGGTAGATCCACAGGAATTTTCTCTCCGGGCGGTCGCTTCCGGGGATTTTGCGAAACGGAAACAGGCAGAGATCTACAGAGAGTATCAGGATGCACTGCGGCGGAATAATGCACTTGATTTTGATGATCTGATCGTAAAGACGGTTGAATTGTTTAAAACGGATGCCCAGGTGTTAGACTACTATCAGGAACGTTTTCGCTATATTATGGTGGACGAGTATCAGGATACGAATACGGCACAGTTTGAACTGATCAGTATTCTTGCAAGAAAGTATAAGAACCTGTGTGTCGTTGGTGATGATGACCAGTCTATCTATAAGTTCCGCGGTGCGAATATTTATAATATCCTGAACTTTGAAAAACATTTTCCGGAGGCAGTGACGATAAAACTGGAACAGAATTACCGTTCTACACAGAATATTTTAAATGCTGCAAATGGGGTGATCTCCAACAATATGGGACGAAAAAGAAAGACACTCTGGACAGACAATGAAGCGGGGAAAAAAATCGGTTTCAAGCAGTTTGAGACAGGCTATGAAGAGGCAGAGTATGTCGCAAAGGATATCAATGCCTGTGTGAAGGACGGCAGATATCATTACGGTGACTGTGCTGTTCTCTACCGCACAAACGCACAGTCCCGTCTTTTTGAGGAAAAATTTATTGTATCCAATATTCCGTATAAGATTGTCGGCGGCGTGAACTTCTATGCAAGAAAAGAGATCAAAGACCTGCTTGCCTATTTAAAAACAATCGATAATGCAAGAGATGATCTTGCTGTCCGCAGAATTATCAATGTGCCAAAACGTGGAATCGGTGCAACAACCTTAAACCGTGTGGCAGATTATGCGGCGACGGCAGATATCAGTTTTTATAATGCACTAAAAATGGCAGACGATATTCCAACACTCGGTAAGAGTGCAGCAAAGATCAAGCCATTTGTGAATTTTATTCAGGTGATGCGCAGTAAAGTAGAGATTATCAGCGTTTCTGAACTTTTGCAGGAGATTATAGACGAAACCGGGTATGTGAAAGAATTGGAAGCGGAAGATACCGAAGAGGCAAAGGCGCGAATTGAGAATATCGATGAGTTGATCAGTAAAGTGGTTGCTTACGAGGAAGGCGAGGAACATCCGACACTCAGTGGCTTTTTAGAGGAAGTGGCACTGGTTGCAGACATCGACAGTCTCGATGAGGGCAGTGATTATGTTGTTTTAATGACATTACATAGCGCAAAAGGTCTGGAGTTCCCGAAAGTTTACCTTGCCGGAATGGAGGATGGATTGTTCCCGAGTTATATGTCCATCACTTCGGACAGTTCTTCTGAGGATCTCGAAGAGGAGCGGCGTCTGGCTTATGTGGGTATCACAAGAGCCAAAGAAGAACTTACGATCACCTGTGCAAGACAGCGTATGATCCGTGGCGAAACGCAATATAATAGAGTATCGCGGTTTGTTCGGGAGATCCCGTCTGAGCTGTTGGACAGTGAACTTAGAAAGCCGGAATCTGCAAGAGGATCTTCTTTTGGAAAAGAGAGCAGTTTTCCATCTTTTTTACAGAATCAGACAACTGCACGACCGAAAAGAACAACACTGCGCCAGCAGCCATCCGGACAGAGCATGCAGGCAAAGGCACTTGTCACAAAGGGTGTTGTAAAGTCAGAGCTTGACTATGGCATCGGGGACGCCGTATCGCATATCAAGTTTGGCAGAGGAGTTGTGAAAAACATTATGGATGGCGGAAGAGATTACGAGGTGACCGTGGATTTCGAAGGATATGGTGTGAAAAAAATGTTTGCATCTTTTGCAAAATTAAAGCGTATCTGATTCTGTCCGGGAGCATGGAAGTCTGTGTATCCGAAACTCTAAAAAAAATATAAAATTTTTGAAAAATGCAAATTTTTTATATTCGAAAAGTAAAGGATATGGTATAATGGGCGTAAGCAATGAGCGGTGCACATAGATTTTTCTGGTGTGTATTGCGTTTAGGTTTTGCATATCCTATAAAAGTATAAATAAGAGAAGGAGCGGAACACTATGAACAAGGTGGAAGATTTCATCAATGCGACAAAGTTAAACGACTTACTCAATAAGAAAGAGGATCTGATCAATATGACAAAGTTGAATGAATTATTAAACAAAAAAGAAGCAGAAGAAAAGAAGAATATTCTTGTCATTGGTAGTGGACCAGCAGGTATGGAAGCTGCATTTGTAGCTCATAAGAGAGGTCATCATGTTGTATTATGTGAAAAGAATGATAAGTTAGGTGGGGAAATGAACTTAGCTGCAGTTCCTATCGCAAAACAGGATCTAACACTCGTTATCAAGTATATGGCTCATAAACTTGAAGGTGTTGATGTAAGATTAAATACAGAAGTGACTTTAGATATGTTACAGAATGAATTCAAGGATTATGAAGTCATTGCAGGTACTGGTGCTTCTCCAATCGTTATTAATCCATTTACTCAGTTCAAATCATGGATGACTGCAGATGATGTATTAGCGGGTAAACAGTTCCCGGGTCGTAAGATCGTTATTATTGGTGGTGGATCAGTAGGTTGTGAAACAGCTGATTACTTAGCACCATTAATCAATGACTTATTCCCTAGAAATAGAGATGTCACAGTACTTGAAATGGCCAATGGTGTTATGATGAATGAATCTGGACCAGGCAGAAGCTTACTTGTAAGAAGAATGATGGAAAAAGGCATCAAGATTATTACAAGTGCTAAGGTAGAATCAGTAACTGAAACTGAAATCAACTATACACTTGAAGGCGTTACTCATACTATTAAGGATGCGGATACACTTATCTTTGCAGCAGGTTATAAGAAGAACCCAGCTGTAGAAGAAATGTTGAAGGAAAGTGGTCTTCACTATCATATGATTGGCGATGCCCATGAAATTGGTAATATCAAGACAGCTATTACAGAAGCATATAATCTAACAAAAGACTTATAAAATAAAGGGCCCTCTCAAAAATGAGAGGGTTTTTATTATTTGTGATATATAAATGTTTTAATGATTGATTGTAGTTCCTGTTTAGATTCCTTCTTATCACCATTAAGCCATCCCATCATAATATAGTGAAGGGGTGTTAAGAAAGAAATTATGAAATACTTACAGTATTTCTCGATAAATGGATTATCAAATTCACGAAGAGAGACTTCTTCTAGAAAACGCTGCTTCTCCTGTGATAAAAAATCCTGGTAGTACCACTTCTCTAATGTAATGAAGATAGTTGCATGCGCTTCATAGACATCAATTACTTTCATAATAAAATCATCAGACTCGATATACTGCTTGTCTTCTATTTTATCTAGATAAGTATACTTAAATAGATTAAAATAGATTTCTTTTAATATCTCATCTTTAGAATGATAATAAAGATAAAATGATTGTCTAGAAAGACAGGCATTTTGACATATCTTTCCTACTGTGAGATCTTCATAATCACTCTCTTTCAATAATTCCACAGTGCTTTCATAAAGTTTCTTCTTCGCTTCTTTTTTCATATTGTGATCCGCCTTTATTTCAATTTTACCTTATTTAGAAGCAATAAAAAAGCATCACTCTTTTGAAGTTGAAACTTTTCACTCTATATGTCATATTTTACATTTATTTGTTTTGAAAAGCTCTGTTATCTATCTCTATCACATTCCAAAACAAGGCATATCCATCTTTACCGCCACTATTAGCCCAGGCACTTTCCTTATGGATTTCACCACGAGGACTCCAGTCATAATCATCTTCTTCACATGATTCTATATCAATATTCATAGAATCAAATGTCTTAGAAGCACTCTCATACAATGCCTTCACTGCTTCAACGTGTGTTTGAAATAGCCCTTCTACTTCAATGTTTTCTCCATTTTCCATGTCACCATAAATGACTGCATACATAGTAACACCTTCTTTCTTTTCTTATTATAATCTTATTTCTATGAAGTGTTAAATGATAAGAAAAATAATTTCTTATAAACATAATATTATCGTACTTATTTACACAAAATTATGATAGAATGCATATATATTATAACTAGGAGAAGAATATGAAGATAACAGATTTGATGAGTAAAGAAGCCATCAAGATTCATGGTCATGCCTCTAGCAAGATGGATGCCATTGATCAAATGGTGTCTTTAATGAATAAACAGGGCAATGTCTCTGATAAAGAAGCATATAAAGAAGCAGTTATAGAAAGAGAAAATCTTTCTACTACAGGTATGGTGGATGGTATTGCGATTCCTCATGCAAGAACAACTGCGATTACTCAAGCAGGTATTGCCGCTATGACTTTGCCTGAGGGTGTAGATTATCAATCTATGGATGGTCAGCCTACAACTCTTATTTTCTTGATTGGGGCACCAGATAATGGCGATAATGTACATTTACAGGTATTAAGTGAACTCTCTACATTACTCATGGATCATGATTTCTGTGAAGATTTAAAGAATGCGGGAACGCCTGAAGAATTTTTATCTATTATTGATTTAGCACAAAGTGCTAAACATGAAACAGAAGCAGTCAAACATCCTGAAGTCTTAGCAGTCACTGCTTGTCCAACAGGAATTGCTCATACATATATGGCTGCAGAAGCATTGGAAAAAAAGGCTAAGGAAATGGGTGTATCTATTAAGGTAGAAACACAAGGTTCAGTAGGGGTTAAGAATGAACTCACACAAGAAGATATAGAATACGCAAAGGGTGTTATTATTGCGGCTGATAAGAATATTTCTTTAAATCGTTTTGATGGTTTACCACTCTATAGCTGTCCTGTGGCAAGAGGAATTGATGAACCCGAAAAGCTTATTCAGATTATCTTAGATCAACAAGCACCTATCTATAAAGGTGAAGAAGTAAAGGTAGAGAATAACCAAGAAAAGGGATGGCATATTCCTTATAAACATTTAATGAATGGTTTTTCTCATGCTTTACCTATTCTAGTTGCAGCAGGATTTATGAGTGTACTTGCAACTAAACTTACATTTAATACACAATTTGCGAATATACTGAATGTCTTTGGGAACATTCTTTACTTACTTGTATTACCCGTATTATCAGGCTATATTGCGATGAGTATTGCTGATCGTCCAGCTTTAGGACCTGGACTTGCATGTGGTTATATTGCCTATAGTGGTTTTACTTTAGCCTGGTTAAATAACCCTTATACTACTTTAAGTACATCAGGCTTCTTAGGGGCTATAGTAGGGGGCTTTATTGCAGGATATCTCGTACTTGCGATTGAGAAACTCTGTACTAAGATTCCAGATATGTTTGATGGTATTAAACCAGTCTTACTATATCCAGTATTAGGCGTATTATCATCAGGTATTGTGATGACAGTACTTAATACATATCTAGTGATTGCTCATTCATTTATTATGGAACGTGTGAATAACTTACCACTTATTTCATTAGTTATTATTGGGGCATCACTTGGTGCGATGATGTCTATTGATATGGGTGGTCCTGTTAATAAGTTTGCTTATTTATTTGCGAATGCTTTAGTTTTCACTAGAGCGAATAATGCGGCTATTATCATGGCTTCTGTTATGGGTGCTGGTATGATTCCACCTCTTGCGATTGGCTTCTCTACACTTGTATTTAAAGAAAAGTGGACTAAAGAAGAAAGAGGTACTACTTTAAAGAACATTATTATGGGCTTATCATTTGTATCAGAAGGGGCTATACCTTTTATGCAGAAAGATCAAAAACATGTCTTACCTGCATGTATCCTAGGTTCACTTATTACCGGTGGATTATCTGCTTACTTTAAGTGTGGAGTGATGGCACCTCATGGTGGTATCTGGATTATCTATTTGATGTCTAATCCACTCAAGTATGTCTTAGCACTCCTTGCTGGTGCAATTGTATCAGGTCTTATTATTACATTTACACATAAGTCTGAGAATTAACTCAGGCTTTTTTAATGCATAAAAAGAGGAGACTTGGTACCTCCTGCGATTGCAGGCTTCACAAGTATCTGCAATCTGATTGTAAATCAATATAACCTATTTGTTATAGAATGCCAATTGCTGATATGAAAAATTCAGAAAACTATAGAAATAATGCAGATAGACACAAGAATAATTTTACATTTTACGTTTCTCGTGGAGGTATTAGTACAAACTTTATATAATAAAAGGTAAGAGGTGATTACAATGAAGAAAACAATACAATGTCATAGAATTAATAATAAGATAAGTGGGCTGAAATATATAATCCGGGCAATGATTTCAAAGTAAACCCATATGATTATGATAATGTAGATGCACTACGTGAAGAATGGAAAGAGAAATATGATCCTTATAGTGAACATAATACTGATGTAGAGGATTATGATTCTTTAGAGGAATATCAAGAAGCAATAGAAGATTAAGGTGATACTATGAGAAGAATATCAACACTATTTCAAACAATTAAAGATCTAAACAAAGATAGATGGGTTAGAAAATATAATCCTCACCAACAATTCTTTGTAGATGTTGATTGGTATGATACTGAAGAAGAATATTTAAATGCTTTGCGTGATGATTGGAAATCTGAAGCAGATCCATTTGATGAATGTGATCATTATGTTGATGTATCTAAATATGATAATTTTGAAGACTATGAAAAATCAGTTAATATATGCTTAGAACATCTTGAATGGATTGAAGAAGTATTTAAATATGGCGATTTTGATATTGATCCACAAAACTATAAGAATGAAGATACTTATCTGGATGCTCTAACAAAGAGAATAAAAGAGAAGTATGATCCTGAAAATGAATTTTATTGTATTGATCCTCTAGATTATGATTCACCTTATGAGTATCAATATGAAATAGATGAAAGAATACACTGGTTAGAACTATATGATCCAAATCATCAATATCCTGTTGATCCAAGTACATTCTTTGATAAAGAAGACTATGTAGAAGCTGTCAATGAGTGGAAGGACTATGTAGGCAGTCTTGATAGAGAAATGTTTGCGGAGTTTGAGGCGGAAGAAGCTTTAGAGTCTGATGATATGAAAGACTATCGCCAAAAAGCGATGAAACAAATGTCTAGGAAGCGACCATGCTTCACTCAGTATAGTTCATTGGATAAAGAAGTTTCTCAAGAGGGAAATGTCATTGAAGAAGATAAAAAGTTATGGGCAGAGAAACATAATTTCTATAATTCATTTAATTCTATAGAT
>ENA-OWPF01001297-OWPF01001297.1-human-gut-metagenome-genome-assembly--contig:-NODE-1297-length-22698-cov-10.431701_pt1 | contig 22698 bp, 18 predicted proteins | sample MGYA00248261_ERZ651840 | MGnify/ENA primary metagenome ERZ651840 (study PRJEB26924, sample SAMEA4378268) | human gut metagenome | biome: human gut; feature: human-associated habitat; material: faeces... | reverse complement strand
GCTGAAAGTACTTAGGGGGCAGCCCTTTGGGAGGATAGGAACTTGCCAATCTTTTACTAAATCTTGAAACAGTTTTTCCAAATGGACTAAACAAAAGTTTCAAGACAGGTGCTTCTTTAGCTCAGTCGGTAGAGCACACGACTGTTAATCGTGTTGTCGTTGGTTCAAGTCCAACAAGAAGCGCCATTTTTTATTTTTTGGAAAAGTATTTATTAGGTAAGAAATTGATATTGAAAATAAATATTTTATTTATTAAATTTTAAGTTTATTGTTTGAAGAAGGAATAACAAGGACAGCTGTATTAAATGGCTGTTTTTTTATTTTTTGGAATAATTATATTTTTAAAAGAATTAAAAGATTGAAAAAGTTTAAAAAAAGACTTAAAATAAATAAAAAACAATAGGAGAATAGAAAATGATAGTAGGTCTTACAGGTGGTATTGCTTCAGGTAAATCAACAGTGAGCAAGATGTTTAAAGAGCTGGGAGCAGAAATAATAGATGCTGATATAAAAGCAAAAGAAATTTCACAGAGAGAAGATGTTGTAAGTAAAATAAAAAATATTTTTGGAAATAAAGTTTTAGATGAAAACGGAAAAATTGACAGGAATAAAATAAAAAAAATAGTTTTTTCAGATAAAGAAAAATTAAAAATGCTTAATAATTTAATTCACCCAAAAGTGATGGAAGAGTTTAAAAAAATAAAGGAAAATGCAGATAAAAATGATATAATAATATTTGATATACCGTTATTATTTGAAACGGGAATGGATAAAATGTGTGATAAAATTATGCTGGTTTTTGTGGACATAAACACACAGATAGAAAGAATGATTGAAAGAGATAATATAACAGAAGAACTTGCTGTAAAAATTATAAATTCTCAGATGAGTCTTGATGAAAAATTAAAAAAATCGGAAATTCACATTGAAAATAACGGGACACTTGAAAATCTGAGAGAGAAAGCAGAGAAGATTTACAGAGAGTTAAAAGGAGAATAAAAATTATGAAAATAGTTGCTCCCGCTGGGAACATGGAAAGATTTTATTCAGCTGTAAATGCAGGTGCAGATGAAATATATATGGGGCTTAAAGGCTTTGGTGCAAGAAGAAATGCAGAAAACTTTACTCTTGAAGAATTTAAACAGGCTCTTGATTATGCTCATGAAAGAGGAACGAGGATATTTCTTACTTTAAATACTCTTATGAAAAATGTTGAGATAGAGTTTTTGTATCAAAATTTTAAAGCACTTTATGAACATGGGCTTGATGCAGTAATAGTTCAAGATTTAGGATATTTTAGATTTCTAAAAGAAAACTTTCCTAATATTGATTATCACGGCAGCACTCAAATGACAGCAGCAAACCATGTGGAAGCAAATTATCTTAAAAATATAGGATTTAAGAGAGTTGTTCTTCCTCGTGAAATGAGTTTTGAAGAAATAAAAAAAATTAGAGAAAACACAGATATTGAGCTTGAAATATTTGTTTCTGGTGCTTTGTGCATCTGTTATTCTGGAAATTGTTATATGAGCAGTTTTATTGGCGGAAGAAGCGGAAACCGTGGAATGTGTGCTCAGCCTTGCAGAAAATTTTATACTTCATCTGAGGGGGAAAAAGGTTATCTTTTAAGTCCTAAAGATCAGCTTATGAGTTTTGAGGAAATAAAAAAGTTAAAAGAAATAGGAATAAACAGTATAAAGATTGAAGGAAGAATGAAAGAAAAAACATATGTTCATGAAGCTGTTACCTATTTTAAAAATCTTATAGATGGAATAAAAGTAGAAGAAAGAGTTTCTTCAATTTTTAACAGAGGATATTCTAAAGGGTATTTTTATGAAAATAGAGAAAATATAATGAATAAAAATTATCCTGCCAATATGGGTAAACCTATTGGAATAATTTCAGGGAAAGAACTTCTGCTTGAAGAAAATGTAATGCTTGGAGACGGGATAATTTATCTTTCAAAAGATTATGAAACTCTGGGCGGAGATTATATAAACAGAATTGAGAAGAAAAATAAAAAAGAAAAATTTAAAACTGCACAAAAAGGAGAAAAAATAATTCTTATAAATGCTCCAAAAGGTGCAAAATATGTTTTTAAAAATTATGATAAAAATGTAAATGACGATATAGAGTCAAAACTTAAAAATTCAGGAAAGAAAAAAGAAATTTCTTTGGAATTTATTGGAAAAGAGGGAGAACTTCCTATCTTAAAAGCCTGTGCAGTAAATAACAGAGGAGAAAAGATTTCTGCTGAAATAAAAGGGGAAAATCTTATTGAGAAAGCAGCTAAAAGAGGAGCTGAAAAAGAAAATATAATTGAAAAACTTTCTGAAACAGGAGAAACAGTTTTTAAAGTTAAAGATTGTAATGTGTATATAGACAATAATATTTTTCTGCCTCTTTCTGTTTTAAAGCAGATGAGAAGAGATATTCTTGAAGATTTAAGAATAAAACTTGTGGAGAGCCATAGAAGAATTTTGGGAGAAAGAGAAATTTTCAGAATTCCTGTGGAAAAAGATAAGCCTAAGAATTGTGAAATTTCTGTTATGGTCACAAATGAAATTCAAGAAAAAACTGTAAGAGAATTGGGAATTAAAAAAATATACAGACGCGGGTTTGATATTGCAAGGGAAAATAATTTAGATAAAATTAATTTAAATGAAAAACTTGCTACAAATTTATATCAAGTTTTAGAAAATAAAAACAGCGATGTTACAGTTGGGTGGAATTTAAATGTGGGAAATATTTATTCACTTAATGAATATGGAAAAATACCAAATGTTGAAACTATAATAATAACTCCGGAGCTTAATTTTGAGCAGATAGAAAATATTGGAAAAGTTCCTGTTAGAAAGGCTCTTTTAGGGTACAGCAAGCTGAAAGGAATGTATGTTGAACTTCCGATTTTTAAAGATAGGGAAGTTATTACAAACGAGCAGGGAGATAATTTTGTGGTTCGTAAAAATGAACTTGGAAATGATGAAATTTATTTTGAAAAACCACTTAATGTTTTGAGCCAAGTAAAAAGACTTGGAAAAATAGGAATAGATGAGGTTGTGATTGAACTTCTTGATGAAACTCCTGAAGAAATAAAATTTATTCTTGAAAATATTGATAAGAAAGAAAATTCATACAGTCCTTATAATTATGAGAGAGGTGTATTTTAATGAAAAAATCTTTTATAAAAAATTTAGCCACTTGTTTTGGCTTGGGAGATATGCCTAAAGCTCCCGGAACTTTTGGGACACTTGGAGGAATTCCAATATATATAGGAATGCTTTTTTTAAGAAAAGTATTTCCAAACCATATGCTTTATAATTCTTTTTATTTTATGTTTCTTATGACATTTTTTGTTGTGGCTGTGTATGTTTCAGATATTGCAGAAAGAGAGATTTATCATAAAAAAGATCCACAGAATGTGGTTATAGATGAAGTTTTAGGGTATCTTACAACTTTATTTTTAATAAATCCTGTTGGGTGGTTTCAAGCATTTGTTGCTATGGGGCTTGCCTTTGTAATTTTTAGATTATTTGATATAACTAAACCGGGGCCGATTTATAAATCTCAGTTTTTAGGACATGGTGTTGGAGTTGTAATTGATGACTTTTTAGCAGGAATAATAGGGAATTTTCTGCTTGCATGTATTTGGACTTTTATATTCTATAAGTAAGCTGTATGTAAAAATAAAATTTTATTTTTATAATAGCAATTTCTAAAATAGAATTTTTCAATGTAGGGAATATAAAATTAAGGAGATGTTTTTATAAAATGAAAGCGATGCTTATTTTGGTGGGAACAGAACTTTTAAATGGAGGTATGGTAGATACAAACAGTATTTATATGGCGGAAGAGCTTAATAAATACGGAATAGAAATTTATTCAAAGATGACTGTAAAAGACAGTGTTGAAGATATAATAAATGCCATTGAATTTGGAAGAAAAAATTGTGATCTCATTATAACTTCAGGGGGGCTAGGTCCAACAATAGACGATATTACAAAGGAAGCTGTGGCAGAATATCTTGGAAAAAAACTTATTGTTGATGAAGATGAACTTTTGGAGCTTAAAGAAAAATTTAGAGAACGTGATATAAAATTTTTAGATATTAATGTAAAAGAAGTTGAAAAGCCAGAAGGGGCAGTCACATTTAAAAACGGAGCAGGAATGGCACCGGCAGTTTATATTGACGGGATAGTTTCTTTTCCCGGAGTGCCTGTTGAACTTTATGATATGTTTCCAAAATTTTTAAAATGGTATGCTGAAGAAAAAAATCTTAATTCAGATGAAATTTATATAAAAGATTTAGTGACTTACGGTATAGCAGAATCACATCTGGATAATATGATAAGCGACCTTTTTACAGAAGAGGGAATAGAATATGAGTTTCTTGTAAAAAGTTTTGGAATTCTTATAAGAATGCAAAGTAAGCTGAGCAATAAAAACATAGTGGAAAAAATCGTTGAAAAGATATATAATAGAGTAGGCGACAATATTTTTGGAGAAGATTCAGAAAGACTTGAAAGCCTGATAATAGATAGATTAAGAAAAGATAAAAAAACACTTTCTGTTGCAGAATCATGTACAGGAGGGCTTCTTGCAGACAGTTTTGTAAATGTTTCAGGAGCTTCGGAAGTTTTTATGGAAGGTGTTGTAACTTATTCCAATGAAGCAAAGATGAAAAGACTGGGAGCAAAAAAAGAAACTCTTGAAAAATTTGGAGCAGTAAGCGAAGAGACAGCAAGAGAAATGGTTTTAGGTCTTAAAACAGATGTAGGAATATCTGTTACTGGAATTGCAGGGCCTTGTGGCGGAACTTTTGAAAAACCTGTAGGGCTTGTGTATATGGGAATAAGAAATGGAAATGAAATTTTAGTAGAGAAAAAAATATTTAAAGGTTCAAGAAGGAAAGTGAGAGAAAGAGCAGTTCTGCATAGTTTATTCTGCTTAAATAAAATGTTAAAAAGGAAGTAAACAGATGACGATAGGAGAAAGAATTAAAAAGAAGAGAAATGAAAAAGGTTTTTCTTTGAGGGAACTTGCAGGAAAAGTGGATTTATCAGCAAGTTTTTTATCTCAAATAGAGCAGGGAAAAGCATCTCCTTCAATTGAAAATCTAAAAAAAATTGCTAATTATCTTGAAGTAAAAGTAAGTTATTTGATTGAAGAAGAAGATGAAGCCTTAGGTTCTTTCCATATTAAAAAAGAAGATAGAAAATATGTGGAAAGTATTGATTCAAAAACTTCGATAGCCCTTTTGACTTCTTCTAAAATAGAGAAGAATATGGAGCCTATCATGTATGAAATAAAGCCAGGAGGAGAAAGCGGAAGAGGCTTTTTTAACCATAATGGTGAAGAATTTATATATATAGTAGAGGGAACTCTTGATATATATATTGAAGATCAGCTTACAACTCTTAATGAAGGGGATAGTTTTTATTTTAAATCATCATTAAATCATAGATTTAAAAATAATGGAAAAAAATTAACAAAAGCTATATGGATAGTAACCCCGCCTACATTCTAATTGAACCTGAATGAAAAAAGACTTAAAAAATCGGAGGAAAGAATGGAAATAAAAGTAAATGTGCTTAATGCAATGAGACTTACAAAACTTCTTATTGCTGCAAGCAGATGGCTTTCAAGACATGCAGATATTTTAAATGACCTTAACGTTTATCCTGTGCCTGACGGAGATACAGGAACAAATATGTCAATGACTTTGCAGTCTGTTGAAAACCAACTTATAAAATTAAGTTATGAACCTGATATGGAAGAACTTTGTGACACAGTGTCAGAAGCTATCCTTTTAGGTGCAAGAGGAAACTCTGGAACAATTTTGTCTCAAATTATACAAGGATTTTTAGATGGAATAAGAGATAAAGAGGAAGCTACTGTTGAAGATACAATAACTGCTTTTGAACTTGCAAAAGAAAAGGCATACAAAGCAGTAAGCAATCCTGTTGAGGGAACAATGCTTACAGTTATAAGAAAAGTTTCTGAAGGAGCAAAAGCTTATACAGGAGATAAATCAGATTTTGTACCATTTTTAATGTATTTAAAAAATGTAGCTGCAGAAGCTGTTGAAGAAACACCTAAACTTCTTGCAAAATTAAAAGAAGCCGGAGTTGTTGATGCTGGTGGTAAAGGAATATTCTACATTTTAGAGGGATTTGAAAAATCAATAAGCGATCCTCAAATGCTTGAAGATTTGGAAAGAATAGTTCAGTCTCAGGCAAAAAGACAAGAAAGGCTTGATGCCAATGCAATAACAATGGAAGAAATCAAATTTAAATATTGTACAGAATTTATTATTGAAAATGGAAAATTTGATTTGGACAGTTATAAAAATGAAATAGGTGTTCTTGGAGATTCTATGGTTTGTGCTCAAACTTCAAAGAAAACAAAAACACATATTCACACAAATAATCCAGGGCTTGTTCTTGAAATTGCAGGAAAACTTGGAAATCTTTCAAATATTAAAATAGACAATATGGAACTTCAGCAACATAAAAATATGATGTTCTCTGATGATGCTTACAAAGCTGAAGACAGCAAGAATAAAATTCTTGTGAGAAATGAAAACAGCAGACCAGTTGCATATTTTGCAATAGCAGATAACAAAGAAATAGGAGAGCTTTTCTTAAATTCTGGAGCAACAGCTGTTCTTCTTGGAGGACAGACACAAAATCCAAGTGTTGCAGATATAGAAGAGGGGCTTAAAAAAATAGAAGCTCAGACTGTAGTTATTCTTCCAAATAACAAAAATATAATTTCATCTGCAAAAATAGCAGCAGAAAGATCAGATAAAGATGTAACAGTTCTTGAAACAACAAGTATGCTTGGAGGACATTACATTGTAAAAAATAAAGATCTTAATATGGAAAAAATAGCTAAAAATCTTAACAGAAATTCATCTGTTGAAATAACAAGAGCTGTGAGAAATACAAGAGTTGATAATCTTGAAATAAGCGAAGGAGATTATATTGCTATGGTAAATGGCAGAATAAGAGAAAAGGCTTCTTCACTTAGAGAACTTGTTGAAATAATAAAAGAAAATTATATTACAGAGTATACTCTTAATGTATTTGTTTCAATAGGTAAAGATGCTGATAAAGAAGCAACAGCTGTTTTAAGAGAAATCGGCGAAGAAAAATCTTATACAGACATAGAAGGAAATCAAAATAATTATCCATATTATATTTATATAGAGAACAGAGATCCAAAACTTGCTGAAATAGCAATAGTTACAGACTCTACATCAGATCTTACACCTGAACTAATAAAAGATCTTGATGTTGAAATTGTTCCTCTTAAAATTAAGCTTGATGGAAATAATTATTACAGAGAAGGTGTGGATATTAGCAAAAGAGAATTTTGGAGAAAACTTCTTACTGAAGGGCAGCTTCCAAAAACATCTCAGCCTTCACCAGCAGAATTTAAAGCAATGTATGAAAAATTATTTGCTAAAGGATATAAGAAAATTATTTCAATTCATATTTCTGGAAAACTTAGCGGAACACAACAGGCCGCAAGAGTTGGTAAAGGAATGACAGCAAGAGAAGGGGATATTGCAATAATTGATTCTAAAACAACTACATTTGCTCTTGGGCACATAGTTACAGAAGCAGCTAAACTGGCAAAAGAAAGAAAAAGCTTTAAAGAGATAATAGACTGGATAGAAGAAACTAAAGAAAGTATGAAAGTATTTTTCGTTGTTAAAGATTTAGAATTTCTTCAAAAAGGCGGAAGAATCGGAAGAGCTTCAGCAATGGTCGGAGGTCTTTTAAAATTAAAACCTGTTCTTAAGGTTGAAAACGGAGAAGTATCTGTTGAGGCAAAAGCTATCGGAGAAAGAGGTGCTATGCTTCATATGGAAAAACTTATTAAAAACAGTAAAAACTCTATAATTTTATATACAGCTTGGGGTGGAACTCAAAGTGAACTTGCAAATGCAGATGCACTAAGAAATGCAGCAGAAAAAATGAAGAGAGTTGATTACAGAGGCAGAGTAGAAATAGGGGCAACATTAGGTTCTCATACAGGTCCTGTTTATGGTATGGGAGTAATGGATAAGATAAGATAAAACTTTTTTATAAAGGACTCTTTTTTGCTGAAAAAGGGTCCTTTATGTATTTTTATTGGGTATTTAAGTTTTAAGGCAGAGATTTATTTTATATGGGGGAGATAATGGAAATTTTTAAACTTGTTTTGGGTGTTGCTATTTTTATTGTGACATTCTACTATATTATTTCAGAAAAGTATCCAAAGTCTTTGGTAGCAATAATAGGGGGAAGCCTTATGGTTGTATCAGGAATTTTAAATGAGGAAGAGGCTTTGGAAACTATCGGTTACAATCTGGAGGTTATTTTTCTTCTTGTAGGAATGATGATGATTGTTGAAATTATGTCGGATACAGGAGTGTTTCAATGGGTAGCTATAAAAATAGCTCAGGTTGCAAAGGGAGATCCTACAAAGATTTTAATATTTATTTCTGTTGTTACAGCATTATTCTCAGCTATGCTTGATAATGTTACAACAATTCTTTTAGTTGTTCCTGTAACAATTTTCTTGGCAAAAAGATTGGAAGTAGATCCAGAGCCTTTTGTTCTGCTTCAAATATTTATGTCAAATATAGGCGGAACTGCAACAATGATTGGAGACCCGCCAAACCTTATTATAGCAAGTCTTGGTAATATAGGATTTAATGATTTTATAATAAATCTTGCTCCGCTTATTCTTATAAATACTGTAGTTCTTTTGGGAAGTGCTTCACTTTACTTTAAGAAAAAACTTACAGTATCAAGAGAACTTAAGATGAGTATTATGGAACTTGATCTTGGAAGAACAATAAAAGATAAAAAACTTCTAGTTCAGTCATTAGCTTTATTTTCAATAGTAATAATTGGATTTTTAACTAACAGTGTTACAAACATAGGTCTTGCAGTAATTGCACTTTTTGGCTCAATAGTTCTTATTTTTGTAAGTAAGAAAAAACCTGAAGAAATTTTTGCAAAGATTGAATGGGAAACTTTATTTTTCTTTGGAGGACTTTTTGTTCTTGTTGAAGGAGTAGAAAATCTTGGAATAATTAAAGTTTTAGGGGAACGTATAATAGCTGTTACAGATGGAAACTTAAAACTTACATCAAGCTTGATTTTAGTTATTTCAACAATTCTTTCTCCTATAATAGGATCAATTCCTCATACACTTTCTTTTGGGAAAATAATTGTTGAAATTCTTCCTGGGTATACAGGACAGACAGATGTGCTTTGGTGGGCATTGTCTTTAGGAGCGTGTCTTGGAGGAAATATGACAATAGTTGGTGCAGCAGCAAATATAGTTGGATCTTCAGTTGCTAAAAAGGTAGGAATAGAAATAAGTTTTAAAGAATTTTTTAAATGGGGAGTTATAGTCGTACTACAGTCAACTATTTTAAGTTTAATATATATTAATGTGAGATACTAAAAGTATCGAAGAGGAGGAAAAATGAAATTTTCTAATTATTTGGATTCCAACCTGATTTTTACAGATGTAAAAGGTTCATCGATGGAAGAAATAATTAAAGAGATGGTAGAAAAGATTGCATCAAAGGAAAAAAGTGTAAACTTAAGAAAAGATGAAATCACTTCAGCTGTCATAAAAAGAGAGCAGGAAATATCAACAGCTATAGGAAAAGGTGTGGCAATACCCCATGCAAGAATAGAAAACTTTAATGATTTTATTGTTGCAGTAGGTGTTGTAGAAACTCCTTTCAGAGCAAAAGTTGAAGCATCAGCATCAAAAGATACTGTTGAGCTTGTATTTTTAATTATTTCAGATGTTTTAAAAAACAAAAATATTTTAAAAATAATGAGTGCTGTATCAAAATTAGTAATAAAATATCCGCATATAGCAGATAAAATGAAAACTATAAAAGATTCAGCAGAAATATTGAAGGCAGTTCAAGAGGCAGACATAGAAATAGGACATAAAATTACAGCAGAAGATGTACTTAGTCCTGATATTATTCCTTTGTCTCCAAATTCAACTTTGGAAGAAGTTGCAAAAAGATTTATAATAGAGCATACAAGCGGTCTGCCTGTTGTTGATGAAAATGGGAAGTTCTTAGGTGAAATTACAGAGAAAGAACTTATAGAATTTGGTATGCCTAAGTATCTTTCACTTATGCAGGATTTAAACTTCCTTACTGTTGGAGAGCCTTTTGAAGAATATCTTGTAAATGAAAAAACAACAACAATAGAAAATCTTTACAGAAGCAAAGATGAACTTATAATTCTTGATAGAAAAGCTCCTATTATGGAAATTTGTTTTATTATGGTAAGCAAAAATATCACAAGACTTTATGTTGTTGAAAACGGGGAATATTTAGGGCTTATAAAAAGATCAGATATAATTAAGAAAGTTCTTCACATTTAATTGAAAAAAGAAAATATGGTAAAGTGTTAAGGGAAAATTTATAAATTTTTTAAGGAGGAAAAATGCTTTACCTAATACTAGGTGTTTTAATATTTTTAACAGTTTTTTATTTAATGATTACAGAAAAAGTTCCTAATGCTTGGGCAACAATGCTTGGGGGACTTGTAATGGCACTTTTGGGAATAATAAATGAAGAAAATGCTTTAGAAGCTGTTTATGAGAGATTGGAAATTATATTTCTTCTTGTAGGAATGATGATAATAGTTCATATTATTTCAGAGACAGGAGTTTTCCAATGGTTTGCAATTAAGGTTGCACAGCTTGCAAAAGGAGAACCTTTTAGACTTATAATTCTTCTTTCTGTGGTGACAGCTCTTTGTTCTGCATTTTTAGATAACGTGACAACAATTCTTTTGATGGCACCGGTTTCAATACTTCTTGCTAATCAGCTTAGACTTGATCCGTTTCCATTTATTATAAGTGAAGTAATGTCAGCCAACATAGGGGGAGTGGCAACTCTTATAGGTGACCCGACTCAGCTTATTATAGGTTCAGAAGGACATCTTGGATTTAATGAATTCTTGATGAATACATCACCTATGGCAGTTATATCAATGGTAATATTGATATTGAATGTATATTTTATTTATGGAAAAGATATGCACGTTTCAAGAGAATTGAAAGCAAGAATAATGGAACTTGATTCAAGCCGTTCACTTAAAGATGTAAAGCTTTTAAAAGAAGCGGCAATAATATTTTCTCTTGTTCTTGCAGGGTTTATTTTAAATAATTTTATAAATAAAGGTCTTGCAATAATTGCACTTTCAGGAGCAGTAATTTTAGTTGTTCTTGCAAAAAGAGAACCAAAAGAAGTGTTAAATAATGTTGAATGGGATACTATGTTTTTCTTCATAGGACTTTTCATGATGATAAGAGGGATAGAAAATCTTCATGTTATAGATATAATTGGAGGAAAACTTATTGAGATTACAGCAGGAAACTTTAATATGGCTCTTGTGGCAATAACATGGCTTTCAGCAGCCTTTACATCTGTAATAGGAAATGTTGCAAATGCAGCAACAGTTTCAAAAATTGTGGAAGTAATGATTCCTTCTTTTGATAAAATAGGAAATACTCAAGCTTTCTGGTGGGCATTGTCATTTGGATCATGTCTTGGAGGAAATATTTCAATGCTTGCTTCAGCAACAAACGTAGTTGCAGTTGGGGCAGCTGGCAAAGTAGGGTGTAAAATAGATTTTATCAAATTTTTAAAATTCGGTGCTTTAATATCTGTTCAGACACTTATAGCTTCAACAATTTATATGTGGCTGAGATATATGAATTAAAAGTAAAAGTTAATCGGAAAAAATAAAATAGTTGAAAATAAAAAGAGTGAAAATTTATATTTTTGCTCTTTTTTATATGAAAAGAATGAAGAGTGATAAATCGGTCACATATATCAGCAGTACATAAAATACTGCTGATATACTTTTGTCAATGATCATGTTTTAAATTTGAGAGTTTCTTTTACGTATTCCTGCAAATATTGATCCAGATATATTGTGCCAGACACTGAAAATAGCTCCGGGCAGTGTAGCCAAAGGATTTAAGGCGAAATTTGTAACTGCAAGTGATACAGCAAGCCCGCTGTTCTGCATACCAACTTCTATGGCAACAGCAGTTGCTTTTTTGTATTCAAGGTTAAAAATTTTTGCTGCAATCAGACCTCCCGCAATTCCGGTAAAGTTGTGAAGCATGACAACAGCAAGAACCAATAATCCACAGGCAGCTATTTTATCAGCATTTGCTCCTATTATTCCAGAAATTATAAGAATAATAGATACAGCAGATGTTAAAGGCATAATATACAGGATTTTTTCAATGCGATGTTTTAATAACTGACGAAGTATAAGCCCTGCCAGTATAGGAATAAGGATAACATTTACTATAGATTTGAACATTAAAAATAAAGATACTTCAACCCATTTTCCAGCTAAAAGATATACAAGTGCCGGAGTAAGAAATGGTGCAAGAAGAGTGGAAATAATAGTCATTCCCACAGATAAAGGCACGTCTCCATCTGCGATATATGTTATAACATTGCTGGCTGTTCCTCCAGGACAGCATCCAACAAGAATAACACCAAGTGCAAGATCAGGATTTAAATTAAATATACGTGCAATTATCCAAGCTGATAAAGGCATTATTGTATATTGAATGATACATCCTATTGCAATATATTTTGGCTGAAATAAAATATTTTTAAAGTCCTCTGCTTTTATAGTCATTCCCATTCCAAACATAGCTACTCCTAAAAAGAAAGCTGTATGTTTTGTCATCCATGAAAAATTGTCAGGAATAAAAAAAGCTGTTATAGAAAATGCAATTATAATAAAACTTATATATTTTAAAATAAAGGCATTTATATTTTTTAAAAAGTTCATAGAAAACTATACCTCATAAGAAAAATTGTCTATAAGACGAGTTTTTCCAATATATACAGCCATAGCTACAAGAACATCTCTATCGATAACCTCAACAGGCTGCATATCGTAAAGTCCAACTATTGAAACATAGTCTATTTTTGCAAGTGGCTCTTGCTTTATAACAGCGATCATCTCTTTTAAAACATCCTCTGCTTTTTTTCCAGCAGAAATAATTTCTTTTCCTTTTTTTATAGATTTTGAAAGGCAAAGGGCAGCCTTACGTTCTTCTGAATTTAAATATGTGTTTCTTGAAGATTTTGCAAGTCCATCTTTTTCTCTTACTATAGGACAACCAATAATTTCTATATCAAAACTTAAATCTTTTACCATTTTTCTGATTATAGCAAGCTGTTGGGCATCTTTTTCACCAAAGTAAGCACGGTCAGGAGTAACAATATTAAATAATTTTGTGACTACTGTACATACACCTTTGAAGTGAATAGGACGAGATTTTCCGCAAAGAGTATCAGAAAGAGTATCAATATTTACAAAAGCATGTAAATCATTATACATTTCTTCAGGCTCAGGGTGGAATACAACATCTATACCGATTTCACGGCAAAGTTCACAATCTTTTTCGAAATCTCTTGGGTATGCTTCCAAATCTTCATTTGGTCCAAATTGGATTGGATTAACAAAATTTGAAGTAATTGCAATATCATTTTCTTCACGGCATTTTTTTAAAAGGCTGGCATGTCCTTCGTGAAGAAATCCCATAGTAGGAACTAGACCTACACTTTTTCCTTCTCTTTTCCATTGCTTAATTTTTTCTCTAAGCTCAGGAATTCTTGTGATAATTTCCATTTTTTCTCCTAATTTTGATTTTTTAGATAAAATTTATTTTCCTGTTTAAAAATTTTTACATATCTTTTAAAAGACCATGTTTTTCATAATTTGTTACACGGACAATTTTGTTTTCATCATCAACGAAAACAACAGAAGGTCTGTGAATTTTCATTTCTTCAGGATCACAGCTTCCATATGCCATTATTATAACTTTATCTCCAGTGCTTACACATCTTGCTGCTGCACCGTTAAGACATATTACTCCGCTGTTTCTTTCTCCGCAGATAGTGTATGTTTCAAACCTGTTTCCGTTATTTACATCAACAATTTGAACCTTTTGATATTCAAGTATTCCAGCTGCTTCTAAAAGAGCTTCATCTACAGTAATACTTCCAACATAATCAAGGGCAGCCTGTGTTACTGTAGCTCTGTGGATTTTTCCTTTAAGTACGTCAATTAACATATTTTATCACCTCCTCTTTTCTTTAAATAATATATTTTTTAGGAAAAACTAGAAATAAATTTTATCTTGTGAAGTATGATAGCACAAATGAAAGATTATGTTAAATATATAAAATATATGAGAAGTATAAAAATCAATTAATAATCTTGGTTGTTTCAGAAAAAAACTTGTTAAAATCTGAATGATATTTTACAATAGAAATATGATATGCAGGGAGGTGCTTTTTGTGATAAGAATAGATGAGGTACTTACAGAAGAGGTAAACAAAAGATGTTCAAGAAGAAGATTTTCTGAAAAACCAATTACAGTTCAAGAAGAAGTTGAAATTTTAAAAATAATCGAAAAAATAAATGATGACAGCGGACTTGAATTTGAATGTTGTATAAATTATGGTAATGAAGTTTTTGACGGACTTACAGCATCTTATGGGATTATAAAAGGCTGTTCTTCTTATACTGCTCTTATAGGGGATTCAAGAGATAAACTTATAGAAGAAAAAATTGGATATTATGGAGAGTATTTAGTTCTTAAACTTACACAGATGGGATTTGGAACATGCTGGGTAGGAGGAACTTTTGATAAAAAAGCAGTGGCTAAGGATATAAAAACAGAATACTGTGATAAACTTTATTGTGTTATTGCACTTGGAAATCTTGAAAGTGAAGAAAAAACGAATTTTGAAAAAGTGATAGGATTTTTTGGGAAAAACAGAAAAAGTGCAGGAGAGATTTTTACAAGTATTCAGAAAGTAAAAGATGAAGATAAAGCTTGGATTTTAAATGGTCTTGAATGTGTGAGAAAAGCTCCCTCAGCTCTTAACAGCCAGCCATGGATTTTTGGATATAAAGATGGCAGTGTTTATATAAAAGGAAATGGGAAGAAAACAGGTTTTGAAAAAATAGATTTAGGAATAGCAATGCTTCATTTTCAAATGGGAGCAGAAGAAAAAGGTCATATAGGGCAGTGGAAATTTATAAAAAACTGCTGGGAGTTTGTGAATAGGGAGTAATTGAATGAGGATTTTTAAGTTTAAAGAAATAGATTCCACAAATAAATTTTTAAAAGAAATGAAAGAAAAAGAAGAGTATGATACAGCAATAGCAGAAACACAAATTATGGGAAGAGGGAGAAGAGGAAATAAATGGTCTTCTGAAAAAGGAGGAGCATATTTTAGTTTTCTATTGAAAGAAGATAAAAATATAGCTTTTGAAGAATATATGAAGCTTCCTCTTGTAATCGGATATTCTCTTTTAAAAACTTTTGAAGATATAGAATCTGAACTTAATTTTATGTTTAAATGGACTAATGACATCTATATTTTTGACAAAAAAATAAGTGGAATTTTGGTGGAAAAATCAGAAGATTATTTCATTATAGGAATAGGAATAAATCTTAATAATGAAATAAAAGGTGAAGCTGAAAAAATAGCAATTTCAATGGGTAAAATAACTTTTAAGGAGTATAAAATTGAAGAAATAATTATTTCAGTTATAGAAAATTTTAAAAAAGATTTAGCTTTTTATTTCAATGGAAACTGGGATAAAATTCTTTTTGAGCTTAATCAGAAAAATTATCTCTTTGGAAAAGATTTATGTATAGAATATGGCAGCGGGAAAAAAGAAAAAGGGAAAGGGTTAAATATTCATAGAAGCGGGCAGCTGGAAGTCAAAATATCTGGAGAAAAAAAACTTTTTAATGTAGGTGAAATTCATATTGTAAAAAACAACTGAAAAAAATGTTGAAAAAATTTATAAATCCGAGTATGATAAAAATAGTTTTGTTTTTAGTAGGAAAGTAGTATAGGAGGATAGAAATGAATTTTTTCAGCAGTATGGTGGATTACATTAACAGCATTATCTGGGGGAAGAACATAATAGTTGTTCTTTTAGTCGGAACAGGAATATTTTTTACTTTGAGCATGAAATTTATGCAGATAAGACTTTTAAAAGATATGGCAGGGCTTCTTGTAAAAAATAATAAAAAAAGTGAAAGCGGGATAAGTTCTTTTCAGGCTTTTTGTGTGTCCACAGCAACAAGAGTTGGAGCAGGAAATTTAGTAGGAGTTGTTGCAGCTCTTTCAGTCGGAGGAGCAGGTTCAGTTTTTTGGATGTGGATAGTTGCAGTTTTTGGAGCAGCAACAGGATTTGTTGAGGCTACTCTTGCAATTCTTTTCAGAGAAAAAGATAAAAGAGGAGATTATGTGGGAGGAGCAGCATATTATATTCAAAAAGGCCTTGGTCCAAAATGGAATATAAATATGAGATGGCTTGGAATAATTTTTGTTTTCTTTGCAATGATATGCTGGGGAGGAGTTCTTCAAGTTATATCAAATTCTGTGACAGAATCTTTTCATGTAGCTTTTGGAATAGATGTAAAAATTATGTCTGGTGTCTTAGCTTTTTTTGCTGCAATAGTAATTTTTGGAAAAAAAGATAAAATAGTAAAAGTTTTAGAAAAAATGGTGCCTTTTATGGCATTTGCATATCTTATTCTTGTAGCATTTATCCTTGTAAAAAATATTGCAGTCATTCCAGATGTATTTAAAAGAATTTTTGAAGAAGCTTTTGGAATAAGACAGGCAGTAGGGGGAAGCTTTGGTGCAGTTGTTATGGAAGGAGTAAAAAGAGGGCTGTTTTCAAATGAAGCAGGAACAGGTTCAGCTCCAAGTGCAGCGGCAGCAGCAGAAGTAAATCACCCTGCAAAACAGGGGCTTATTCAGGCATTAGGAGTTTATGTTGATACTCTTGTAATTTGTACGGCAACAGCTTTGGTTGTTCTTGTAACAAAAGAAAGTGTGATTGAAGGTTTGGGAGGAATGAAACTTCTTCAGGAAGCATTCAGATATCACGTAGGTGACTGGGGAGTTATATTTATAGCCTGTGTGCTTTTCCTTTTTGCTTTTAGTACAGCACTTGGAATTACTTATTATGCAAAGCCGAATTTAATTTTTATAGCTGACAAAGACTGGCTTCAGACAGCATTTAAAATATTTGCCTGCTGTATGCTTTTTTATGGTGGAATGAAACAGGCATTTTTAGTGTGGGCTCTTGCAGATTTAGGTCTTGGCCTTATGGCTATAGTGAATATTTTTGCAATAATTCCGCTTCGTAAATATGCTTTTAATTCATTAAAAGATTATGAGAAAAAGTTAAAAGAAGAGAGAAATTTATAAAAAAGAATATAAAATAAATAAAAAAACCTTTGACATATTCTGCAAGATTTCCTATAATCATTAAAGGAAAAAATTTTGGCATTGTCAGAAAGTCAATAAGGAAATGACAAAAATTTATTTATCCCTATTTATCTTTCTGATAAGTAGGGCTTTTTTTTATATTAATGGAGGTAGAAATGGTAAAAGGTAAAAACACACTTGCGGTAAAAATGACAATCGCACTTGTGGCAGGGATTGCAGCAGGATTTTTATGTATACTTTTGAGAGAAAATGTGGGAGCTCAAAGTGAAACTTGGAAAATGATAAATAAATTTTTATTCCAAGATATTACAGCAAAGGGAGCTGAAAAAGCAGTTGGTATTTTCTATATAATTGGACAGCTTTTCATAAATTCACTTCAGCTTATAATTATTCCAATGGTATTTACATCAATAACTCTTGCAATGTGTCATATAAGCGATTCTAAAAAACTTGGACGTATCTCTTATAAGACTTTAGGATTTTTCTTTGTATCATCTGTAATTGCTCTTATTCTTGCGGGAATAGTTGGAATGGCAGTAAAAGCATCGGGAGCTTTTAACATAGATATTCAATCTTCTGTAAATGTTGTATCAGGAAAATCTGGAAGCAACCCGTTATTAGTTTTAGTAAGTGTTGTGCCAAATAATATCTTTGCAGCATTTTCAAATAACGGCGGAGTTTTGGCAACAGTATTTTTAGCAGTTTCAACAGGACTTTGTATCAACTTCCTTGGAGATAAAGTAAAATATTTAAAACCTGTTTTACAAGAAATAAATGATATAGTAATAACATTCTTAACATTTGTAATTAATAAATTTGGGCCTGTTGCAATTTTCGTTCTTCTTACAAGAACTTTTGCATCTTATGGAATAGAACATTTAAAACCGGCTCTTGTTTACATGGGAGTTACAACTGTTACTCTTCTGGTATTCTTAACATTTGGATATGCTTTCTTAATAGTTGCTTCAACTCGTTTAGATCCATTCCCATTTGTGAGAAAAGCAGCAAAAGTAGCACTTTTTGGATTCTCAACTTCATCAAGTGCAGCAACACTTCCATTAAATAAAAAGACAACAGTTGAAGAACTTGGAGTTCACGACGATATAGCTTCTTTCGTTCTTCCTTTAGGAATGACAACAAATATGAACGGTACAGCAATAATGCAGGTTATAGCTTCTGTGTTTGTGGCAACAACAGCTGGATACGATATAGGAATTGCAAATATTTTTGTTATAGGTGTTCTTGCTCTTGTGGCATCAGTTGGAACACCGGCAGCACCTGGAGCTGGAGCAATAGTATTATTCACAATCCTTTCAGGGCTTGGATATACAAACGATTCTGCAATTCTTGCATATTCTCTAATACTTGCAATCAATAGACCTATTGAAATGCTTGTTACTTCTTTAAATGTAATTGGAGACAGTGCTGCAAGTATTTATGTTGCAAAAGCAGAAAATATGTTAGACCATGAAGTATACCATAAATAATATATGGAAATAAAAAATATAAAATAAAAGGGGAACAGCTTCTGCTGTTCCTTTTGTTTAAAAAATTTAATTATTTTCCAAAATATTCTGCCCATTTTTCAGCTTTAAAACCGATAAGGATTGTGTCATCTGTTACAAGCAGAGGTCTTTTTACAAGCATTCCGTTTGTTGCTAAAAGTGTAAGAAGATTATCTTCACTTTCAGATGCCACTTTTTCTTTTAAGTTCATTTCACGATACAAAATTCCACTTGTATTAAAAAATTTTTTTACAGGTTCGCCACTCATAGAAAGCCATTTTTTTAATTCTTCTTTATTAGGATTATTTTCAACAATGTGTCTTGAATCAAATTCTATATTATTTTCTTCCATCCATTTTTTAGCTTTCTGGCATGTAGAGCATTTAGGATAGTTTACAAATAAAAGTTTCATATTATTTCCTCCTCAGAGTTTTTATTTTTAGTCTAGCAAAAATATATGATAAATACAAGATTACTTAAAATAAAAATATATTTGGTAAAAATAAATGGTAAAAAATAAAAAAGTTTTATTTTTTATTTTTATATAATATATATTAAATATTTATTTAAAAATAAAAAATTTGGTAAAAAAATAAAAAAATAAATTGATGAAAGAAAAATGATGATGTATAATGAAAAAAATTAAAAATGATGTTTAATAATAAAAAACAATCTGAAAAAAAACATAAGGAGGAAAAAATGAATATACAAATTCCTAAAGTTGAATGGTTGGAAAATCCAGAAGTATTTAGAGTAAATAGAATAGATGCTCATTCGGATCACTTATATTTTGAAACTTTACAAGAGGCTGAAAAACTAGATGAAATAAAATTAAAACAAAGTTTAAATGGTATGTGGAAATTTGCTTATGCAAAAAATCCAGATATGAGGGAAAAAGAATTTTTTAAAGAAGAATTTGACTGCTCAAAATTTTCAGAAATAGAAGTTCCAGGGCATATTCAAATTCAGGGATTTGACCAGATGCAATATATAAATGTAATGTATCCTTGGGACGGACGTGAGCATTTAAGACCGCCGTATATCTCAAAAGAATATAATCCTGTGGGGAGCTATATAAAATATTTTGAACTTGATGAAAAATTGAAAAATAAAAAAGTTTTTCTTTCTTTTCAGGGAGTTGAAACAGCTTTTTATGTCTGGGTAAATGGAAAATTTGTAGGGTACAGTGAAGATTCATTCACTCCATCTGAATTTGAAGTAACAGAATTTTTAAAAGATGGACAGAATAAAGTTGCAGTGGAAGTATATAAAAGAAGCAGTGCTTCATGGCTGGAAGACCAAGATTTCTGGAGATTTTCTGGAATATTCAGAGAAGTATTTTTATATGCTGTTCCAGAAATTCATGTGAAAGATATTTTTGTAAAAACAGATTTAGATAAAAAATATGAAAATGCAAAAGTAGAAGCTGAAATAAAACTTCTTGAAGATAAAAAAGGAACTGTTTCAGTAAGTGTTGTAAATCCTCATAATGTAGAATTATTTAAAACAAAAGAATATGAACTTAAAGAAAATATTAATATAGATTTTGAAATTGAAAATGCAGAACTTTGGAGTGCAGAAAATCCAAATCTTTACACTTTATACTTTATATTAAAAGATGAAAAGGGAGAAGTAAAAGAAGTTGTTCCTTTAAAAACAGGAATAAGAAAGTTTGAACTTAAAGACGGGCTTATGAAACTTAATGGTAAAAGAATAATTTTTAAAGGTGTGGACCGTCATGAGTTTAACTGTGAAAGGGGAAGAGCAGTAACAAAAGAGGATATGCTGTGGGATATAAAATTTATGAAACAGCATAATATAAATGCAGTGAGAACTTCTCATTATCCAAATGATTCATTATGGTATAAACTTTGTGATGAATATGGAATTTACCTTATAGATGAAGCAAATCTTGAAAGCCACGGTTCTTGGATGAAGATGGGATTATGTGAACCTTCATGGAATGTTCCGGGAAGTATTCCAGAATGGAAAGGTGCAGTTCTTGACAGAGCAGAATCAATGTTTGAAAGAGATAAAAACCACCCTTCTGTTTTAATGTGGTCTTGTGGAAATGAGTCTTATGCTGGAGAAAATATTTTAAGCATGACAAAATATTTCCATGAAAAAGATAAGACAAGAATAGTTCATTACGAGGGAAGCAACTGGAACAGAGAATATGAAAATTGTTCTGACATAGAAACAAGAATGTATGCAAAAGCAAAAGATATAGAAGAATATTTAAGAACTAATCCAGAAAAGCCGTATATAAGCTGTGAATATATGCACGCAATGGGGAATTCATGCGGTGGATTTATGAAATACACAGAACTTGAAGACAGATATGAAAAATATCAAGGGGGATTTATCTGGGATTATATAGATCAGGCTGTTAAAGTAAAAAGGGACGGGAAAGATGTTCTTTACTACGGCGGAGATTTTATGGAAAGACCTACAGATTATAATTTCTGTGGAAATGGAATTGTTTTTGCAGACAGAACAGTAACTCCTAAAGCTCAAGAAATAAAATATCTTTACCAAAATGTTGAAATAAGACTCACAGAGAGAGGATGCTTAATAAGAAATAAATCACTTTTTGATAATTTGTTAAAATATAAATTTATTTACAGCATAAAAGAGGAAAAAAATGTAATTTTATTAGGACAGTTTGAAGTTGTGTGTGAGCCTGGAGAGATAAAAGAGATTGAAATTCCTTGGAAAAAATCAGAAAAAACACATACAAAAAATATTTCAATGGTGCTTAAAAAAGATGAACTGTGGGCTTCTTCAGGATTTGAAATTGCTTATGGACAGGAAATTATTGAAAGAAAAGAAAAAATAGAAAAAACTGAAAATGAAATAAAAATCATAGAGGGAGATGGAAATATAGGTATCTATGCAGGAAAAACACAAGCTCTTTTCAGCAGAGATAAAGGACTTGTTTCACTTATTTTAGATGAAAAAGAACTTATAGCCGAAAGACCTCAGCCGGTATTCTGGAGAGCATCAACAGATAATGATAGAGGATATTTACACCCTTATGAATGTGCAATGTGGCTTGGAGCATCTGTTTTCCAAAAACTTCATCACGCTGAACTAAAAATAGATGAAAATAAAAAATGGGCAGAAGTATCATATGTTCATGAACTTCCTGTTGTGCCAAAAACAGAAGTAAATGTAATTTACAGAGTTGAAAATACAGGTGAAGTAAAAGTTACATTAAAATATAATGGAAAAAATGGGCTTCCAGAACTTCCACTTTTTGGAATGAGATTTAAATTTAATAAAGAATATGATAAGTTTAAATATTTTGGAAGAGGGGCAGAAGAAAATTATATTGATCGTAATATGGGAGCAAGATTAGATGTTTTTGAAAAAAATGTAAAAGATAATTTAACTCCTTATCTTACTCCACAGGAATGCGGTGGAAGAACAGATGTGAGATGGGCGGAGATTAGATCAGCTGAAGATGAAGGAATAAGATTTAGAAGTGAAGGAGAAAATTTTGAATTAAGTGTGCTTCCATATAGTTTTCTTGAATTAGAACAAGCTGGACACCAGTTTGAACTTCCAGAACAAAATTATACTTATGCAACAATAATAATGAAACAAATGGGAGTTGGAGGAGACGACAGCTGGGGAGCTCCAGTTTTAGAAGAATTTTGTATCCCTTCAAATGTAGATTATGAATATTCATTTTATATAACAAAAGCAGGAGGAGAAGAGTAATGGAACAGGCAGCAGAAAGAATATCAGCCAAAGAAAGATATTCCTTTGCATTTGGTGCATTGGGAAAAGATTTGGTTTATGGAATAACAGCAACATTTGCAATGATTTATTTTACAGATG
>ENA-OWPF01001284-OWPF01001284.1-human-gut-metagenome-genome-assembly--contig:-NODE-1284-length-22895-cov-3.645315_pt1 | contig 22895 bp, 19 predicted proteins | sample MGYA00248261_ERZ651840 | MGnify/ENA primary metagenome ERZ651840 (study PRJEB26924, sample SAMEA4378268) | human gut metagenome | biome: human gut; feature: human-associated habitat; material: faeces... | reverse complement strand
AGGCCGGAATGATGTCCATACCAAAGTCACGGTGAGAGCCCGGAGTCTCAGAGTCTTTTTGCAAAATGTCATAGAGGTAATCGGCATCAAAGACATAGATACCCATGGAGGCTAAGCTCTTAGTGTCATCACCAGGCATCGGCGGCGGATCCTGCGGCTTCTCCATGAAGTCAGTAATGAGGTTGTCATTGTCGATCTTCATAACACCGAAGGCAGTAGCTTTAGATCTCTCAACCGGGATGCAAGCTACGGTTAAAGGAGAACCCATGCGGATGTGATCTAAAATCATCTCAGCATAGTCCATCTTATAGATGTGGTCACCAGCTAAGATTAAAATGTACTTAGGCTTGTGGTCCTTGATAATGTCGATATTCTGATAGACAGCATCAGCAGTACCCTGATACCAATGCTCCTCGTCAACACGCTGAGAAGCCGGTAATAAATCGATGTACTCATTGAACTGATTACGTAAGAAAGACCAAGCGCACTGTAAGTGACGTAATAAACTGTGAGACTTGTACTGGGTAACAACACCAACACCAGTAATACCAGAGTTTACGCAGTTAGACAGAGCAAAGTCGATAATTCTGTACTTACCACCGAAATAAACAGACGGCTTTGCACGGCTGTCAGTTAAATCCTTTAAACGGCTACCACGACCACCTGCGAGGACTAATGCCATTGTTTGTTTTGCAACATCACGGGCGTTTTCCACTTCTCCACCTCTTATATATGATTTGATTAAATTTGTTTTGTCTTGACTATATATAAATTATGCGGGCAAAAAAATTTTCTTTATATAACAAAAACACTTTTTTGGGATCTAGTTCAAATCCTGACAATATGCAAATTTAAAAATAAGTCCTAGCGCACATATTAGAATGCAAAATCTGACAAAAATGTTCAAGCTATTAAGAAATTTTCAAGTAAAAACCACATTAAATCTGCATAAAATTTGTTTAAATTCTGAGAGTAAGATCTTTTTTTTACTTGAGAATAATTTTCTTAGGTTTAAGTTTGATTGCAAGCAATCTATATTTCTTGCATAATCGCCGTAATTTGGGTGAATTTTCCAAAATTGCAAAAACAAGCTAAACTTAAGGATTAAACTTAGCCTAAGCTTGGCTTTAAAGGCTGAGAAACTTTATTATAAGGAATAATATAAAAAAATGACCATTGGTATAATTTGTGCAATGGATCCCGAAGCGGAAAAACTCATTGAAAAGTTAGACAACTGCGAAGAACAGGTTTTAGGTACTGGCCATTACTATAAAGGAATACTTGAAGATCACGAAGTTGTGATTGCAAGAAGCGGTATCGGTAAGGTCTCCGCAGCCTGCGTCACGGCGATTTTAATCACCGTCTTTAAGGTCAATGTCATCATCAATTCAGGCTCTGCCGGCGCTTTAGATTCTGAACTTAAATTAGGTGATACCGTATTTTCCACCTGTGCAGCCTATCACGATGCCGATCTCACCATCTTTGGTTATAAGAAAGGACAGATGGCAGGCCATGAGCTCTACTTTAAATCAAGCCCTGAGCTTATCGCTAAAGCCGAAATTGCCGCTGCTAATGTTCCTGCTATCAGATCTCATGTCAAAAAGGGTATTGTGCTCTCAGGCGATCAGTTCATAAGCTCACAGGAGAAAAAAGAGCAATTATGTGCTGACTTTAAGGGCGCCTCTGTAACGGAAATGGAAGGTGCTGCTATAGCTCAGGTCGCCACTGACTTCAATATTCCTTTCCTCATCATCCGTGCCGTCTCTGACGGAGCCTGTGAAGGCAAGGCTTTAACCTTTGAGGAATTCCTCCCCTTAGCTTCTGAAAACAGCGCTAAACTCGTTTTAGCTCTGATTCGCCTTATCTAATATCTAAAAACGCCCCTTTAGGGGCGTTCCCCTCCCTCTTTATCAGCAAGTCTTGTTTTCATGTTAAAATATAGATGAGTTCTTATTTTTCCATGATTTAAATTATGTCTAACGATTCCTTTTTAGCACTCTTAAAAGAAGCTGATAACGCGCAGAAAAAAGATAAACAAGCCTTTTCACAAGAGGTCGCTGATATCGTGCCTCTAAAGCAGGATACTATCGAAAAAAAGACCGAACTTTTAGATAAAGCCACCTCTAAAATCCGCAAAGAAGCAGCAAGTCGCCTTCCTGAAAAAGAAATTGAAGGAGCTTCCTCAGCCTTTGTACCGATGGTAGGGCCTAATGATGTTTTAGAGTATCGCAAGAGCGGGGTTCAGCCCTTTGTGCTCTCCCGCCTACGCGCTGGCGAATACAATGAAGCTGACTTTATCGATCTGCATGGCAAGAATATTGAACAGGCCTATCAGACCGTTATGGACTTTATCGCTTTTGCTAAAGAGCAAGAATTTAGATGTATTCTCATCATTCACGGTAAGGGTGAAAGACAGAAGGAAAAAGCCTTAATTAAAAGCTATGTAGCGCATTGGCTACGTCAAATTCCGGAAGTTTTAGCCTTCCACAGTGCTCCGCAATGGAAAGGCGGTACTGGCGCTTTAATGATCATCCTCAAAAAGGGGGATAAAGCTAGCGCTATCAACCGCGAAATGCATGCCCGCAGATAAAAAACATTCTCAAATACCGCAATTGCTTTTGTCAAAAAGCCTTGCATAATAATCACGTGCCCACCCCATAGAAATCTTTGCGCCGAAAACGGCGTCAACACTAGGCCTTATTATGAATAAAATCCAAAATCAAAGCTTTAGCGGTGAGCGTCCGCTGTTTAATTCTCACGATCTTGTTTTAGAGCATGTAGTGATCGATTTAGGCGAATCTGCCATCAAAGAATGCTCAAATATCACTGCCTTAAATTGTGAATTTAAGGGTAAATATCCTTTTTGGCATGTTGATATCTTCAAGATTAAAAACTGTATTTTCCGTCCTACTGCCCGTGCCGCCTTATGGTATTCACAAGGACTGATTATGGAAGATACTGAAGTTGAAGCCCCGAAGATGTTCCGCAAGATGCAAAGCTTAAGCTTACATCGTGTCAATCTTAGTGATGCTCAGGAAACTCTTTGGGATTGCGAGGATATAGTCCTAAACGCAGTTAAAGCCCACAATGGTGATTATATTTTTATGAATAGCAAAAATATCACCATCGATAATTTTAAACTTCAGGGCAATTATTCCTTCCAAGGCTGTCGCAATGTCACTATTAAAAACAGTGAACTTTTAAGTAAGGATGCTTTCTGGGAATCAGAAAATGTCACCGTCATCGACTCTATACTTGATGGTGAATACTTAGGCTGGCATTCACGCAATCTGCGCTTAATCAACTGTAAGATCTCAGGGACACAGCCTCTATGTTATGCCCACAATCTCACTTTAGAGAACTGTACCTTTACTGACAATGCTGATTTAGCCTTTGAATACTGCGACCATATCAATGCCACGGTTACAGGCCCTATGGTCTCCATCAAAAACCCGACCTCAGGCGTCATTAAAGTTAAATCAGTTGAAGAAATTATCATAGATAACAATCAAAAAGCTCCGGCTAATTGTCGCATCATTGTTGAGGATCAATAGCTATGAATTTTGATTTTGACCGCGTCCATGATCGCCGCCACATGCTCTCAGTCAAATACGATGTAGTCGCTCCCGATGTCCTGCCTTTATGGGTAGCTGACATGGACTTTAAGACAGCCCCTATCATCACTGAAGCTTTAACAGAATTTGTGAAAGGCGGTATCTACGGTTACGCGCATGCTCCTAAAGATCTCTATGATGCCATCATCTCTTGGCATTTAAAGCGTGAAGATATTGTTATACAAAGAAATTCAATTCTCACAATCCCCGGCATTGTCCCAGCTATCAGTGCGACTTTAGGGGCCCTGACCTTAAATGGCGATCAGGTTATTATCCAATCCCCAGTCTATAACTGCTTTTTCTCCTCGATTAGAAATTGCGGTTTAGAAACTGTAGACAATCGCCTCATATTAGGCGCCGATCAGCGCTACTACATGGACTTTGCGGACTTAAAGGAGAAACTAAAACATCCTAGGGCCAGGATTCTTCTTTTATGTAATCCGCAAAACCCCGGTAGCCGTCTGTGGAGCTTTGAAGAGTTACAAGAACTAGCCACTATCTGTAAAGAGCGTAATATCATTGTTATTTCAGATGAAATTCACTGCGATGTACGTAAAAATGGCTCAATCTTTACCTCTATGGCTAAGTTCTCAGAGCTCTTATCGGATAAATTGGTGATCTTTAGATCAGCTAGCAAGGCCTTTAATTTAGCAGGATTGCAATGTGCCTATATCATCTGTAAAGATGCCGCCTTACGCGAGCGTATCGAGCGCAAGATCAATATCAATGAAGTCTGCGATTTAAATCCTTTAGGCATGATTGCAACCACTAAAGCTTTCACTGCCGGTGAAGCGTGGTTATACGCACTTAATGATTATATTGATGCGAATTTTAGCTTTGCGGAGAATTTCCTGAAACATCAATGCCCACAAATTAAAATCTCCCCTTTAGAGGCTACCTACTTAGCTTGGCTTGATATCAGAGCCTTACCTTTAAGCTCTGAAGCTTTATGTCAAAAGCTTTTAGATGAAGGTCGCGTCTTATTAGCTTGTGGCGTTGAATATGGCGTAGGCGGTCAAGGCTTTATCCGCCTAAATCTTGCCTGCCCTAAGGCTACTTTAAAAGAAGCTTTAGAGAGAATTGCCAAAGTAATCTCTTCCCTTTAAAACGTAAAAAAGGCGATCCTAAGATCGCCTTTATGGTTTTTAGAGTTTGTAATTATTTGATGATCTGACGGAGCATGCAACGTAAAGGCTCAGCAGCACCCCATAATAACTGATCGCCGACAGTGAAGGCAGATAAGAATTTAGGGCCCATATTCATCTTGCGCAGACGGCCGATAGGTACATTTAAGCTACCTGAGACAAAGGCCGGGGTTAACTCGCGTAAGGTCTCTTCCTTGTGGTTAGGAACAACGCGGACCCAGTCATTATCCTGAGCGATTAACTGCTCAATCTCCGGGATCTCGATATTCTTAGTGAGCTTAATGGTTAAAGCTTGGCTATGGCAACGTAAGGAGCTGATACGGACGCAGTTACCATCGATAGGTAATTTACCGGGCTTATAACCTAAGATCTTATTGGCCTCAGCCTGACCCTTCCACTCCTCACGGCTCTGACCGTTAGGTAATTCCTTATCGATCCACGGTAAAACGCTACCGGCTAAAGGAGCGGTGAAGTTCTGAGTCGGGAAAGCCTCGGAATTCATGCAAGCGCGAACCTTACGCTCGATGTCTAAGATAGAGCTGTGCGGATCGGCAAGCTCGCTCTTAACACACTCGTTTAAGCAACCCATCTGATTTAAGAGCTCGCGCATATTCCTAGCACCAGCACCAGAGGCTGCCTGATAGGTCTGAGTGGAAATCCACTTGACGTAACCGGCCTTAATTAAACCAGCTAAAGCGACTAATAATAAGCTGACAGTGCAGTTACCACCGATGTAGGAAAGAATGCCATCATTTAAGGCCTTATCGAGCACATCATGGTTAACCGGATCTAAGATGATCTTAGTGTCTTCTTCCATACGTAAGGTAGAAGCAGCATCAATCCAGTAGCCCTTCCAACCAGCATCACGTAAAGGCTTGAACATCTTAGAAGTATAATCACCACCTTGAGTAGTGATGATAATATCCATAGCCATTAAGGCTTCTAAATTATAAGCGTCCTGAAGTACGCCATAATCTTTACCATTGAAGGAAGGAGCTTTCTGACCTGCCTGAGAAGTGGAGAAGAAGGTTGCGTCGATTAACGCAAAATCATTTTCCTGCTGCATACGTTCCATTAACACGGAACCAACCATACCACGCCAGCCGACTAAGCCTACTTTTTGCATATTTCCTCTCAAAAATTTAAAACTAATATAATTTGGATTTTATTTACTTTCAGAACAGGTTTCAACAGTTAACAGTTGCTCTTTGCGCTTATCCCCATAGGTCAAAACTACACGGATATTTTTACCATTCTCAATAATCTGATGAAGTATGGCAATAGAACATAAATTCTTACTTTGATTCAAATAAGCTGTAAGTGCTTCCTCTTTCTGATCCGCAGTCAGATTTTCAAAAGCCTCTGCGGACTTTTCGATAGTCATAACTATCTCATCTAAGTTTTCATCTAATGACTTAAATGTTGTCTGTTCATCGAATTTTACAGGTAATTGCTTTTTTAGCTGAGAAATTGCTAGTTCTGGATCATTTTGGGGCTCTGTTTGGGAACGATAGAGATAAAAACCACCAAAACAAACCATAATTATGAGCACTGTATTCACATAAGTCAGAATTTTGCGTTTACGCACCTGCTTTTTTTGCTCTTTTAAGCTGTGATCTAATGAAGTATCAACCTTAGGTTCTTTATTCATAAAAATTCCTTTAAATACAATTTCAACACCCCTTTATATGCAGAGGCTAAGACAAAATGACATGAGATGATTATGCTATTATACGTACATTCAAAAGAGCATAGATAAAAGGATAAGTTATGACCACCATTGTCGGTAAGGACGCACCGCTTGAGGCTAGTATCGAGCGTTTTCGTAAGATTTTAAGTAATTTAAAAATTGAGGTTGTAGAGAGTGATTGGTTAAATCCACTGCCTCATGTCTTCTCAGTACATGTAGCCATCGCCTCCTGCCCCTGCGTCTATTCAAATGGTAAGGGCTCCTCAAAGCTTGCCGCCTTAGCCTCAGCCTATGGTGAACTCTTTGAGCGTTTAGCGACTCATATGGAATTTTCTGATTATTTCCTAGGTCTTAATACCGCCAATGCCCCCTTTGTGCATTATGCTGATGAAAAGTGGACTGAGATTACCACCGATAACAATACTATTCCAGCCGACATTCTCAATGCCGCTTTAAGAAAATTTTATTGTGAAGAAAACGACGTCACCTTAGAGGATCTCGTCGATCTACAGGCCTCCTCCTTCAGTCGTGGTGTCTGCTCCATTCCCTTTATCAATGACAGGAATGGAGAAGTAGTCTATTTCCCGGTTAACCTCCTAGACAATCTCTATGGCTCTAACGGCATGAGTGCCGGTAATACCGAATTTGAGGCCAAAGTACAGGGCTTATCTGAAATCATCGAGCGTTATGTCAAACGTCAAATCATCTCCCGTGGTTTAAGCCTCCCCACAATTCCTGAAGAAGTCTTACAAAAATATCCTAAATCCTACGAGACCTTCTCTGAGCTTCAAGGCGGCGGCATCAAGGCTATCTGTTATGACGCCTCCTTAGGTGGACAATTCCCGGTAGTCTGTGTCGTCCTCATCAATCAGCGCAACGGCACCACCGTTGCCTCCTTTGGCTCACATCCGATCTTTGAAGTTGCTTTAGACAGAACTTTAACTGAGCTCATGCAAGGCCGTAGCTTTAGCGATTTAGATGACTTTGATGAGCCGTGCTTTGATTTAGAACGTACCTCTGACACAGTCAATTTAGAAAGCCACTTTGTCGACTCTACCGGCTTATTGCCAATGCAGATGTTCAAAGATCGCCCTGACTATAAATTTGTAGATTGGGACTTCAAGGGCACCACTGAAGAGCAGTACAAGAGCTTACGCTACATGGTCACTAAGCTCAACTTTGAAATCTATATTCGCAAATACGAGAATTTAGGCGTACCGGTATATCGCATCATTGTGCCGGGTATGAGCGAAATCTACCCTGTAGATGATCTGGTCTATAACAATTTAAATGCCGCCATCGATTTTCAAGAGTCCCTACTCTATTTACCTAAATCTGAGGAAAGCGTTGAGACCTATCAGAGTTATTTAGAAGAGCTTGATGGCGAGGATCTCGATAATTCCACCTTAGTGTGCAAGGCCTTAGGCATTCTGCCAGATGAAAATTCCGCCTGGGAGAGCTTGCGCTTAGGTGAGCTTAAGTGCCTCATCGCCTTAGCTGCCCAAAATTGGGAAGCAGCCTTAGAATTTGCACAGTGGACCATTAACTATAATAGCGAGAATTTCCCTTTAGAGAAAATTCGCTTCTATCAATGCCTCATCAAGGTTCTTGAAGCTAAAACCACCCCGAACTTAAAGATTGAGGATTATCAAAAGGCCTTTAGTGCTATCTATGGTGAAGATACCTTCCGTCAGGTTTTAGCCCATATTGAAGGCTCCGAGCGCTTCTATAAGCTTCAGGCCTCCGATCTCACCTTAACTGGCTTTAAGGCTCATTTAGAGCTCATTAAACTCTATACCATTATTAAGGACGCTCACATTGAACAAATTTAGTTTATTACCCTTACTGTTTGCAGGCCTCCTCAGTGCCTGTAGCAGTAATTTACAAGAACAACAGGTTGAAGCTTCAAGCTCTAATTATTGGCAGAGCATGGAACAAAAGCTTCAAAATGTCAGCGTTTTTAAAGAGCAAGGCCGTATCGGCTTTATCACCTCAGCTGAACGTGGCAGTTGCAATTATGACTTTAGCCTTGACAATCAAGATCTAAGTTTTGAGCTTATCTCACCTATAGGCTCGCAGATTGCCCATTTATATGTCACAGATAAGGTCGCGCGCCTGAGCTTTAATCAGAAGATCTATAAAGAAAATGATACCTCTGAGCTTTTAAGACGGGCCTTAGGTATCAAGCTTTCAGATCGCGATCTTACCCGTATTCTCTTAGGTATCCCTAAGGGTGACATTCAGCGTGATCCTGAAGGCCGTATTATTTCGGCGCTTATCGATGACTATACCGTAAGCTACGCAGGCTTTAAGGTCTATAACGGCTATGCCTTGCCGACAAGTCTCACTATCACTGGCTTAGATAGAACGATTAAGATCCGCGTCAATGCTGTCAATGAGGTTAAATAATGTTTAGCTGTAAAAGCCCGTGTAAGCTCAATCTATTTTTATATATCACCGGCAAACGACCTGACGGCTATCACAACTTGCAAACTCTCTTTACCATTCTCGATTATGGCGACACTTTATTCTTTAAACCTCATGCTCGCGATGAGGTAAAGCTTCTTTCCGATTTTGGTTTCCCTCAGGAAGAAAATCTCATCTATAAAGCCGCTATGGCTTTAAAGAATTACAGTCACTATCAAGGTGGCTGTGATATTGAATGTGACAAAATCCTCAAAGAAGGCGGAGGTTTAGGTGGCGGTTCTTCAAATGCAGCCACCGTGCTTTTAGTCTTAAATAAGCTGTGGCATTTAAATCTTAGTGAAAAAAAGCTCTTAGACTTAGCAGTCAAGCTTGGTGCCGATGTGCCGATTTTTGTCAAGGGTTGTCCTTGCTTTGCTGAGGGTATTGGTGAGATTTTAACTCCGGTTGCGCTTTCGCGTCGCTATTATGTAGTCTGCAATCCTAAGGTCAAAGTACCTACGGCTTTAATGTTTAAGCATGAGGCTTTACGCAAAGATTATCCTATTAGAAGCTTTAATGAGCTCATCCACACTCCTTATGAAAATTGCTTTGCCGCCCCCGCCATTGCCGCCTTTCCACAAATTGGCAATCTTTTAGAAACAATGGCTACTTTTGGTCCGAGTTATATGTCAGGTAGTGGCGCCTCTTGCTTTGTAGGCTTTGACAATCTGCAAAAAGCTCAAGATGCTTTAGAAAAATTGCAAAAAATGCAAATTGAGTGCTTTTTAGCACAAGATTGTGCACGCTCTCCAGTCTTAGAATCACTTGATAAAATTTAATATAAATCAGTAGGTTATTTTGCAAGTTTAACCTACTGAAATTTTAGTTTTTATAAAATCGCAAAACTTTGCGGCACGTTTTCTTGTATTTTTCCCCTTTATTAGCGTTACTAAAAAGATTACAATACACACGCAATATCGTGCGATAGCTCACGCTATCATCTAAATTCACACCTATGAATACATCAGGACCTAAAGATCTTATGGCTGATATGAAGCTGTTTGCCGGGAACGCAACTCCCGACTTGGCACAAAAGATTGCCGCTCGTTTGTACACTCGTCTTGGCAATGCTACTGTTGATCGTTTCAGCGATGGCGAAATCCATGTTCAAATCAATGAAAATGTTCGTGGTGATGACATTTTCGTAATTCAGTCCACCTGCGCTCCGACTAATGACAATTTAATGGAATTGATTGTCATGATCGATGCTTTACGTCGTGCTTCTGCCGGCCGTATTACTGCCGTTATTCCTTACTTCGGCTATGCTCGTCAGGATCGTCGTTTACGCTCTGCCCGTGTACCTATCACTGCTAAGGTAGTAGCTGACTTCTTATCCTCTGTAGGTGTTGATCGTGTTTTAACCGTTGATCTTCACGCTGAGCAGATTCAGGGCTTCTTCGATGTTCCTGTTGATAACTGCTTCTCTTCTCAGATCTTCGTTGACGACATGAAGGCCTTAGACATTCCTAATCCGTGTGTAGTTTCTCCGGATATGGGTGGTGTTGTTCGCGCTCGTGCTATTGCTAAGCTCTTAGACAACGCTGATATCGCCATTATCGACAAGCGTCGTCCGCGTCCGAACGTCTCTGAGGTTATGAACCTCATCGGTGAGGTTAAGGATCGTGATTGCATCATCGTTGATGACATCATCGATACCGGTGGAACCCTCTGCAAAGCAGCCGCTGCCTTAAAGGAGCGTGGTGCTCGCTCTGTTACCGCTTATGGCACTCACCCGGTTCTCTCCGGCAATGCTTATAACAATATCGCTAACTCTGCTTTAGATTGCTTAGTAGTCTCTGACTCTATTCCGGCAACTGATGCTTTCTTAGCATTACCTAATTTCCGCACCTTAACCTTAGCTCCGATGTTAGCTGAGGCTATTCGTCGCATTAACAATGAAGAGTCTATCTCTGCTATGTTCCAGCAGTAAACTCTAAAAAACCTCCGCATGGAGGTTTTTAGGAAATTTACACGGGCCTCTAAAACTTAGAGGCCTTTTTCATTTAGGCACGGGCCTTAAGCTTTTCTAAAAGCTTAGGATGAATACCGTTAAAGCCACCATTACTCATAACTAAGATGGCACTATTTGAAGTGCTAGCGGCCACCACCTGCTCTAACAACTCCTCAAAGTCAGAGACTACATGTAAAGGCTTAGAGCTTTGAGCACTTAAAGACTTTACATCCCATTCAAGCATACCGTTATCAAAGACAAAGGTCTCATCAGCTGCAGCAAAGGAAGCTGCTAATTGTTCGTGATTTGCGCCAAGCTTCATGGAATTTGAACGAGGCTCAAAGACGGCGATGATCTTAGTTTTAGGATCTAAATGCGCCCGTAAGCCCTCTAAGGTTAAGGCAATAGCGGTAGGATGATGCGCAAAATCGTCATAAACACTGACACCATTAACCACACCACGCAACTCTAAACGACGCTTAGGTAACTTAAACTCACCTAAAGCCTGAGCTGCTAGCTTAATATCGACACCTGCAAACATGGCAGCTTGCATAGCCATAAGCGCATTGTGAACGTTATAACTACCACAGCAATCAAACCTCACCTCAGTTACACACTCACCTTGATGCCAGACTTCAAAGTGTGAACCGTCAGCTTTAAGTAAACGGGCGGTGAGACTATCCTTTTCACCAATACGCACACACGGAGTCCACAATCCCATCTTAACGACCTCATCTAAACTCTGTGAGTCAGAGGGCATAATGACTAAACCTTCTGCAGGTACTGTTCTTATCAGATGATGGAACTGCTTTTGAATATCATGTAAAGAATCGAAGATATCTGCATGATCGTATTCAAGATTATTCATGATAAGGCAACGGGGATGATAGTGAACAAACTTTGATCTCTTATCAAAGAAGGCACAATCATACTCATCAGCCTCAATCACAAAGTAAGGACTGTCGGTATTGCGAGCTGAGATACCAAAGTTACCTGGAATACCGCCAATTAAAAAACCGGGCTTTAAATTAGCATATTCTAAAATCCAAGACAGCATTGCTGAGGTAGTGGTTTTACCATGAGTACCGGCCACAGCTAAGACCTTTTTATTCTTTAGATAATGCTCTTCAAGCCATTGCGGTCCTGAAACATAAGGAATGTTTTCATTGAGCATACGCTCAATTACCGGCATACCACGACGCATGACATTGCCAACCACCACCAAATCCGGTCGTACATTAAGCTGTGAAGCTTCAAAGCCCTGAATAATCTCAATACCAGCCTCTTTAAGCTCATCGCTCATTGGCGGATAAACATTGCGATCGGAACCTGTAACCTTAAAGCCAGCCTGACGGGCAAGCATAGCGATACCACCCATAAAGGTACCGCAAATACCTAAAATATGAATATGCATAAGATTTTCTTTTTACTTAAAAAAATAATGATGTCTTTATTGTAGCTAACTTTGAGCCTTAAGCTTACATAATCAAAAAATAAGGCTGAAACCTTGCGATCTCAGCCTCTTAAATCTTTCTCATCTCAAAGACTAGCGTTTTAAATCACACTTTAAGTATTGCTCAAAAGCCTGACTATAACGACCTACAGCCTTACCGTCCTTATACTCAATGGTATAAATCGGCACTTGATACTTATTAGCCCAATCTAAAGCCTTATCTGCACCTAAAACTAAAAGACCTGTATCTAAAGCATCGGTAGTTAAAGCTGAGTGGCCGATAACAGTTACAGAGACGGTTGAATGGTCAACCGGACGCCCTGTGGACGGATCGATAATATGGGAGTAGAAGGTGCCGTTCTTTTCATCCTTAAAGAAATTACGATAGGAACCTGCCGTAGACATAGCCTGATTGCGCGGACAAACTACTGCAAAAACATTGTGATCGGGATTTGTAGGGTCCTCAATACCCACACGCCACAGCTCGCCCTTAGGATTAAAGCCACGCGAGCGATTAGCACCGGCGACATTTACAAAGAAGTCCTTTACGCCCTCTTTAATTAAAATAGAAGCTACAGCATCAGCACCTAAACCCTCACCCACAGTAGAGAGATCTAATCTGACATTCGGATCCTTTTTGATAAGTAAGGAACCATTAGGGGTATTGCGTACTTGATAGACATCTAAGCCGACTAATTTCTGAGCCGCTGCAATTTGCTCGGCACTTGGACTTTGATGTGTGGCTTTATCCTTACCAAAGCCCCACAAATTGACTAAAGGTCCAACTGAGATATCCATAGCGCCATCGATACGACGGGAAATATGATTACACTCTTGAATAACGCGAGCTAAATACTCAGAAATCGGAAATGGTGAGGTGGATTTATGCTCATTGAAAAGAGCTAACTCTGCTTTAGGGTCGAAAGTTGAAATAGAGTCGCAAATCTTTTGGAAAGTATCCTCACTTAATTTGCGCAGTTCAGCCTCGCCTTTGCTATAACCTCCAGGGACAATAACACCATAGAAAGTACCCATGGTCTTACCGCTAATACGAGTAACCTGCTGTGCCTGAGTTTGGCTTTGAGCACCTTTGCTTTTACTGTCAGAACAACCATTTAGGCAAAGAACAGCTCCTAAGCCTACTGCTAGTAGCGCTTTACAAATCTTTTTGTGCATTTGAGAATTCCTGAGTTGATGTGCCCTAATAATAAAGCATTATCAATAAATTTAGGCGTGCATTATCGGCAAAAACGATCTTATTTTTCAAAAAAATACTTAAATAATAAGCGAAAAGGTGGATTTTTAAAGAAAAAGTCCCCACAAATGGTCTGTAGGGACAAAGGAAAACACAAGGAGAATATTTAAACCAAATACAACTCTACTCCCAAAGCCTTAATTTGCTCTTGTACCTCTTTAGAAAGCGACTTATCAGTAATGATGATATCAACAGCCTCTAAAGGTGCGACCTCATAAAGCTGACTCTTACCATACTTACTACTATCTGCAACTAAGATTCGCTTTGAACTTACCTCAGTTAAAGCTCGTTTTAAATTAGCTTTTTCAATGGTAGGAGCTGTAATACCGCATTTAAGATCCCATGCATTACAGCTTATAAAAGTGTACTTAGGGTGAATAGCGGCAATAACCTCACGGGCCTTATCACCAATGCACGATTGTGAGGAATTATCGATAGTACCACCGGTTAAAGTTACCTCAGCTTTTGAATCAGCATCAGATAAAAGAATGCCGATATGCAAATCAGTTGTAATCACTTTTAATGATAATTTAATTAAATTTCGCGCAATTTCAATCGTCGTGGTACCGGCATCAAAAAGTACACTATCACCATTTTTTACAAATGATGCCGCCTTTTCAGCAATTCTTACCTTTTGATCATGATTTAGCAATTGTTTTTCAGAGGTAGTTGGCTGACGGCTAGGTGAATCTTTTAAAGTGACACTACCATGAACGCGATAAACAACACCGGCTTTATCTAGCTTGACTAAATCACGCCTAATGGTTGCTGGCGAAGCCCCTGTCACTGCCACTAAGTCATCAACAGTAGCAAGATTCTTCGTCTTCAAATATTCAAGAATCTTTTCTTGTCTGGATAAAATCATAGCCAACCACTCTGTATAAAAAATAAACTTCCTCTATTTTAACAAAAAATTTCTTCAAAATAGAGCGTATTGATTATAAGTAATCACAAATCAAATATTTTTGATTATATATTTTTAATTACGTGATTATATTCACACTTCACTTCCATACAAAACATTTAAAAAAAATATATTGATTATTAACAATCAATTTTCTTAGTTTTTTTGATTATATATTTTAAAATGCGTGATTATATTCACATTTTATTTAAATTGATTAACTATAATCATCATTGTTGATTATTTAAGATTATTTAGAGGCAATTATGGAACTGAAAGTAGCAATTATTGCAGATGATCTTACCGGTTCTAACGATAGCTCAGTGCAATTTGCTGCCCGTGGTATGAGTGCGGCGGTAGCAGTTCCTGGTGTTAACTTTGAGGAGATCAACTCCTGCGAAGTTTTAGTAGTCGATACTGAGTCGCGTGATATCGATAATCAAAAGGCATATGATACTGTATATAACACCACTAAATCTTTATATAAATTAAATAAAGATGTCTTCTTTTATAAGAAAGTCGATTCTACCTTACGCGGCAATATCGGCTCTGAGCTTGAAGGTCTTTACAATGGCCGCAAGCCCCAATTTATTATCTTTGCCCCGGCCTTTATTGAAGGTGGCAGAACAACCTTAAACGGTATCCAATTCTTAAACGGTAAAAAGCTCGAGGATACTGAGCTTGCCAATATTCCCAAAAGCCCGGTTGACTGCTCTTATATACCGGAAATCATTGCTAAACAATCTAATTTAAAAACAGCAGTTTTAGAGCATGAAGTCTTAAAGCAAGGAGCTCTCGCTGTAAAAAAGGCTTTAGATAATTTTGCTTTAAATCAAGTTCAAGTAGTAATTTGCGATGCTATCAAAGTTGCTGATTTAGATTTAATCGCAACTGTATCTCAGAGCTTTGAAAATATTGCTTATGCCGGTTCTGCAGGTTTAGCTAAAGCCTTATCTAAATTATTACCTGAAGGCTCTGTAGAGACTGTCAAACCACAGGCGCAAAAGGTTTTAATTCTTGCCGGATCCATCAGCGCCATTACTCGCAATCAGAGTATAGAGCTCATCTCAAAGCGCGAACTTAGCTTTATTAAGGCAGATCCGATTTTATCTATTCAAGATCCACTTAAGGCTGCAGCTAATACCGCCTTACAAGTTTTTGAAGCTTTAAAGAATCATAAATTGATCCTTGTTAGCGGCGCTCCTCAGGAAGAAGACGTTAAGACCTCAGCTAAAGCTGGTGCAGCTGTCGGCTTAAATTATTTCCAAACCGGTGAGCGTATGGCCATGTTCATGGCTGAGCTCATGCGTCTGTGCGCCGCCTCTTTTGACGGTTTTGTTATCACCGGAGGTGATACCGCTATCCATGCCTGTCAGGCCTGTGGTGCCAATTTATTAAAGATTATCACCGAAGTTCAATCTGGTATTCCCTTAGCCTGTATTGCCTCAGGTGATCACAAAGGAAAGTTTTTAGTAACCAAAGCAGGAGCTTTCGGCAATCCTGATGCTTTTGTCGATGCTACTGATCTTTTAACTTGCAAAGGAAGTACTCCTATGAAATTACCCGCCCTCGGTTTAACCATGGGTGATCCTGCTGGTATCGGTTCAGAGATTATTGTTAAGGCTCTCCTCGATCCGCAGATCTACACCAAGGCTCGTCCGGTAGTATTCGGTGACGCTTATCAGTTAGAGCGCCTTGCCAAAATTTTAAAGGCTGATGTAGAAATTCACTGCGTCAATGATATTGAAGAGGCTCAGCCTTCTGTAAAACGTATTGAAGTTATCGACTTGCACAATGTCCCGCACGACATTCCTTTTGGCAAGATTAGCCCTGTTTGTGGTAATGCTGCCTTTGAGTATATCGAGGCTGCCATCAAAGCTCATATGGCCCACAAAATTCAGGCTATTGTCACTGCTCCTTTAAATAAGGAAGCTTTACACGCAGGTGGTCATAATTTCCCCGGCCACACTGAGATCTTAGCTACCCTCACTGGTACTAAAGATTACTCCATGATGTTAGTAAGCCCCAAGCTCCGTGTAATCCACGTCTCCACCCACGTTTCCTTACGTGGTGCCTGCGATGCTTGCAAGCAAGAGCGTGTTTACCGCGTCATCAAACTTGCTGATGAAACCATGAAGCTCATGGGCTTTGAAAATCCACGTATCGCTGTTGCCGGTCTCAACCCACACTGTGGTGAACATGGCTTATTTGGCAACGAAGATACCGAGCAGATTGTACCGGCTGTGGAACAAGCTTTGGCTGAGGGTATCAATGTTCAGGGTCCTATTGCTCCTGATACCGTCTTCCATCGTGCTGCTAACCGCAAGGAATTCGATATTGTAGTAGTACAGTATCACGATCAAGGCCACATCCCGCTTAAAGTCTTAGGCTTTAGCTCTGGTGTTAACGTAACTGTGGGCCTCCCTATTATCAGAACCTCCGTTGATCACGGAACCGCTTTTGAAATTGCCGGTCAAGGCATTGCCGATCCTGAGTCCATGAGTGTTGCTATGGATATTGGTGCTCAGATGGGCTCTGTCAAATTTGCCGACGAATTAGCTTAATTTAAAAAATATTTTTTGGAGATTTCTATTATGTTCAAACCTTATGGTGTTATTACCCCTGTTTTAACCGCTTTAGACGACAATGAGAACTTTAACAAAGACGCTTATCAGAAATTTATCGATAAGCTCATCAAAGCCGGTGTTCATGGTATCTTCGCTTTAGGTACTAACGGCGAGTTCTATGCTTTCAACGCTGAAGAGAAGATCGAGATCATTAAGGCCGCTCGTGAAGCTGTTGATGGTCGCGTGCCTTTCTATGCTGGTACTGGTTGTGTTACCACCAAAGAGACCATTGAGCTTACCCAAGAAGTTTCTGCTTTAGGTGGTGTTGACTGCTTATCCGTAATCTCCCCGTACTTCGTCGGCATCAGTCAGGACGATCTCTATCGCCACTACAAGGCTGTAGCTAACTGCACCGAATTACCGATCCTCCTTTACAATATTCCGGCTCGTACTGGTAACAATATCGACTTTAAGACTGTTAAGAAGCTCGCCGCTGAGTGCCCGAACATCATCGGTATCAAGGACAGCTCTGGTAACTTCGACAACACCTTAAAGTACATCGAAAACACCGATCCGCGCCTCAATGTTTTAGCCGGTTCTGACTCTCTCATTCTCTGGACCTTACAAGCCGGTGGTGCTGGTGCTATCTCCGGTTGCTCTAACATCTTCCCTGAGCTCATGGCTTCTATCTACAACCTCTGGAAGGAAGGCAAGTTTGACGAGGCTAATGAGGCTCAGAAGAAGATTCGTCCGTTCCGCAACGTCATGCAGATGGGTAACCCGAACTCCGTAGTTAAGCGCGCTTCTGCCTTATTAGGCAATGGTACCGGTCCCGCTCGTGCTCCGTCTAATATCGAAAACAAGGCTATCGACGACGCTTTATTAGAAGTCTTCAAGCTTTACAAGTAATTCTAGGTGCAGAGGTTTTAAATTATGTCTAAGAAAGTTGTTATTACTCAGCCTCTGCACAAGGATGGCGTTGCCATCCTTGAGGCAGATAACTTAAACATCGAAGTTTCCAACACTGGTGAACCTAATGAATACTTACCCTTTGTTCAGGATGCTGATGGTTTAATCATCCGTATCGGTCACATTGACCGTGCCACCATGGAAAAATGCCCGAACTTAAAAGTTATCGGTCGTCCGGGTGTTGGTGTTGATAACGTTGATGTTAAAGCTGCAACTGAGTTAGGTATTCCGGTTGTTATCGCTCCACGCGCTAACTCCCGCTCTGTTGCTGAGTGCGCTTTCACCATGATGTTCGCTGCTGCTAAGGATATGGTTCGTGCTGACAAGGAAACCCGTAAGGGCAACTTCAAAGTTCGTAGCGAATACAAGGCCTATGAAATCGGTGGCAAGACCTTAGGTCTTATCGGTTATGGCAATATCGGTAGCATCTTAGCTCAGATGAGTGCTGCTGTTGGCATGTCTGTCATCGTCTACGATCCTTTTGTAAAGCCTGAGGTTGTTGAAAGCTTAGGTTATCGTTATGTAACCTCCATCGATCCTATCCTCAAGGATGCTGATGTCATCTCCTTACACGTACCTTTAACTGACGAAACCCGCAACTTAATCTCCAAGCCACAACTTGAAGCTATGAAGTCCAACGCCATCCTCATCAACTGCGCACGTGGTGGCATCATCAATGAAAAGGATCTCTATGAGGCCTTAAAGAATAATGTCATCCAGGCTTGTTGCTTAGACGTATTTGAAAAAGAGCCGGTTCCTGCTGATGATCCACTCTTATCCTTAGACAATGTCATAGCTTACCCGCACATGGCCGGTCAAACCCGTGAGGCAGCTTCTAACGTAGCTACTGGTGCAGCTCGTGGTGTTGCCGCCATCTTACGTGGTGAGAAATGGCCTGCTGTTTGCAATCCTGAAGTTTATAAGCACCCACGTTGGGCTGATAAATAAGGAGGACAAAAAAAATGGCTTTATACTCACAAACCTCTATAAGACGCATTATCGGTGGTGCTGGCTCTATTGCTCAGGCAGCTGATGTTGCCAAATCCTTCAATGCTAAGAACGTCGTTTTAATCACTGATAAAGGCGTTTATGGTTTAGGCCTTACTGACAGCGCTCAGGAAGCTTTAAAGCAGGCAGGCTGTGCGGTTCACGTTATCAATGATGTACCGCCAGAGCCCTCTGTAGCTCAGGTAAACCACATTTTTGAGCAGGCTAAAGCTGTAAACTGCGACCTCTTAGTCGCCATCGGTGGCGGTTCCTCTATGGATACCACCAAGCTCGTATCCTTAATGCTCAAAAACGATATCACCTTAGAGCAAATGGTTAAAGGTGCAAAGCCTACCGTTCGTGGTGTGCCGACTCTCATGGTTCCAACCACTGCTGGTACTGGTTCTGAAGCCACTCCTAATGCCATTGTTTTAGTGCCTGAGGAGAACTTAAAGGTTGGTATCGTCTGTGACTTTGAGGTGGCTGATGCCGTAATTTTAGATCCTGAATTAACTAAAGGCTTACCTCCGCACATTACCGCTAATACCGGTGTTGATGCCTTATGCCACTTAATGGAATGCTATATCTCTAAAAAAGCCAATCCTTTATCTGACGCCTTTGCCCTAGCTGGTATTCGATTAGTCGGTGAAAGCTTACGCAAGTGCTACCACGAAGGCTCAAATTTAGAGGCTCGCGAGAAGATGCTATTAGCAGCCTGCTACGGCGGTATCTGCATTGCTTCCTCTAGCACCACCGCTATTCACGCCCTGTCCTATCCTTTAGGCGGCCGTTATCACATCCCACATGGTCTCTCTAACGCCATTTTAATGCCGTTAGTCATGGACATTAACAAGAACTCTTGCTTAGACAAGTACTATGAGATGGCCGTGGCCTTAGGCCTTGATGTTGTGGGTAAGACTAAAGAAGAAGTCGCTCAGTTATTTGTTGATGAATTATATGCCATCAACCGTGACCTTAACGTTAAATGCGACCTTAAGGCTGTAGGTGTAACTGCCGATGTCATCGACTCTTTAGTTGAGGGTGCCTCTAAAGTAACGCGCTTACTTAATAACAATCCTAAGGATTTAAGCAAAGAAGAGATGCGTGTTATTTACGAAAAGCTCTTAGCTGCTAACTCCTAAGTCATTACAAGGACCATCATATGAAAAATCGCACTGATTTTATTGCTGGAATAGTATTGGCGGTCTTTTCCATTCTCTACTATATGCAGGCTTGTACCGTGCGTATCTTCCCGGGAATGGGAAAGTCTATCGTCAATTCCCAGACCATGCCAAAGGTATGGGCAGTCTGCATGTTATTACTGGCTCTGTGCTTAATTTCACGCCCTTTCCGCAAGAGCTTTAAAGACGAAAAGACTGGCGAAAAGAAACCTTTTAATCTGGTAGCTTTATTTAAAGAAAATTCCCAGATTATCTACACCTTTGGTGCCTTATTCCTATATGCAGTTACTTTGGAATATGTAGGCTTTATCATTTCAAGTGCTGTCTATATTTTCTTACAGACCTTGATTTTAATGCCGGAAAAAGAGCGTAGCCTCCCCAAGGCAGCTCTCTTAGGTGTGGTCAGTGGCGTCGCTGCCTTCTGTGTATTCGTTTACTGGCTTGATGTCTTGCTCCCTGTTGGCAAGCTGTTTGAGTAAGGAGATATCATGACTGAAGTTTTACAAGGACTTTTATCTGTCTGCGACTTAACGGTGATCTTCTTCATCATCGTCGGTGTATTCGTAGGCATCGTTTTCGGTTCAATTCCGGGACTGACTGCTACCATGGCTATCGTCATGTTCCTGCCTTTGACCTATACCATGACCCCGATTCAGGGTGTTTCTACCTTAATTGCCCTGTATATTGGTGGTATTTCCGGAGGCTTGATCAGTGCGATCTTACTAAATATTCCAGGAACTCCATCATCTATTGCTACCTGCTTTGACGGCCGTCCAATGGCCTTAAAAGGTCAAGCTGGCAAGGCTTTAGGTACTGGTGTCGTCTTCTCCTTCTGTGGCACCATCGTCGGTATCATCGTCCTTATCGTAGCAGCTCCGCTTATCGCTGCTGTTGCCATTAAGTTTGGTCCCTACGAATACTGCACCTTATCCCTGTGTGCCTTATCACTGGTAATCTCCCTAACCGGTAGAGATCTTGTAAAAGGCTTAATCAGTGGTCTTATCGGTGTAATTTTAGCTACCGTAGGTTTAGCCCCGGTTGATTCTGCTAAGCGTTTTACCTTTGGTACTTCTGAATTAAATTCTGGCTTTGCCCTCTTAACGCTCTTAATCGGTCTTTTCGCTATCACTGAAGTCATTAAGGCTGCCGAGGAAGCTAAGCATCCGGTTGAAGCTACCATGAATGATAGCAATGTAAAGATTAAGGGCTTTGGCTTTACCTTACCTGAGTTCTTCGCTCAAAAATGGAATATGCTCCGCTCTTCCTTCATCGGTATCATTATCGGTATTTTACCGGGTATCGGTGGCGCTATTTCCGGCATGCTCTCATACACTGCCGCTAAGAATCAGTCTAAGCACCCTGAAAAATTCGGTACTGGTATCATGGACGGTGTAGTCGCTTCTGAAACTGCCAATAACGCCGGTATCGGTGGTGCTATGATCCCGATGTTAACCTTAGGTATTCCAGGTGACGCCGCTACTGCCATGTTATTAGGTGGTTTAATGGTGCATCAAATTGCCCCAGGTCCGCTCATTTTCGATAAGAACGGTGTTGAAGTCTTCGGTATCTATGCTGCCATGATCTTAGCCTCTTTTGCCATGCTGTTCTTAGAATTATTCGGTATCAGAGTATTCGTTAAGATCTTAAAGTTAAAGAAATACTGGTTAATGCCTGTCATCATCATGCTGTGCATTATCGGTGCTATCGGCAACGCCAACCGCTTATTCGACGTTTGGTCTGTCATGGCCTTCGGTTTCATGGGCTATGTCCTCTTAAAGGCTAAGATTCCGCATGTACCGATGATTTTAGGCTTCATCTTAGGCCCGATCTTTGAGTTGAACTTCCGTAGATCCGTACAGCATTACAACATTGATCCGGGTAGTCTCTTTGAGCATCCGATCGCCATCGGCTTCTTCGTGTTCACCATTTTCGTAGTTATCTACTCTCTGATGCGTCAGAAAAAAGAATCAGCTTTAGTTCAAGACGAGGAATAATAAAATGAAAAATGTAATCAAACAAACTTTATTAGCTACCGCCACAGTCATGTTATTTAGTGCCGCTCCGGCTATGGCTGACGACGCTTATCCAAGTAAGACTATTACTATGATCTGTACTCATGGTGCCGGTGGTGATACCGACTATAACGCTCGACTCATCTCTCGTTTATTAGAAAAAGAGTTAGGTGTTTCCGTAGTCGTATCGAACGTAACCGGTGCTAACGGCTCTATCGCCTTAACTCAGTACAAGGACGCTAAACCTGATGGTTATACCTTAATTGCCACTAATACCGTATCCTTAGCCTCTAACGAAGCTTCAGGTATCTCTGACTTTGGTTATGATGCTTTTGAGCCGGTTGCTATTTATGGTAAGCAGTGCGGTGAGAACATCATTGTTCAGGGAAATGCTCCATATAAAGATCTCAATGACTTAATTGCAGCTACTCAAAAGAATCCTGAAACCATTAAATTAGGTGTGGCTATGGGTGGTTCTTCCTATATTGCCGCCTTAGTTATGATGTTAGACAAGGATGCTCAATTTGCTATGGTTGATGCCGGTGGTGATGCTTCTGGCCGTATGACCTCACTCTTAGGTGGCCATATTGATGCTACCATCGCTCCGTACACAGTAGCTAAGGAATATATTGAAGCTGGCAAGGTTCGTTCATTAGCAACCTTAATGTCCGAGAAGCTTCCGGCTACTCCGGATATTCCTA
>ENA-OWPF01001248-OWPF01001248.1-human-gut-metagenome-genome-assembly--contig:-NODE-1248-length-23325-cov-3.343404_pt1 | contig 23325 bp, 24 predicted proteins | sample MGYA00248261_ERZ651840 | MGnify/ENA primary metagenome ERZ651840 (study PRJEB26924, sample SAMEA4378268) | human gut metagenome | biome: human gut; feature: human-associated habitat; material: faeces... | reverse complement strand
TCTCCGGAATTAGATGGGGATTTGAATAAAACAGATAGAGAAATATTAGAATATTTAAAGAATAATAAGAACATCACCTCTAAAGATGTTATAAATGTGACTAATATTTCGTCTATGTCAGGGGCTAATAAGGCTCTAAAAAGATTATTTGATAAAAATTTGTTGAAAAAAACTAGAATTAAGAATAGTGTATTTTATGAAATAAAGGAGTGTTAAAGTGAAAACCACTCCAGAAAAGTGGAAACCACTCTAAAAAAGTGGAAACCACTCTAGAAAAGTGCAAACCACTTTATAAGATATAAAACTTGGAGGATTAAATGAAAATAGAAATTCATAGTTTACAAGAAACACAGGAATTTGCCACTAAAATGGCAGATCTTTGTAGAAATAAACAATTAGTTATTACATTAGATGGGGATTTAGGTGCGGGTAAAACAACTTGGACAAAAAGCTTCGGGAAAGCTTTGGGTGTAAAGAATGTGATCAATTCACCAACCTTCACAATTCTAAAGGATTATAAACAAGAAGGTGGCGTACCTTTCCATCATATTGATGCCTATCGTTTGGAAGGAAAATGTCAGGACTTAGGTTTTGAAGATTGTTTTGATGAAGGGATTACTGTAGTAGAATGGTCTGAATTTATTGAGGATCAATTGCCACAAGACCACATTAAAATTTCTTTTGAAGAAGGCATCGATGAAAATCGTACAGTGACATTGGAATATACGGGTCCTGTATCAAAGAGTATTGTGGAGGCATATCATGATTAGTTTATGTATGGATAGTGCTTATAAAGCATTAGTATTAGGTTTATATAAAGATGGAACATTGATTGATGGTGTATCTATTGAAGCATTTAAAAAACAAAGTGAAACGATCTTTGTGGAATTGAATCAATTGTTTGAAAAGAATTCTTTAGACTATAAAGACGTTGATGAAGTGATTATCACAGATGGTCCTGGTTCTTATACAGGTATTCGTATTGCGATGACAATTGCGAAAGTATTCTGTACACAAATGCATAAAACATTAAAGTGCATTAGTACTATGCAGTTGTTTGCGGGTATGGATGAAAGTGCCAACGTTATTTTGGATGCGCGTAGTAAAAGAGCGTATGTAGCACACTTAGAAAAGGGTGTTGTGGTTGGTGAAACACAAATTTTAGAAGTCGATCAATTAGAAGATTTCTTAAATGAACATCCTGGAACATTATATGGAGATGGATATTTAGTGAATCAAGAAGCATCAAGTTGTGATTTCTTGAAGAATTTTATTGAAGTACCAAGCCGTACAATTGAAAATGTACATGCTTTAGTACCTCAATATTTAAAAGAAAGCGATGCCTATAAAGCATGATTTTTAAAGAAATGAAGGACACGGATCTAGTTCGTGTTTTAGAACTTGAACAAGCATGTTTCAAACAGCCTTGGCTCGAAAAAGATTGTTTATATGAATTGAATGAGAATCCCTTTTCTCATGGTTGGATTTTACTAGATGAAGGTACCATTGTTGGATATGCCTTTTTATGGGAAACCTTTGAAATGGCGCAGTTAGCTCGCATTGGAGTGGATCCAAACTTAAGAAAAAGAGGTTATGGTAAAGAATTAATGATGCATTTATTTGATCGAGCTCGAGAAGTAGCTTGTGAATTTATGACATTAGAAGTTCGTGCCAGTAATGAGGCAGCATTGAATTTATATCAGAAAATGGGCTTTATTCAAGTCAATGTATCTAAAAGTTATTATCCAGATGGAGAAGATGCCATTGTGATGACATTGGCATTGTAGGAGGATTATATGATTATTATCGGAATTGAAAGTAGTTGTGATGAAACAGCCGTTGCGGTTGTCAAAGATAAAAAGGAAGTATTATCAAGTGTAGTCGCAAGCCAAATTGATGTGCATACAGAATTTGGTGGCGTTGTACCCGAAGTTGCGAGTCGTATTCATGTAGAAAATATTTCGTATTGTATTGAAAAAGCATTGAAAGATGCCAATATCACGATGGAAGATGTGGATGCGGTTGCCGTTACGCAGGGGCCTGGCTTAATTGGATGTTTACACGTTGGTGTGCAGGCCGCAAAGACTTTGGCTTTTGCCTACCATAAACCATTGGTTCCAGTACATCACTTGGCAGGACATATTTATGCCAATGAATTAGTTGTGGATATGAAATATCCTGTGTTAGCACTTGTTGTTTCTGGTGGAAATACAGAACTAGTTTATATGAAGGATGAGACTAGTTTTGAAATCTTAGGCGAGACGCAGGACGATGCGATTGGAGAAGCCTTTGATAAGGTGGCTCGTGTATTGGGTCTTGGCTATCCTGGTGGTCCTAAAATTGATAAATTGGCAAAAGAAGGTAAGCCGGTATATGAACTGGCAAAACCGAAGACACAAGGTCGTTATGATTTTAGTTTTTCTGGATTGAAGAGTAGTGTTCTACAATTTACAAAGCGTATGGAAAGACAGGGCAAGACATTTGATATGGCTGATTTAGCTTGTTCATTCCAAGAATGTGCGTTGGATGAAATCTTCTCTCGTGTAAGAGCCGTATTAGATGATCATAAAGATATTCGTCACTTCGTTGTAGGTGGTGGAGTTAGTGCTAACTCTAGACTTCGTGAAAAGGTAGAAGAATTAAGAAATGAATATCCAGAAGTGGAATTTACGGTACCTCCAATGTATTGTTGTACAGACAATGCGAGCATGATCGGTGTTGCTGGAACGATCGCATATCTTTCTGGTAGAAGAGCAGATGCAAGCTTGACTGCCGATTCAAGTTTAGAAATCCAATAGGAGGTTTTTATGCAGGAATTACGTTTACTTCGAGAAAAAGATTTAGAAAGTATATATCCAATCTATGTGCATTATGTAAAGACAAGTGTGGCTATATTTGATCTTGTGCCAGATTCTTTTGATGTGTTTAAAGAACATATGATGGAAATTTCAAAGACAAATCCGTTTTATGTAGCACTTTATGATGATGTTTTAATTGGCTATGGATATGTACACCCTGCTTTTTCGAAGGAAGCGTATAAGTATTGTGTAGAACTCACTATTTATTTTAAAGAAGGAAAACATTATGGTTTGCCTTCAAAAATGTTAGATCAGCTTGAAGTGGATTGTAGAAAATTAAACATGCGTTGGATCATTTCATGCATTACAGATTCGAATGAAGAAAGTATAGCCTTTCATAAAAAACATGGCTTTACATGGTATGGGGCATTGCCTTCTTGTGGCATGAAATTTGATGCATGGCATGGTGTAGTTTGGCTTTGTAAGAGATTGGATGAGGTTAAAAAGAATTTTACTTGTGCAAGTAACGCAACCATCTTGGGTGATGTTTCAATTGGTAAAGATTCAAGTGTTTGGTATAACGCTGTGATTCGTAGTGAAGAAGAAACAATTGAAATTGGACAAGAAACCAATATTCAAGATCAGTGTGTTTTGCATACGGATCGTGGCTATCCATTAAAAATTGGTGATCGTGTCACGATTGGTCATGGGGCTATTGTGCATGGTTGTACGATTGAGGATGAGGTGCTTATTGGTATGGGTGCCATTGTGTTAAATGGGGCTCATATAGGAAAGCATAGTGTTATTGGTGCAGGTTGTGTTGTGCCTGAAAACATGGTAATTCCACAAAAGAGTGTTGTGGTGGGAGTACCGGCTAAAATTATTAAAAACACTTCAGAATCTCAGGTTTCTGATATTCTTTCAAATGCAAAACATTATGTAAAATTATCGAAAAAATTGGGTTAGTCATTTGGCTAATCCTTTTGTATATTGTAAAATCTTTGTAGTGAGGTTGACTATGGAAAACTTATTAAATTATGTACATTTAAGAAGAGATATCGACTTTTCTATTCGTCCCTTTAATGAGGTGGATATGTTAGTGTGTGCCGACCTGTCTTATGTGGATTGGGATGGCATTGTGGAAAAGGAAGAGGTTTCTTTGGAAGAAGCTTGTTGTAAATATCTTTCTTTATATAGTGAAGAGGAATTAAAGAGTAAGTATACATTTTCAATGAATCTTCCACATTTAATTGATGCATTACAGGATACGATTCGTTATGGAAATATAAAGTTGAAGAACTATAAAAAAGTTTATAGCGATGAAGATGTGATTCAATTTAGTGTGGTAACACTTGTGTTGCCAGATGGTTCTCTAGTGCTTTCTTTTAGTGGTACAGACGGAAGTATTACGGGTTGGAAAGAGAACTTGATGATGACTTATAAGCAGGATCTTCCTTGTCAAATCTTGGCGAAGGATTATGTCAAAGAAACCATTGAGAATATTCCTGAAACGAGTTATTTGTTTGGATTAAAAAAGAAAAAGGTGTATCCAAAGATGTATTTAACGGGGCATTCAAAGGGTGGAAATTTAGCCGTGTATTCCTATATAAAAAATCCAGAACTACAGGGATATATTGAAGGTGTAAAAAGTTTTGATGGGCCTGGCTTTGTGGAAAGTTTCTGGCAAGGTGATGAGGATATTTCTAAGATCACAAACTATATTCCTAAGGATAGTATTGTGGGTCGTGTTTTACATCATAGAGAACAAACAAAAATCATGGATGCCCAAGGTTCTGGCTTAGCGCAACATGATACGCTTATGTGGAGTGTGGATATAAAAGACTTTAATTATTGTGATGCACTCACAAAAGAGAGTGATGATTTATTGGAATATGTAAATAAGTTATTGATGGATCGTCCACTGGAAGAAAAAGAGCGTTATTGTCATTTGATTGGAGAATTATTTGATCGTATGGAAATTTATACGATTGCGGATTTAACTGAATTTTCATTTAAACAGGCATTGTCTGGAATTAAGGAGATTCGTCAATTGAATGCAGAAGAAATTAAGTTTATGTTTGAAGTTGTGAAATTTATTGCGGTGCAATCCGCTCCAATATTAGTGAAAGGAAGAAAGTAAAATGAGAAAAATAGGTTGGATTGGTGCTGGCATTATGGGTCAGCCAATGGTTATTCATTTATTGAATAAGGGTTATGAAGTGCATGTGTACGCAAGACATCCAGAAAGGGTAGAACAAGCTAAAAATGCAGGTGCCATTTTAGAAGAATCGATTGTGTCTTTGACATCCAATGTAGATGTCATTTGTACAATGGTCGGTTTTCCTAGTGATGTTAAAGAAGTATATGATGTGATTTTTAGTTGTATTGATGCGGGTAAAACTTGTATTGATTTTACGACTTCAAGTCCAAAACTTGCCAAAGAATTGTATATAAAAGGGAAAGAATTGGGGGTTCATGTATTGGATGCGCCAGTGACTGGTGGAGATACGGGAGCTAAAAATGGTACTCTAACTGTATTGGTTGGTGCAGATAAAGAGGATTTTGAAACAAATAAAGAAATCTTTGAAGCGTTTGGAACACAAATTGAGTATTGTGGCAAGGCAAGTTGTGGACAACATGTCAAGATGGCTAACCAAATCATGATTGCGAATACGTTACAGGGTATTTGTGAGGCCATGTCGTATTTGAATTGTAAAGATGTGGATGAATCTTTCGTGTATCGCTTCTTGCGTAATGGTGCTGCTGGATCTAAACAATTGGAATTCCAAGGTAAGAAGATGTTAGAGAATGATTATGCGCCTGGTTTTTATGTGAAGCATTTTGTGAAAGATTTAAAAATTGCAGTACAAGAGGCAAATTTTCCTTTGTATGGTGTAAATCGTGTCATCAAAGAATATGTGGATTTAATGGATCGTGGTATGAGTGATTTAGGTACGCAGTGTTTGATTGAGTATTTTAGAAAGCCACAAATTAAAGCGGTTATCTTTGATATGGATGGTTTGATGTTTAATACGGAAAAGATGTTTAAGGATGAGTTTAAAGAGAAGGCTAAAGAATTAGGCGTTTCTTGTCCAGACTCTTTTCCGGAACCTTTAATTGGTTGTGATTCAAGAAAGGTTGCAGAGTTTGAAATGATGTATCCAGGTGTGACAAGAGTTATGGAAGAAATTCAGGAAGAGCGTGCGGATTATTTCTTTACATATTTTAAAGAGCCTGGTAGTGCCAATATGGTTGGTTTACAGAATTTAATTGAGTATATTGAAGAGAATAAGATTCCTTATGCGGTGGCTTCAAGTTCGCATCCGCAGGCTATTAAAAAGTTCTTGTCGCATGCAGGTTTTGTGTTAAGTCCAAATGTGATTGTTTCTTCTAAAGAGGGATATAAATCAAAGCCAGCTCCAGATGTTTTCTTGGCAGCAGCAAAAAGATTAGGAATGGAACCAGAAAATTGTTTAGTGTTAGAGGATAGTAAGCATGGAATTATGGCAGCAGCCAATGCGAAGATGCATTCCATTTTTATTCAAGATCAGATTGCACCAGATGACGAAATGAAGGAGTATATTCAAGAGTCTTGTACGGATTTAAATGGGGTAATTGATTATTTAAAGCGTTGTAAATAATTGGTTGCTACTTTATAATATTGTTGAGAAATTAATAGGAGGACGTAATGAAAAAAGAATTAGTCATTGTTCTTGATTTTGGAGGACAATATAATCAGTTGGTTGCACGTCGTGTTCGTGAGTGCAATGTATATTGTGAAATTTATTCATATAAAACAGATTTAGAAAAAATCAAAGCTATGAATCCAAAAGGAATTATCTTAACTGGAGGACCAAATAGTTGTTATGAGGCAGATTCACCTACATATTCAAAGGAATTATTTGAATTGGGTATTCCAGTTCTTGGTCTTTGCTATGGCGCACAATTGATGATGCATGTATTGGGTGGAAAAGTAGAAAAAGCGGATCACCGTGAATATGGTAAGACAGAGGTTCTTGTTGATAAGACTTCTTCTAAAATCTTTGAGGGTGTATCTGAAAAAACAATTTGCTGGATGTCACACTTTGACTATATTTCACAGGTAGCACCTGGATTTGAAATTACGTCTCATACAGATAACTGTCCTTGCGCATCAAGTGAAAATGCAGAAAAAGGATTATATGCTATTCAGTTCCATCCAGAAGTATTGCATACACAAGAAGGTTCAAAAATGTTATATAACTTCGTTCGTGGTGTTTGTGGATGCTGTGGTGACTGGAGAATGGATAACTTTGTTGAAGAACAAATTAAAGCGATTCGTGAAAAGGTTGGAGATGGAAAAGTTTTATGTGCCCTTAGTGGTGGTGTAGACTCTTCTGTCGCAGCTGTATTATTATCAAAAGCAATTGGTAACCAATTGACATGTGTATTTGTTGATCATGGTTTACTTCGTAAAAACGAAGGGGATGAAGTAGAGGCTGTATTTGGCCCAGAAGGTCCATATGAATTAAACTTCATTCGTGTAAATGCGCAACAAAGATATTATGAAAAGCTAAAGGGTGTTGAAGAACCAGAAGCAAAACGTAAGATCATTGGTGAAGAATTCATTCGTGTATTTGAAGAAGAGGCTAAGAAAATTGGAAAAGTTGATTTCTTAGTTCAAGGAACGATTTATCCAGATGTTGTTGAGAGTGGTTTAGGTGGAGAATCTGCCGTAATTAAATCTCACCACAACGTCGGTGGACTTCCTGATCATGTAGATTTCAAAGAAATCATTGAACCATTACGTGACTTGTTCAAGGATGAAGTTCGTAAAGCCGGTTTAGAATTAGGTATTCCAGAATACTTAGTATTCAGACAACCATTCCCAGGACCTGGTTTAGGAATTCGTATCATTGGTGAAGTTACAGAAGAAAAAGTAAAAATCGTCCAAGATGCAGATGCCATTTATCGTGAAGAAATCGCAAATGCTGGATTGGATCGTTCAATCGGTCAATACTTTGCAGCATTGACAAACATGCGTTCAGTAGGTGTTATGGGTGATGAAAGAACATATGATTATGCCATCGCTTTACGTGCCGTTAATACAATTGACTTTATGACTGCTGAATCTGCTCAGATTCCATATGAAGTATTAAATAAAGTTATGTCTCGTATTATCAATGAGGTTCGTGGAGTCAATCGTGTAATGTATGACCTTACTAGTAAGCCTCCTGGAACAATCGAGTTCGAATAGTTCAATAAACATCAAAAGTCCTTTATATAAGGGCTTTTTTATATGCCAATTTTGGCCGTGAGTACAAAATGAGTACACAATTTATTGGATGAATTATCGGGAACCGATAATTCATATGACTGTATAAGCAAAAAAACACCGAAATAAGAATAAAAAAACAGTTTAACTATGCCTAATAGTTAAACTGTTTTTATCTATTGTTATTTTTGTTTATCGTATGTAATCCAATCTGAATCCCACGTGTTTTTATAAGCATTGAATTTTCTCTTGCTTAAATGCCCGTCTACATCTTTATATTTCCATCGAGTCATGTTTTTTACATTGTCTAAAGCATGATCAGGTATATATAGAGAATTCTTTTCTCTTAAGTCAATTTCTTTTTTTAAAAGTGAATAATTTTTTATTGGAGATATAAAACTTTCTCCATCCATATTTACGACTAATTGTTTTTCTCCTCCGTTTACCAATATGTATGCATTAGATTTTGATATTTCATAGGTGCCTTTTGTTAGATTTGATTCTGTGTAGTAAGGTGTCAAAATCAAAAAGTTAAGAAAAATCATTATAATTAGCATAGGAAATACGAAAATAGTCGGTCTAGTCTTTTTATTAAGAATAGCGTTTATGCGGTAATTTAGATTTGATTTTCTATTGAATGATAAGTTTGAACTTAAAACAGTTGTAGAAGATTTGATTGCTTGTTTTTGTGTTTTAATCAGAAAATTCAGGTAATCTAGTTTTTGGTGTTCTTCAAGATTTTCAATAGTTTTGTTGTCAGCGTGAAGTTCAAGATAAAGATCCAACTGCTTGTCAAAAATGTATATTGGAATAAACCACCAAAATAGGATTTTAAATACATTTACAATGAACTTGATGAAATTATCTTTATGTAAAATATGTGTTATTTCATGTTTAAGTGCATAATCAATTTCTTCGTTGTTCAGATTTTCAGGTATTAAAATGATTCCTTGTAATCCTATAACAATCGGTGTATTGATGTAGGATGTTTGATAAATTTCATAATCAGGATTTACTATACGATTACCATTTTTTCTTATCTCGCGAATGATGTAATTGCATTCTCTGATTTGTTTCATTAGTTCTGTAAATTGGTAGATGCTTCCGATTATTGCAACAGAAAGTAGAAAATGGTACATGTAAATCTGATTGAATAGTTTATATTGAAGAATATCGATTAGTGGATTCATAATCTTATCTAAAGGGATAAGAATTGATAACTTGGTTTCAAATGGAAAACATAGTTTTATGAATATGATCAACAAAAATAATCTGAAGAATACTTGATTCATGTTCCATTGTTTATGAATACAAAAATCAAAAATAAATATCATACAACTTGTCAAAATTAATGTGGATAGTAATGTTGACAAAATAAATGTCATATAATTCACCTAATTTCTTTTTTTCGTTTGTCGATTAGCTTTTGAAGTTCATTTAAAGAATCTAAATCATCTTCTTCATCAACTAATCCGCATAGTAGTTTAAAACGATTCGAATCGCTAATAAAAGCAGATATATATTGAGTTTGAGAAACTAAAGGCTTATATGTTCGGGTTAGAGACTTTTTGTTGAAAACAATATCATCTACTTCTATAAATTTACATTTTAATAAGTTACGCAAAACTTGCTGAACGGTATTGATATTTAAGTCGGGTGACGTATCTTTGATTTCACTAGCTGATAATGCGGAATCGGCATTCCATAAAATATCCATTATAGTTCTTTCTTTTTTTGTTAGTTGTTCCATAAGTTATTCCTTCTTTCATTTATATTTTAACATATACAAAAAATAAATAAAACACTTGTAAAAAAATAATAGCGTGGTATATTTTTAATAGGAAAACGTTTTCTAACACATTGAGAGGTGAATATAAATGAAATACAAAACTTTACTTGCATTTGCTTTAGTGGCAGCACTAGGATTTACAACATGTTCTGTTTTTGCAGAAGAGCTCGGTGCAAAGCCTGTAAATCAAGAAAACACTGAAGTGCTATTTGGAGATTTGAATGATAATGATAAGGTTGTTGAATTAGAGGATGGAGGATTTCTATATGGAGAGGCAACGGTAATGGATGAAAATGATCCGACATTTGAACCAGTTGAATATAATAGTTTTGATGATCCTAATTCGATAACAGTAAAGGATGCTAAAAAAATTATACAGGAGGGTTCTGCTTCTAATTTTGCAAGAGGTTCAAATGTGCCTGATAGCTCAACAAAGACTTTAACACTAAAACCCAACAGTCATTATCAATCAAGCGAATTTAGTGGAACTGGTTGGAGATTTGGAGGTTACTTTTTTAAAGCTTCATCGGGTTCAGGAACATATTTACGATGGACAAGTTACAAAGATGCAGGTAGAATAGGAAATTACTCTGAAGCCGTAGGTACAAAAAATGGTTCGTTGCAAGGGACGGTAATAGAAAAAAATCAAACACAATATGTAAGTCGTGGGGGAAGTGGAATGATTTATTACACGTATTCACCTTTACAAGGGACTTATTACTATGTAGTCAATATTTAAAGATGGAGGTGAAACAATGAAAAAGCTTCGATTATTAATTCCTTTGTTTATTGGTCTAGTTGCTGTTTCGGCTCATCCTGCTTTCGCAAGATCAAGTGAAGAACCGGTCAATGTTGAAGAAGTGAATGAAACAAATGAGAATGTAGGTTATTTTCCTGGATGTGATGATGATGAAAAAGTAATTCCATTAGGGGATGGCTTTCTAGGCGGAGAAGCTTACTTACAAAATGGGGATGAAGAGATCTACTTGAATAGTGAAACGGATTCGAGTGCAATCACTGTCAAAGAAGCAAAGGAAATCTTAAAAAGCCGACAGGTAGAGTCTGACAATCAATAATTTAGGTTAGCAATGTAAAATACCATACACATGATATGTATGGTATTTTTTTTGAATCCTCATTCGTTTTTGTCGTTAAGATTATTGATATTACCCGTGATAACTGTGAATTTTTCTTCGGAGTTGTTTGATTCTTTTTCGTCATTCAATTTTTTTTGTAGTGCTTTTACCTGTGTTTCCATCAATTCTTTTTCTGACGTTTCTCTGTATTTCTTGAATGAGATTGGAATCATATATTTCTCATATATTTGTGATTTCTTGTTTAAAGATTCTTCTTCTGAAATCAGGTGGTTTGAGCAATCGAAACATACGGATTGCATCTCATATAAATAGGAAATTAGATTGTCGCCAAGAGCATCATTATTCAACAATGTAAAAGTAACTTTAGGATGTATACATTCACTTTTGTTTTTAGAAGAACTATGACTCTTTTCAGCTTCCACCTGAAATGAAAGGCTGTCTATTTCAAATAGTTGGCTGATCATATTACCTATATCCGTGACTGTTAATGTTGAGTCTGGAACAGAATTGTATCCGTTTAGCCATTCAAAAGATACATTACATTCTTTCATGATTTTTCCTATGACTTCAAAGGAAGGTAGATATTTATCTTTTTCATAAGCAGAAATAGAGGGTTGAGGAACGTCTAATAATTTTGCGAATTCAACCTGCGTCATTTTCATCATTTTTCTAGTTTTCTTGATTCTTTGTCCCATTGTTTCCATATAATCACTTCCTGTTGAATATATTGTATCATTTCAAAAAACAAATATCAGAAAAACTTATAAATATATGAAATACTTATTGACAAATTACGAAGTATAAGAATATATTATAAATATAAGAAATGCGTATATTTGTGACGATACTTTCCTCAAATTAAAAAAGCAGTGAAGATACATATCAGGCAAGGAGGTGAGTATATGTCGGACAAGGCTTTATTGGGTGCTGCGGATATTGCTGAAATATTAGGCGTTTCTAAAAGCAAGGCTTACACAATAATTCGTGAAGGAAATCAAGAATTAAAGAGTATGCATAAGCTTGTGATTTCTGGAAAACTACCAGTGGAGTATTTTAACGATATTTGTTATTCCAGTAAATCTAAAAGGGATGAAGAAGGGAGTTGATCGTATTGGCAAGTATTACATTAAATCCTAAAACGAAAAAGTATGATGTGCAGTTTCGTGTAAAGGATGCGATGGGAAATTGTAAGAAGTCTACTAAACGTGGTTTTAAAAGAAAATCTGATGCAAAAAAGTGGCTGAATGAATATGAGCTTAAAAAGAGTGAGAGTCTTTCAATGAAGTTTTCTGATTATGTGGATGTATATCTAGAAGATTTGAAACCTCGATTAAGAAAAACGACGTATGAGACGAAGAGAACATATTTACGAGTACATATCACTCCGTTCTTTGGCAATTATGGACTGGATGATATTTCAGTGTCGATGGTAAGAAAATGGCAGAATCAGCTGATTGAAAGAGGATATTCAGAAACGTATCAAAAAACATTGAACAATCAGCTTAGTGCACTTTTCAACCATGCAGTAGCATATTATGGATTGAAAAATAATCCAGTACGTATAGCTGGTCCCATTGGAAAGGAACACGGTGATGAGGTAGAGTTTTATACAAAAGAGGAGTTTGATCGTCTGATCGAGCAGACAATGAACAATCAAACGGTTTATACGATCTTTATGACGTTTTACTGGACGGGCATGAGATTAGGAGAATTAAGAGCATTGACACCTAATGATATTCATATTGATGAAAAGTATATTGATGTGAATAAATCGTTGCAGGTCGTTAAGGGGAAAGAAATTATTACGGATCCTAAAACACCAAAGAGTAAAAGAAAGATCACAATTCCTGATTTTTTGGCTGCTATTTTAAAGGAGTATATGGATTCGTTGTATAATCCAAATCCGAATAAGCCGATTTTCAGAATGTCTAAAGGATCCATCCATCATGCCTTAAAAACAAGTGCGGCTAAGGCTGGATTAAAACCGTTACGTATCCATGCATTTCGTCATGCGCATGCAGCATATCTGATTGAAATGCAAGTTCCAATTTTGGCAATCTCAAATCGCTTGGGACATGAAAAGATACAGACAACCATGAATACTTATGGACATTTATATCCAAACAAACAAAGACAAATTGCAGATGCGATTGAAGCAAGGGTAAAAGGTGAATTTTAGATGCCAGGATTAAATAAGAATCGCAAAAGACCTGTCACAATAGCTTTTCGAGTAACTGCACAGGAAGCACAAAGAATCAATCAGAGAGTTAAGATTTCAGGATTATCAAGAAGAAAGTATTTTATGAATACTTTTCTAGGCCAGAAGATTGAGCTAATTGGTGGCTGCTTTGAAAGTAATCGGCTTGCTTCAGAACTGAAAAAGATTCGAATGAAGCTGGAGATGTTGGAAGTAAATTCAACACAATTGGAAGAAACGATTGATGAGTGTCATGCTCTGCTTTCTGAACTATCGAAAGTGATCAAAGAAAATGAGCCCGTACAAAAAGAAGTTTCTGCATTCACTCAGGAAGAAGACTGGTTAGAAGATGTCATTATTAGATGAAATTGTAGCGAATATAGAAAGTATTGTGTGTAAAGATGAGTTGAAGAAATATCTATTTCGAAATGTGTGTTTTGTGAATGATGAAGATATGTATGTGATTGAAACAGCACTTTCTCAAAGGGAAGATATAGATGCTCGATGGAGAAAGTCTATTTATGCACAGCTTTTAAAATCTCCAAAAGAGGGATTTATTGTAAATATGATATTGCAGGAATGGAATCTTCGCTATTTAAAGGGTCGTGGATTCTATCTTTATACAGGCAAATATTGGAAGTATACGCAAGATGAAATTGTTTCTAAAAAGATTGGTGATTTATTGGGAAAATGGAAACAGGGAAACAAGGTGCGTTCAATTTTGAAGTTATTGAAAGATGAATGTATAACAGAAGAGGAATTCAATAAAAAAGATGTTATATGTTTTCAAAATGGTACGTTGCACCTTGAATCGGGTTTGTTGAAGAAACATAGTCCTAAGGATCTTTGTTCAATCATAATGTCTTATGATTACGATAAAACCAAAGAGTCAAAAGAATGGGCTGCATTTGTGATGGATATATGCAATGGAAAACAATATCGTTATGACAAACTTCAATTGTTATGTGGATATATTTTGATGAGTGATTGTCATCTGCAGAAATGTTTTATCTTTTATGGTACAGGAGCAAATGGTAAGAGCGTATTTATGAATATTATTTCAAATGTATTTGGCCAGGAGAATGTGACACATCTGCAACTTGTAGATATGTACGACAAGTTTCAACTGATTCAGCTGGAGTCTGCACTATTAAATCTAGGTGAGGATTCAGGCTCTTCTTTAAAAGGTGGAGATTCAGAATTAAAAAGATTATCTGCCGGAGATCGCGTTAGTGCATGTTATAAGGGAAAAGATTTTATTAGCTTTCGTTCAAGAGCAAAATTGATTTTTGCGATGAATGATATCTTGTTTTCAAGCGCAATCAATCAAGGAATATTGCGTAGACTGTCTACGATTATGTTTGAGGTTCATTTTGTAGATGAGCCAAAACTGCCCGAAGAAAAAAAGATCGATCGCAATCTTGAAGATAAACTTTCTAAAGAACTTTCTGGCATTTTCAATTGGTGTTATGAAGGATATTTAAAATTGAAGAAAGTTGATTGCTTCGCTAGAGATGAAGATGATATTGAAATGGAACGAATGTTTTTGGATGTATCTTCACCATTGTATGGATACTATGTTCAGATGGAACCGTTAAAAAGATTTACTCCTACTAGAGAAATCTATGATAACTATTTATTTTGGTGTAGAGATAAAGGAATCAAACCTAAAGCACTATCAACATTCTCATCACAGTTTGCACTGGTTTCAAGAAGTTCTTATAAAAAGAATGATTCTTATAAAGATGAGAATGGAAAACATATTCGAGGATATGAACCGTTATAAAATCACTATGTTTAAATTAACCAGGTTACCCGGTTCTGATTTTGATATGTATTAGAACCAGTGTACCTGGTTATTTTTCAAACGACAGGTATTTTTTTCGGTAGGTAGAAGACAGAAGAAATGTGAGAACCAGTAAAGCTAGGTAAATGAAATAGAAGATGAGTCACTTTGATGGTGACGGTGTGACGGTTTGGGGGGGGTATACCTTTCCAATCGTCATACCGTCATAAATTATTTGGAAGGATAATAAAAAATGTATTAGCAAGCAACGCATATGGTCACCCATATACAGAAGGGAGGTCATCAAATATGACGCGAAAACGAGAACATCGAATGACGGTGCGTTTGAATGGGGATGAATATACTAAAGTTTTGAGTAAGATTGAAAGGTCTGGATTATCCAAACAGGAGTATATCTTATCTTCGATTCTGAATAAAAAGATTCAGGAAAGATTGAATGTGGATTATTTTAAATTAATAAATGAAGTAAATCATGTGGGAACAAATCTAAATCAGATCGCAAGAAAATTAAATGGTAATGAATCTATTTTGAAGGATGAAATCTTCAAAAATCAGCTGTTGCTCAATCAGGTTTTGAAGAATCTTAATGATCAGATCAAAGGAAATTCAAATGGCAACAACTAAGATATGGAGTGTTAAAAATCGATTAGATCATGTTCTTGAATATGTATCTAATGAAGATAAGACGATCGATAAACTTGGATCGTATGTTTCAAGAAATGAAGCTACAGAAAATCAGAAATATATGACTTGTGTGAACTGTTCTGGCAATGATCCATTTACAAGTATGATGAATTTAAAAGATGTTTTTCACGATACATCCAATATTATTGCGTATCATGCGATACAATCATTTAAGCCACACGAAGCAAATGCAGATACAGTTCATGAAATTGGTGTTGAAACCGCAACAAGATTATATGGAGATAGATATCAGTTTGTCGTATGCACACATTTGGATAAGGACCATCTACATAATCATATTGTATTGAATCCGATATCGATTGTTGATGGTAAAAGATATCATAATTCGATGAAAGACATTTATCAGTTAAGAGAAGTTTCAGATGAAATATGTAAAGAATACGGATTGAGTATAGTGGAAAAACCACAGGGGAAAGGACAATCTAGAAGTCAGTATTATTCGGCTAGAAGCTATATTCGAGAAATAAAAAAAGACATAGATGCTGCCTGTATACGTGCATTTACAGTCAAAGATTTTGTTCAAGACATGAAGCTGGAAGGATATTCATTTGAAGAAGTGGAAGGATTGGACTGCGTAGTTCATCCTAATTATGATAAGCCAATACCATTATTGTTGCTCGGACAAAGATATTCTTTGGATTGTATTGAACAGAGAATAGAAAAAGAAGAAGTTAGATATGTTCCATTAAAGATTGTTTACAAACAAAAAGATGCAGATCGTATTTATGGACAATATAAAAATGGAATGTTTAAAGGTTTTATGAAAGAAGTAGTCAAATTTCAAGTGTTGTTAGGTATTCTTCCCAATTATTCTTCTACGAAAATAAAGCTTTCAAAAGAAATGCAAAAAGAATGTAGAAAGCTAGATCTTATCACAAATGCAACAACCATTATGGCAAAAAATGATATTGATACATTAGAAAAACTAGAATCCTATGTAGACTTACTAGATAAACAGATGAATGGATTACTGGCACAAAGAAAGTACTTATATTCCAGATCCTACAAAGAAAAGGATCTAATTGCCAAGGCAAAACTATCCAAAGAAGCAAAAGCACTAACACCGGATATTAAAGTATTAAGAAGTCAGATCAAGAGTCTAGACTATATAAGAAAACGTTCATCAAAGTATAGAGAGTATAATAAACAGTTAGAACAGAAAAGGAATTTAGATAAACAAAGAGCTTGAGTAAATAAGGTTTTACTCAAGCTTTATTTAATAATCTTATCAATTGTTTATGATGCATACATATAATGTTTATCTGTTTTTATATATGTAATAAAGCTCCTTATATCTTCTTTGAATTAAATATACTTCCTCTAGATCAGCTAGATAAAATTTCTGAAATCCATGTGAAAATATACTTTGGCTATTTTGAAAAATAAACTCAATGTCTTCTTGGTATTTTTTATTACATAAATAATTAGGCTCTTTTAACTTAATAGTCAATGAATCTGATATCTTCTTTAAAAGATTTGATATTTTACTATCTTGCTTTGAGGCGAATTCATTTATCCAATTAATATAATAATTTGCTTTTTCATATTCTTTTAATTCGGTATATAAATATCCGAGTTTATGAACTACAAAAAAAGAGCTTAGCGAATAATTGTACTTATTTGCTTCTAATGCTTCTAGATAATATTTTGCTTTTTCTATATTTTTCTTTTCGAGCATAGTAGCTCCCAAGTTATAATTGATGACAAAATTAATATCATATTTCATAAATGGAGCAAGATTTTCCAGCTTTTTAAAATACTTTACAGACTCATTAGAATTGCTTAATTCCAATGAGCATAGTCCCAAGAGAAGTAAACAGCCATACATTAGATTAATGTTACAGTTTTCACAGGCCAATTCATAACATTTCTTTGTGCCCATATAAGCTTCGTTTATGTTCCCATTATGAAATAAGGTATCACAATAAAAATAGTTCAACCATCCATATCTATCTCCATCAATAATTTTTTTGAAATCTTTGAGTCTATTATTGGTATTCTTGTATCTTATAATCTTTAATAAATTATAAAAATATAACTCGTTAAAATCCCCAAACTCAATCACTTCGCTTATCAAATCTAAGATTTCCTCATCAATATCTTTATTATTTATATGATATAAATCAAAGTTAGAAAAGAGTTTCGCAATATAAAAAAAGAGAATATATTCCGAACGAAGATAATTAGATTGCTCCTCCTCTATTTTTGCCATTAAATCTGATCTATCCAAATTTAACATAAGTCTTTGCATAAATAACTCTGTTACATGTTTAAGACGATTCGTATTTGACTCTAAAATATCAATGTTGATATTGCTCAATCTTTCTAATATCTGATTTATAATTTTAGGATTAATATTACTTTTGTTATTTTCTATTTTACTCAATGTTGAAGGTGTACATATTCCATCACATAATTCTGATATTGATTTTTTCTGTAGATAGCGATTGATTTTTATATATTTACCGTAATTTACCATATACATTCATCTCCAAAAAAACATTTATAATATATATTCGATTTTATCATAGATCCGCTCTTCAAAAAAATTGAATTTCAATATTTTACTATCAATGAAAAAATATTGCGGTTTAGAAAATGTCTAAAAGAGTCGTTTGTCATGAGTAAAAAAGTCATTTTTAATACTTATAAAATTGAAAGGTATTATTAGTTTTGTGTTATTAGCGTTTTTTAATTAACTTGAAAATAATTTAAAAAGCAGAAAAAAGGAAAAATTTCTTGAAAAATATACTTAAAGCGTGTATAAATAATATTACCGGTGAAAAAATGATTTAGATGGATTAACGATAAAGTTATTGATAGAAACTGTGTTGTATTTAACTTATCAAACATATAGGAAGGATTAGTTATAAGTAATCAATTTAATCTTCTTCTAATTCTTATTAGATTAATAAAAAATAAGTTTATGCGATTGAAGATAATTGTAATTTATAATTTACAGGTGACAAAAATGAAATCATTAAACAAAAAAAATATTCAAAAAGATAGCAAAAAATATAAATGTATGTATTCATTATGTAAATAATAATTCATACTTATCATTTCTTGATAAATCCAAATTACTTGTTTAGTTTTTTCATCTATAAATTTTTTCATCGGTTTCAAGGAGATAATTATTCTTATGATTAAGATAAAAGAAATACAGTTTATTAGTATTAATGATAAAGAAACAATAATAGTTAATTTAATCAATGGACTTGCAGATGTTATTGATAAGGATACTGAAAAAAATCTTAAGAACAATCAATTTACAAGTTTAGATGATAGTGTGATTCATTGTTTAAAAGATCGTAAATACATTTTTTCCACTAAAGAGGAGTATGATATATATTTAAATAATATTTATTATACTGCATCATTTTACGAAGAAAGAGAAATTCCAAATTTTTTATTTATCCCTTCTTATGATTGTAATTTAAATTGTACATATTGTTATCAAAAAGCGTATAAAATACAATCATTTAACATTTCTGAAGACATAGTTGAATCTTTTTTTGATTATATACAATCAAAAATAAAAGATTTAGAAAAAAGATATAAAACACATTATGAAGCTAATGATATTATAATTACCCTTATGGGTGGTGAACCATTATTATCTAGAAATAAATATATCATCAAAGAATTTGTAAAAAAATGTCAGTTATATGGTTATAAATACGATATTGTTACCAATGGCATAACGATTAAGGAATACATTGATGTAATCAATACTCCTTCTCTAAAATCAATTCAAATAACCTTGGATGGTGATAAAAAAATACATGATAGTCGCAGAATATCGAAAAATAAAATAGGGACTTTCGATATTATAATGGATTCTATTCAATTACTAGTACTCCATAAAGTAAATGTTCAATTAAGAATAAATGTCGACAAGGATAATATTTATAATTTACCGTTATTAGCTGAACAATTACATGATTTTTTGATAATCCACATTTCTATGCATACATAATTTTACTAGAACATGAAGGATGCATGGAGTATAAAAATGTTATACCTGATTATATAGCTTTAAAAAAAATATATGATTTACAGAAACAACATATGCTATTAAAAAAAATTGATATTGCTTATGTGGGTAAAGAATTAGTAGATGGCATATTTTCAAATGAGACCTATTATCCCACTACACGTAAATGTTCATCATCTAAAAATCAATATATATTTGATTTATATAAAAATGTTTTCAAATGTTGGTGGGGAATTGGTAATGATGTATATAAAATAAATAAAGAAAATGAAGAATTGGTAGATTCACTTTGGAAAAAGCGACAGACTTTGAATATAAATCAATGTAGACTTTGCAACTATAGATATTTATGTGGAGGAGGATGTGTAGGAAGAAATATGCATAATAACACAATATCATGCCAAAAAGGCGAATGTCATAATTTTAAAGAAATACTAGAAATAGCTATAAAGGAAGAGTACAATGACAGAATTTAAAGAAACAATGTATGTCCATTCATTCCAAGTAAAGCAAGGCTATGTTGTTTTTAACACCTTATATGGTTATCTTGATTTACTATCCAATGATTTGTACAACAAATTCAAAAAAGGAAAATATCAAGAAATTGATAAAAATAGCCTAGATATTTTATTAGATCATCGTTTTATAATTAATAACAAGTTAAATGAAGAATCATTATTTAATTCGTATATCTCTTTATATGAACATAATAGAAATAAAGAAAAAAATATTTATATTCTATTTTCTTATGAATGCAATTTTAACTGTACTTATTGTTTTGAACATGACATGAAGGGGAAAGAAACGTCTAATAACAATTTAAATAAAATCTTTCGCTATGTAGAGAAACAATTAGAGAATAATAAAGTACGTTTAGTCCTATATGGAGGAGAACCATTATTATTACAAAATTATAATAAAATTGAAAAAGTATTATCGTTTGCACAAAAAAACAATATCAAAGTAAAGATAATCACAAATGGATATCTTTTAGATGTTTTTTCAAAATTATTATTGAAATATAAAAGAAATATAGACTATTTATTAATTACATTAGATGGTGATAAAGATCAACATGATTTAACTAGAAAAAAGAAGAATAAAGAGGGTACTTATAAAAAAATTGTTGAGAATATTCTTATGGCAGACAAATTAAAAATTAAAACAAAGATCAGAGTTAATGTAGGAATGGAAAATCAAAAATATATAATAGATTTTTTATTGCATAATACAATCTGCAAAACACACGATGTTAGTATTCACTTTATTGAAAATAACAGATGTTTAGCTTCAAATACATCTGTTATTGCAAGAAAAAATAGAATAATAATCGATTTATACAATATATGCTTAAACCAAAAAAATTTGACTTTAGAATATCCTCCCCTTAAGCAAATTGACTTAATGGTAAATGAAGATGATTTTGTACTTCCACTATTTGATTATTGCAATTCAAGTAACATAGTTTTATTTGATAATGATGGTAATATGTATAATTGTACAGAAGCTTGTGAAGATGAAAGATTTTTAATGAGAAATGATGAAACAGTATATTATACGAATGATCATATATGTAAATCATGTTACTTAGCACCAATTTGTGGTGGTGGTTGTCGTTGGAAACGATATCAATCTAGAATTGAAAACGATCTATCTTGCCAAAAAGAAATTATTAACCTAATAGAATTGTTTATAAAGAATTTTTTGGAGGAAAATGCATATGGAGTATAAAAAAAATATATATTTATTCTTAATCTTTGATTTTTTGACTAATTTATCACCGTTAAGTTTTATTTATGCGCTTTTTCTAAAGCAACAAAATATGTCTTTAACACAAATTGGATTTATTATTTCAGTGTATCAGATTTCAAAACTTATTTTTGAAGTTCCAAGTGGTGTTTTTTCTGATAAATATGGTAGAAAAACATGTGCTTATATTGGACAGGTTTCACTAATTGCTTTTTTGATCTCTACTCTTATTACACGTTCATATAACTCCTTTTTATTAATTTCTATCATTCGAGGAATCTCTTTTGCGTTTTTATCCGGAACTGCTGACTGTATTTTTAGTGAGTCTATTTTAAAATGTTGTCCAGATAAAATGGATTACTATATGGGCATCGATAAAATATTGTTCTATTGTAGTATCGGATTGTCCAGTATAATTGGTGGCTTTTTAGCTAGATATAGCTATGCTACTGTATTCTACTTTGATATCGCTATACAAATTATATGCTTTATTTTTATATTTATATTTAAAGAAACACGGATGTTCAATAACAATCAGATAAAAGAACCTAAGGAGTGTTTTCAATTTTTTCGTGGTTTTGATTTTTTAAATTACAAAGTTATATATTTGATTCTGTTACCTGCAATTTTAGCAATATGCTTCCTTCCTTATGAGGATTATTATTCTGTATTACTAAAGTCACATAACATTACTGAAAACGTAATTGGTTTTATGTTCAGTTGTGTAATGTTCTCACAATCGGTATTTGGAATTTGTGCTCAAAAAATTAATTCTAAACTAGGATATGACTTTAGTGTTAGAAAACTGCCTTTTATTTATAATAATGTCTATTTTTCAAGGACATATATTATTATCTTGGCTACTTTATGTTTGTTGTGCAAGTTTAATGAGCATTAATAATATTTCATACAATTCATGTCTTCAAAAGAGTATAGAAGATACAAATCGTGGTACGATTCTTTCTTTACGTAGTTTATTGATTGCTGTAACAGGCATGCTTATTTCTCCATTGGTTGGACATTTTTCTGATATATATGGATTTTCTACAACATTTTTGTGTTGCGGAATCATTTGTTTAAGTTTATTATTTATAACTTCTATTTTGGCCAAAAAAATATGATTTTTCTTTAAACAAGGGATCTTTGATGATTTTTTGACCATTGCATATTTTATTGTGTTAGGCTGATTCACTCCCATTCTTTAATGGTGATAGTGCTAGATATTAAAATGCTTGTACTCAATATTTACTCACAGTGACTCCAAAATGAGTACATAATATACATAAATGATTTGGAATATAAAATAATGCAAGAAATAATTGTATAAATAACCATATAATGTATATGTTACATAGATTTAAAAGTACACAAAATTGAGTTTGAATGACAGGTTGGAAGTGACATCTCCGGGAGGCTTATATAACGGATTGACTTATGAGGAAGTCATGAATGGTCATTCGAAAATTCGTAATAAAGGCATTGGCAATATATTTAGCCAAATGGGACTCGTTGAGGCATGGGGAAGTGGAATAAAAAGAATCCTGAACGCTGCCGAAGAGTATGGACTTCCGAAACCTAGATTTCAGGAGTTCGATAATATGTTTTGTGTAGAATTATTCCGTAATTCATTTCCGATGATGGAAGAAAACAGAGACATCGGAGAAACATCGGAGAAGCATCGGAGAAGTATCGGGAATAGAAAAACAAATAGAACTCAACGATACGCAGCAAAAGATTATTAAACTGCTTTTGGAAGATAATCAATTATCAGCTATTAAACTGGCTGATAGAATAGGTATTGCCAGTCGAAATATAGAAAGTAATATTAAGAAATTAAAAGAGCTTGGTATTCTTATACGACATGGATCGCCGAAAAATGGTTATTGGGAAGTTACTTTGACAGATTAATCTCAAAATAATGGATGTGGAAGA
>ENA-OWPF01001243-OWPF01001243.1-human-gut-metagenome-genome-assembly--contig:-NODE-1243-length-23385-cov-29.343035_pt1 | contig 23385 bp, 21 predicted proteins | sample MGYA00248261_ERZ651840 | MGnify/ENA primary metagenome ERZ651840 (study PRJEB26924, sample SAMEA4378268) | human gut metagenome | biome: human gut; feature: human-associated habitat; material: faeces... | reverse complement strand
GAGATAATTATGAACTTGAAAATATAGTTATAGAGTTTAATAATGCGTTTACTGAGCCACTTAAAGAAACAGAAGTACAAGCTGTTTTAAGGTGTATACCAAAGGCTATAGATAAATTTATAGCGTATGAGCAAGGTTTAAGAAGTGGTGAGCGTAAGAGAGTTTCTAAAGGCATGAGGGATAAGGAAGGTTATTGGTATAAGAATGAAACATTAATTGATAGGTTAGGAATTACAAGTAAAGAGCAAAAGTATATGAAGACTATTATAGGAATTGATGAAAAGTATGATAGAAAGAATAAAAAGAGAAGAGTAGATAGAAGAAATGAAGAAGGTTTAACTAAGAGAGAACAAGATAAGAAAGATAGAATAGAGAAAATAAAAGTATTTTTAAGTAAAGGATTAAATCAGTCTAAAATAGCTCAAGAACTAGGAATAAGTAGACAAGCAGTGAGTAAATTATGTAAAGAAATTTAGTATTATTTTTTGTCAACTGAAATGGGTCTTTATAAATATGTGGTTGTGGGCTGTGTACGGTAGTATTATAATGGAGCATTCTATTACATAAGGAGATTTACAGATGAAGAAATTTACTCTATTACTTTTTATATTGCTGCTATCTTATATTGGTTACCCTTCTCTATATAGTTATTATTTAACTATATAGAGAAGGAATTTATAATAATATAGAGAACTGATTACATACTGTCTAATTTTATAAATTTGGCAAGTACTTTATGAAAATTAAGGGGGTACTTTATGAAAATAAAAAAAATTATATGCTCTACACTTATAGTTTCAAGTCTAATTACTTCTGGAACACTATCATTTGCAGATAGTTCTAGTGAGTTAGGAAAACTAACAAATAAAACAATAGTAGATCTTTCGCCAGTAGCTGAAAAATCTACACCTTCAAAGTCTTTAGATACAGAAACACCTTTTAATATTCGTTCTGCGTATACGGTAACATCTAGAATACGTTGTCAGTCTGGAATTATAAAAGCTATAGCATCATCAAGCGTAACTCGATCAATTGATTATGTATCAGCTAGGTCAAGAGTTTATAATAGTAATGGTTCTCTTAATGCGTCTGATTTTGACTCTATGAAGAACTCATCTTATGTAAGTGCAACAGCAACTCCTTCAGGTTTGACGTCATGGGGAAAATGGGCTTTAGGGAATCATGAATATAGAGATGCTGGATACTATACTATAAATCATGAAACACGTGACTCATGGTAAAATTCTTAACTAGATTAAAAACAAAAAAAACATTTATTATTATTGTTTTTATAATAGTTCTGATTTTTATATATTTCTATAATAATATAACAAATAATGAATTAAAAACGCGAAATAAACAATTATCATATTTAAATGAATTTGATACATACGTAGCAATAGGAGTACTTGATGATAATGGAAATTTAATAGATGATGGAAATACTATTAATATGTCAAATAATAATACTGTTCATCATACAATTGATTTGATGCAGAAGATAGATGAAAATAGAGACTATTTATTAATTGCTATGATTGATTTTGAACTATCTCCAATTAAAATCAATGGAAAAATGCATAATAGCTACTTATTTAGTACAGAAAAAGTAGACCAAATAGCTCTTGATATAGAGATAGAAATACCTAAAAATAGTAAGGAGTTAACCTATATAGTTATAAAGAATCCTAATTTCATGCCGGAAAATTTTGATGTAGGTGAAATTATATCACTCCAAACAGTTCTGTCCAAAAGATTTAATTTAGAAAATAGTGATGAAAATATCAAGTATGAAAGTAATTTTACATCTTCAAGTAAAGGTCCAATTGATAATTTATGGATAAGCTCTAATAAGTTTGAACAACAATCTATATATAGAGGCAAGAGCGGTGATAAAGTGTATATAACATTAGGAAACTATAGTAAAGAAAATTTAGACTATGCAGTAGTTATGTTCAGTGACTGGAATCAAGTAGCATTTAATAATGGTTCAAATGTAAAATATTTTAATTTAAATCCTAATGAAAAACAAATATTTGAATTAACTCTTCCAGATATTAATGAAAGTTCTTTATTTCAAGTAATCGCTTTTCCTATGCCATATAAAATAACGAGCCCAACCTCGTATGATGGTTCGTTGGCATACGGTTCCTTTAAATTTATACTAGAGCCATAATAATATGAGTAAGTATATAAAAAATAAGAGGTAAAGTATGGATGCATTATTGAATGGAATATATATATATGGAATAACTGTAATTATGATGATTATTATAGCTTATAATATGTCTAAAAAATAAAATTACGGTTTTTAATAATATTTTTTATGGAATTAAAAATAAGTGACTTACCTCCACAATTTGAAAATATAGCTATAGAGCTTGGAATAGACAAAGTTAAAGCTTTATTTAAAGAATTTGGAGGGACATCAGTATACTTTCATACTGAAAAAATGATATACAAAGAAGCTACACACCTAATTAATATTGGGATGTGTAGCTTCTTAAATTTTATATACTAAAGCGTCATTTTATGTTAAAATTTAAATAAAGAAATCGAAAATAAAAATCAAAAAAGCCAGGAATGTTATAAGTTTGGCGACTTATTCCTAGCTTTTTCTATACACACTCTAGATAAGAGAGAACTCTCATCAGAGAATTTTTTATATTGTTATTATGTATTAATATTAACATATTAATTCATAAACATCAATAATTTTGATATCGAAAACAATATAAAAAATTTCTTATAAAACAATAAGCTTAAAATTATATCAAGTATTAATTGTTGTTAAGAAATCTGTGAGATCTCCTTATCTTTAGTGTCAACATACTAAAAATAGAGGAGATTTTTTTATGAAAATGACAGAGTTTTGTGACCATTTATATGACGAAAGTACAGATGGTTATATACAAATATTAAAATTAGATGATAAAAATAATAGTGGTGAACGAACTATTAAAATATATAATACGAAAAATGATGGGTTAAAAGATATTGTAGAGGAGTTATACAAAAAAGAAGATGTATTTCTAGCGCCAAATACAATGTATATACCAAAAAGAAGAGTAGAAAATATAAGACAATTTAGAGCATTATTTCAAGACATAGACTGTGAAAGTATTGGACTTGAAAAGGCTGAAACAGTTTATATGATATGGATAATGCACTATGAAGGGAAAATTCCAAAGCCAACAATGGTAACAGATAGTGGAAGAGGTGTACATCTTTATTGGAGAATACAAAATGCGCCTTTTGGGGCTTTAAATACATGGCAAGAACTACAAGATTATATATATTATAATTTAAAGCATTTAGGAGCCGATAAAAAGGCTACAGATGGTGCAAGGGTACTTAGATTACCTGGTACTATAAATTCTAAATGTGACGCTAATTGTGAGGTTTTATATATAGACAATGATGTAGAGTATTCTATGTATGAATTAAGAGAAGAGTATTTAAACTATAAACCTAAAACGCATCAATTAAAGATGCAGCAAACTAAAAAGATAGATAACAAGGTTATTTCAAATAGATTCTTTAACTCATATAGCTTACATATGGAAAGAGCCAATGATTTAGAAACCTTATGCAGGCTTAGAAAGTATGAAATGACAGGGTATAGAAATATGGCAGTGCATTGTTTTGCATACTGGAAAGGTATTTATGTTAGAGATAATTATGAACTTGAAAATATAGTTATAGAGTTTAATAATGCGTTTACTGAACCACTTAAAGAAACAGAAGTACAAGCGGTTTTAAGATGTATACCAAAGGCTATAGATAAATTTATAGCTTATGAGCAAGGCTTAAGAAGTGGTGAGCGTAAGAGAGTTTCTAAAGGCATGAGGGATAAAGATGGATATTGGTATAAGAATGAAACATTAATTGATAGATTGGGAATTACAAGTAAAGAGCAAAAGCATATGAAGACTATTATAGGTCTTGATGAAAAGTATGATAGAAAGAATGAGAAAAGAAGAGCAGACCGAAGAAATGAAGAGGGTTTAACTAAAAGAGAGCAAGAGAAAGTTAATACGTTAAATAAAGTTAGAGAGTTAGTTAGAAAGGGTTTAAAAAATAAAGATATAGCCGAAAAACTTAAGATTTCAGTAAGACAAGTTCAGCGGTTAAAGAAAGAAGTATAAAAAATAAGCTCTCCAATAGGAGGGGTGACATGAAATGGGTCTTTATAAATATGTGGTGAGAGTAAGGGTGTGAGGAATTTTTATGAATGATAAAAATATTTTTATAGGAGTTTGTGAAGATAATAGTCTTCATCTAAATTTAGTGAAGGGTTATATCGATGATTTTTTTAATGAATTTCATAATTATGAAGTTTTAGAATTTGTATCAGGAGAAGATCTTTTAAGTAATTATCCTAATAATATAGATTTATTATTTTTAGATATTCAAATGAATGGATTAAATGGAATGGATGTAGCTAGAAGAATAAGAGAGTTTGACAACAATGTAGAAATAATATTTACTACATCAGTGTTAGATTATGTTTGTGAAGGATATGAAGTAAATGCATATAGATATATGTTAAAACCAATAGAATACAATATATTTAAAAATAATATGGGTAAATGTATAGAAAATATAATAAAAAAGAAAAATGACTTTTTAACAATTAACGATAAATCAAAATTAATTAAAATTAAATTTGATGATATTTTATATATTGAAACAAGCAAAAGGCAACTAATAATACATACTATAAATGGACATGAAATAATAAAAATGAGTATTAGGAAATTAGAGAAACTATTAAATAAAGACTTTTTTAGATGCCATAATAGTTTCATAGTAAACTTAGAAAAAATTAATAAAATAGATGTATCAGATATTTATATAAATAATGCTACAATACCAATTAGTAAACATAGAAGAAAACAATTAAAAGCTAGGTTAATAGAAGTTTTAGGGGATAAGTTATGTTAAATAGTGTGATATTTTGGAAACTATTAGATATATTTATTTTAATTATAGAGTGGATTTCATTATATATTTTAATAAATGACTTAAGTATAAAAAAAGTTAGTAAAAATCAAAGTTTCTTTAGTTTTTTATTAATTTTAGGAATTGCGTTTGCTATGAATTTACTTGGGATTTTTCCGAATGTAAGAGTTTTTATATCTATTATGTTAAGTATACTTTACGTTAAATTAAATTATGAAGTTAATTTATCAAAAGCCTTAACAATTCCACTTGTTTATTGGATGATGTTAATAGGTATAGAGGCTCTTAGTATTAGTAGCATAGTTTATGTAAATAACATAGATGTAAGTGTTTTATTAAGTCCTAATTTATATAGACTAGAAACTATAATTTTAGCTAAATCATTTTTATTTATTGGAATTTTAATGGTTAAGTATTTTAAATTATTTAGTCAAATTAGTAAGAATGACTTTATATATATTGGAATACCGATATGTACAAATATCTTAAGTCTTTTAATTATATTTAAACAAGGTATTTCAAACTTAGATATAGAGTTAATAGATAATTTTAATCTAATTCTCATATCTTTTTTGATTTTACTATCTAGTATTTCACTATTAATTATAATTTATAAGATAATAATAAGTAATAAATTTAAGATAGAAAATGAATTTATGAAAGAAAAAATAAACTTAGAATATAGGTATTATAAGAAGATAGAAGAAAATCAAGAAAAAATAAAAAGAATTTATCATGATATTAATAATCATATGATTTGTATTTCTAATTTAAGTAATGAAAAAGATGTAAAGGAATACGTAAAGAGTTTAGATTTAAATATAGGTTATATCAATTTTAATTTTGGAAATAAAATACTTGATATTATAATTAGTGAAAAATATCAAGTATGTAAAGATAAAGGAATTAGATTTGATATAGTTGCAGATTTTAGTAAATTAGATTTTATAGATATGATGGACTTATGTGTTATTTTTTCTAATGCTTTAGATAATGCAATTGAAGCCTGCGATAAGATTTTAGATGATAGTAAGGATAAATATATATCAGTAAATGTTACATATATAAATAGCTTTTGTTTTATAAAAATAGAAAATAGCAAGATAAATGAGATTAATATAAAAAATAATAATTTTATTACAAATAAAAAAGATAAATTTATGCATGGAATAGGTTTAAAAAATATAAAAGATACTGTATATAAATATAATGGGGAGATAAAGATTGAGTTTGATGATGATAAATTTGTAATTAAATTTATTTTTTCTCTTAAAAATTGACCAGTTATGCTCATATGATACCCAGTTACTCATAGTGTATTGAATATCAAATTAAAAAAATGTAAATTCAAGTTATAGAGAAGAAATAAAATATAAATTTATATTAAATGAGGGGGAGAAAATTATGAGTTTTAAGAAAAGAGTAACAAAGAGCATAGCATTAGCATTAGTTGGAGTTACAATAGCAATACCGATGCTAAATACGGCATCAGCTATGGAAAATAGTAAAGAGACATATTCTCAAAAAATAGAAAGAGTATCAAAGTCATTTGAAGATTTTGTGTACTTAGAAGATAATCAATATAAGTTAGATATAAGTGTTAGCGAGTTATCAGAAAGTTCAAAATCAGATTTTTATATTTATAATGATTATATAAATTTATTAAATAATATTATAGTTTCTAATAATATAAAAAATGTAACTGAAGATGGATTTTCATTACAAATATCTGATGAAATGGCAATTGAGTCAGCTAAAATAAATAATATAGAAATTACAGATGAAATGAAGTCATTAGCTGAAAATATGACAAAGGCATCTGGTAGATCAGAGCTAAAGATGTATAAAAATGGTTTTGATTTATGGTTAAATTCATTCCAAACAAGTTTAGTAGCAGTAGGTGGATCAGCAGCATTAGGTTTTTTAGTAGGGCTTATTCCAGGGATAGGAGCAAGCTTAGCAGGCACTCTTTTAGCTGCAATATTGCCAGTTATATCAGGTGAATATTGTCCAAATGGGATATTTGTATCATATAGATTTAATCAATATCTAAGAGTTAGGCCTCAATAATATGAGTAAATATTATGCACTAATATCTATTATATATTATGCCCTAGTAGTTTTTATAAGTATGATGTTTATAAAAAATATATTTATATATATTTTTATATCTGTTACGGCAATGTTATTGGGTAAATATTTTGTTATAGATAAGCATTTTAAAAGATAATAGATGGTATACAAAAAATTAGTTAACCTAAGATATGCTGTATATAAATACAATGGGGGAGATAAAGATTGATTTTTACGATGACAAATTTGTTATTAAATTTATATTTTATCTTAAAAATTGACCAGTTATGCTTAGATAATACCCAGTTACTCAGAGTGAGTTGAATATCAAATTAAAAAATATAATTGTATTTGGTAGTGTTGTATTAGCTGCAACTAGTAAAAATAGGGGAATGTACATAAAGGTTGGGATTGGCATATTTGATTATGGAGTGTTATAAAATCAAGAACTTTTTAATTAATGGAATTAAGGGATTATTATTTATATATATCCAAATGATTATAATAATAAGTATATTATATATGTTTGATATGAATATCTATTTTAATACAAATGAACTAATGGGTGTAAATTTATTATCTATTAATATTGAAAAAAATACATTTGATATTAGTGTGAAGCCATTGATGTCATTTATAATATTTACAATATCAGGGATTTATTTAAATTATAAAAATAGGATTAAATAAATATATAAATTTAGAAAATATGCCCAGTTAAGTTTATATATTGACCAGTTTAGCATAATATATTGAATAAAATAAAAAAAGATGTTATTGTCAACGCATAAGATTTAGGAGGACAACATGTTTAAATCATATGCAAGCAAAATAACATCTTTTTTAATTGAGAATAAAGAGATAAATCAAGATGATTATGAAGTATATAAATATGGATTTGAAGTATTAATTGCATTTATTGTAAATATAGCAATTGTATTAAGTATAGGATTATTATTTAATAAGATTTTCTATTCAATAGCATTTTTAATATGCTATTGTCCAATAAGACAGTTTGCAGGTGGATATCATGCTAATAATTATACAAAATGCTTATTAATATTTATTTTAATATTTATATTAACTATAAATACATCATCGAATGTGGATTCTCAAATATATACATTAATGATTTTTATTATTTCAACATTAAGTTATACAGGAATTTTTATACTAGCTCCAATTGAGCATAGAAATAATCCTTTAACTTTAAGAGAGATAAAAAAATATAAAAAAATATCTAGAATATTGGCGGGTGTTGTTTACATATTAACATTGATTTTTATGGAAATAGATAAATTAAGAGAACTATCAGCATATACATGCAGTTCTTTATTTTGGATAAATATGATGTTATGTTTAGGTGTTTTAAAGCAATTATTTAGTAAGGGAGATTAGTATGAGAAATATTATATTAAAAACATTAAAAAAATCTAGTTATTTAGCCATGTTTGTTGCAGTGCTGTCTGCAAATACAACATGTACTTGGATAGTACATCAACCAAGTATGCCGAAAGATTTAAAAAAGTTAAAAAAGATATAAATAATATAATTTTAGTAGGAAATTAAAAATATATGTAGAATATCCATATAAAAGTATTTTGATTTGAGAATGTTAAAACTAATTTATAGGAGGATATTTTATGGATTTAAAGATAAGTGACTTACCTCCACAATTTGAAAATATAGCTATAGAGCTTGGAATAGACAAAGTTAAAGCTTTATTTAAAGAATTTGGAGGGACATCAGTATACTTTCATACTGAAAAAATGATATACAAAGAAGCTACACACCTAATTAATATTGGGATGTGTAGCTTCTTAAATTTTATATACTAAAGCGTCATTTTATGTTAAAATTTAAATAAAGAAATCGAAAATAAAAATCAAAAAAGCCAGGAATGTTATAAGTTTGGCGACTTATTCCTAGCTTTTTCTATACACACTCTAGATAAGAGAGAACTCTCATCAGAGAATTTTTTATATTGTTATTATGTATTAATATTAACATATTAATTCATAAACATCAATAATTTTGATATCGAAAACAATATAAAAAATTTCTTATAAAACAATAAGCTTAAAATTATATCAAGTATTAATTGTTGTTAAGAAATCTGTGAGATCTCCTTATCTTTAGTGTCAACATACTAAAAATAGAGGAGATTTTTTTATGAAAATGACAGAGTTTTGTGACCATTTATATGACGAAAGTACAGATGGTTATATACAAATATTAAAATTAGATGATAAAAATAATAGTGGTGAACGAACTATTAAAATATATAATACGAAAAATGATGGGTTAAAAGATATTGTAGAGGAGTTATACAAAAAAGAAGATGTATTTCTAGCGCCAAATACAATGTATATACCAAAAAGAAGAGTAGAAAATATAAGACAATTTAGAGCATTATTTCAAGACATAGACTGTGAAAGTATTGGACTTGAAAAGGCTGAAACAGTTTATATGATATGGATAATGCACTATGAAGGGAAAATTCCAAAGCCAACAATGGTAACAGATAGTGGAAGAGGTGTACATCTTTATTGGAGAATACAAAATGCGCCTTTTGGGGCTTTAAATACATGGCAAGAACTACAAGATTATATATATTATAATTTAAAGCATTTAGGAGCCGATAAAAAGGCTACAGATGGTGCAAGGGTACTTAGATTACCTGGTACTATAAATTCTAAATGTGACGCTAATTGTGAGGTTTTATATATAGACAATGATGTAGAGTATTCTATGTATGAATTAAGAGAAGAGTATTTAAACTATAAACCTAAAACGCATCAATTAAAGATGCAGCAAACTAAAAAGATAGATAACAAGGTTATTTCAAATAGATTCTTTAACTCATATAGCTTACATATGGAAAGAGCCAATGATTTAGAAACCTTATGCAGGCTTAGAAAGTATGAAATGACAGGGTATAGAAATATGGCAGTGCATTGTTTTGCATACTGGAAAGGTATTTATGTTAGAGATAATTATGAACTTGAAAATATAGTTATAGAGTTTAATAATGCGTTTACTGAGCCACTTAAAGAGACAGAAGTACAAGCGGTTTTAAGGTGTATACCAAAGGCTATAGATAAGTTTATAGCGTATGAGCAAGGTCTAAGAAGTGGTGAGCGTAAGAGAGTATCAAAGGGAATGAGGGATAAGGAAGGTTATTGGTATAAGAATGAAACTTTAATTGATAAGTTAGGAATTACAAGTAAAGAGCAAAAATATATGAAGACTATTATAGGGCTTGATGAAAAGTATGATAGAAAGAATGAGAAAAGAAGAGCAGATAGAAGAAATGAAAATGGATTAACAAATAAACAACAAGAGCTTCAAGATTTAAAAAACAAAGTAGAAAGTATGAAAGATCAAGGATATAGCTTAAGGTCGATAGCAAAAGACCTAAATATAAGTTTAGGGAAAGTACAAAGAGTGTTAAAGAAATAAGGTGTATCGAAAAATGGGTCTTTATAAATATGTGGTATGAGTTTACATAGGAGGATGTATGTTTAGAATTGTTATTTGTGAAGATGATTTATCACAAAGAGAGCTTTTAAAGGGGTTTCTTTACAAAGTGTTTGAAGAAATTCAAGAAGATTTAGATTTAATTGAGTTTGAATCAGGAGAAGAAGCTTTATTAGAAGAAGTTATTTTAAAAGGAATTGATATTTTCTTTTTAGATATTCAAATGAATAAGTTAACAGGTATGGATTTAGCTAGATGGATAAGAAAAGAAAATGATACATCTGAAATAATATTTGTAACATCATTGGTTAATTATATTCAAGAAGGATATACAGTTAGAGCATATAGATATTTATTAAAGCCTATAAATTATGAAGATTTAAGAAGTCACCTTTTAAGTTGTATATCAGATATTACGAAGAAAAGAGAAAATTTTATGATTATAGAGAATAAGGGGATAATTTATAAAGTTTTAATTAATAAGATTTTATATATAGAAGTAAGAAAAAAGGATTTAACTATATATACAGAAGATGGAATATATACCACTAAAAATAGTATGGAGAAAGTAGAAAAAGAGCTTAGAAGATATAATTTCTTTAGGTGCCATAAGGGTTATTTAATTAATATGGAGCATATTGAAATTATACATAAAAATACTGTATTTATTAATAATCAAGAGATTCCTGTTAGCAAGCATCGTATATCTAACTTAAAAACTAAGCTAACTTATATATTGGGGGATGTACTATGTTAGAGACAGATTTATTTTGGACATTTATAACAATATTATCGACAGTAATAGAATGGATAGTATTAAGATTTTTATTAGAGGAAATTAGTAAGCTAAAGAAAAGTAAAATTCAATTGAATATGAGCCTATTAATAGCATCTATTATAGTTTTAATTTTAACAATTATAGAATTTAATATAAATATTAAATTATTTATTTGTATAATGATTACATATTTTATATATACATATAATTATGAAGTAGATATGTTGAAAGGTATATTTATAAGTTTACTATACTGGTTGATGTTGATTGGATTTGATAGTATTGGATTAAGTATAGTTGGTTTTATTAATGATACACAGGATATGAGTAAGTTATTATATAATAATAATAATTTTTCTAGATTAGAACTTATAATTATATCAAAATCATTACTAATACTTTTAATACCAGTGCTTAAGGCAGCTAAAATAGAGGTATCAATAGAAAAAAAAGATTATATATATTTAGGTATACCTATAGTTGCAAATATTATTAGTATAATAGTTATATTTGGATATATTTTTAATGTTAAAGATATTAATCATATGGAAAATATAATAATGATAATTGTATCTATAGTATTACTATTTTCAAATATTTCACTAGTAAGTATTATAGGTAGAATAATAAAGGACAATAAAATAAGAGTAGAGCATGAAATAACAAAAGAAAAAATGAATATGCAGTACAAATATTATTTAAATTTACAAGAATCTCAAGAAAAAATAAAAAAATTATATCATGATATGAACAATCATATTATATGTATTCAAAATATATATGGTAAGCATGAAATTGCAAATAAGTATATTGAAGATATAAATAATCAAATAAAAGGATGTAGTTCTATATTTGATACTAAAAATATTATATTAGATGTAATTTTAAATGAAAAAAAATCTATCTGTGATAAAAATGATATAGATTTTTTAGTGGATATTGACTTTTCAGAGTGTGGATTTATAGAGATAACAGACATCTGTAGTATATTTTCAAATATGATTGATAATGCAATAGAAGCATGTTTAAAAATTAAAGATAGTAATATAGATAAAAAAATTAAGTTGAGAGGAACTCTTGTAAATAGATTTTTTGTGATTAAATGTAAAAATACAAAAGTAAATAACGTTAATTCTAAAAATAATAAGTTGATTACAGATAAAAAGGATTTATTTTTACATGGAATAGGTATAGATAGTATAAGAAGTTCAGTTAAAAAATATAATGGGAATGTAGAGATTAATTTAGATAAAAATAGTTTTACTATGATTATTTATATACCAATAAAGGGAATGTATACCCAGTTGGGTATCTAAAATGACCAGTTGGGGATATTATGTTGAATAATAGAATATAGGATGTTATCTTTTAAGCATAGAAGATGTGGAGGCGATTTATATGGTCGAATCTTGTGCTAATAAGATAACATCCTTTTTAATTTGTAGTAAAACGATAGAAGAAAAGGAATATGATTTATACTTATATGGATTTAAAACACTAATAGCTTTTATAGTTAATATAGTAGTTATATTGTTTATAGGATATATATTAAATAGATTTAAGGAAACGGCATTATTTTTATTGTGTTATTGTCCAATACGACAATTTACAGGTGGATATCATGCAGATAATTACAAAAAATGCTTATTATCCTTTATTTTAATCTACATAGGTAATGTGTATTTCATAGAGGTATTAATGAATAAGAAAGTAGACTATATAATTATAGTATTAATGAGTCTAAGCTATATAGGTATTTACTTCTTATCACCTTTAGAACATAGAAACAACCCTTTAAGTAAAAAAGAAAAGTTAAAATATAAAAAAATTGCTATGCTTTTAATAAGTGGCGTTTTATTATTTTCAATAATAGGAATTAACTTTAACCTAACATATAGGTGTTCAATATATGTAGCATCAGTTATTATATGTATTTTCACTATGTTAATACTTGGAATGATTAAGCAATTAAGGGAGATTAAAAAATGAAAAAACTTTTAAATATTATATTAAAAAATATAGGATCATTAGTTGTATTTGTATTATTTTTATCTGCAAATACAACATCAGGATGGATTGCTCATCAACCTAAAATACCAGATGAAGTTAGTAAGTTTAAAATGAAGAAATAAATAAAATATAGGATGAGTTATGGAATATATGTATTTCGGTGTACCTACAATATGAACTTAGTTTTCACAGTAATCTAAAGTACCAGAAGAAGTTAAAAATTTAAAAATAACTATTAAATTTTCAGATAGTTTTTTTGACTCTTTGAGTCTTAAAATAAAATGGCTATATTTATATTACTAAGCCAAAATATAATAAAAGGGAGATGTCAAATGATAAAACAATTAAACAAAGTTTATGATGGACAAGTAATAGAAGATAGAGGAGTATGTGCATTTTGTAACTATCCTGAGGATAATGACTGCATTATTTGTAATGGTGGGGTATTTGACTTTGTTAAGCCTTAAATTTAAATAATTTATGGAATATAAATAATGAGGTAGATTAGTTTTATTATACCTCATTATTTATGTATAAAAGTAATAAAATTATGTATTAATTTTTTAGTAATCAAAGATATCTAAGTAATATATTTATAATCATAAACTAAATAGATAATATATGGGGGTAAAAAATGAATTCATTAGAGGTTATATTTAAAGACAAGATAAAATTTGAGCCGTATAAAGTATTTGAAGTTAACAATAAAAAAAATATATATACAACTAATATTGGAGGTATATATGAGATAGATGAAAATGTAATGCATGTATTAAATGAGGATGGCAAGACTTTAGATGAAATTTACAATAATTTAAGTACTAAATTAAAAAAAGATGATATAGATAAAATTTTAAATAATATGATAGATTTAAAAATATTAAGACTTAAGAATGAAGAAATAATAGAAAATGATTATAAGAATGAAGCTTTACACCTTCCAGGAATAACATTAATGATTTGTCAAGACTGTAATATGAGATGTTCATATTGTTTTGCGGGGGATGGAGAATATAGTAATAAAGGTTATATGGATATTGATACTGCAAAGAAGTCAATTGATTTTTTAATTGAAAACTCAGAGGAAGAAACATTACAAGTATGTTTATTTGGGGGAGAACCTCTTTTAAATTTTAAATTATTTAAAGATATAGTAGATTATTGTAAACATATAGAGCCGTTAGTAAATAAGAAATTTTTAATTACAACTACAATTAATGGTACGTTATTAAATAAAGAAATAGAAGATTATTTAGTAAAAAATAATATTACAGTTCAACTTAGCATTGATGGTGATGAAGATACTCATAATTCAAATAGATATTTTGCAAATAAAGTTAAATCATATGATTTAATTATGAAGAAAACTAAAAATATGAGAGAAAAAGGTATACTTTCATCAAGAGCTACTGTAACAAATAATAATTTAGATATGATATCTACATTTGAACACTTATATGATTTAAATTTTAGAGCGATTCCAATTGTTCCAGCATATAATTCACTAAAACAAGATGATTATGATAATGTAGAAAATGCATATTCAGCATTAATAGATTATTTTGAAAACCTTATAAAGGTTGGGGATTTTGAAAAAGCAAATAAGATGACAATCATTAAAAATTCATTAAAAAGAATACATACAGGATATGATAGAAATGTTTCCTGTGGAGTAGGAAATGGTTCTTGTGCAGTAGATATAAATGGAGAATTATATCCATGTCATAGATTTGTATCTTCTAAGGAACATAAAATAGGAGATATTTATAATGGATTTGAAGGAAGAAAAGAATTTATAAAATCTGTAAATGTTGAAAATGACAAAGAATGTAGTGAATGTTGGGCAAAAAATTTATGTGTAGGTGGATGCCCAAATGAAACAATGGATTATAAGAAAAATAAATCTGAAGATAAATTTAACATTTGTGAAATAACTAAATTTATATATGAAAATTTAATTAATGTATATATAAGATTAACAGAAGAAGAGAAAAAGCAGTTATTTACGATATAGTGAGGACACTAAAGTGCTAGTAAATATAAAGAATATAAATAAATCATATAAAAATCAGTCTCTAAAATTAGATATACTAAAAAATATCGAATTTGAAATAGAAGAACAGGATTTTATAGCATTAATGGGACCATCAGGTTCAGGGAAAAGTACGTTATTAAATTTAATAGCAGGACTTGATAAACCAGATAATGGAAGTATATTTTTCTCAAATAATGACATATGCAAAATGAACTCAAAAGAAATAGCTAGATTTAGAAGAGACTATTTAGGTTTTGTATTTCAAGAGTATAATCTAATAGATACTTTGACAGCTAGTGAAAATATAGCTTTAGCATTAACTATGAAAAAATACAACGTAAATGAAATAGAAGAAAAAATAAATAAAATTATGAGGATATTGAGTATAGATAAACTCTCAAACAAGTTACCATATCAACTATCTGGAGGAGAAAGGCAGAGAGTTGCATGTGCAAGGGCACTAATAAAATCTCCAAAGTTAATATTAGCAGATGAACCAACTGGAGCACTTGATACAAAATCTGCTAATGATTTGATGAATTGTTTTAATGATATTAATATAAATCTAAATGCCACAATATTACTTGTAACACATGATATATTCACTGCCAGTTATTGTAAAAAAGTTTTATTTTTAGAAAATGGTGAAGTAAAAAGTAAGTGGGAGAGAAATAATTTGAGTAGAAATGAGTTTTTAAATAAGATATTGACTGAAATGAATATAAAGAGGATAAATTAATATGTATTTTAAATTTATATTTTTGAGTTTAAAAAGATCTATAAAAACTTATTTTATATATATGATTACTTTAGTTATATGTGTAGCTCTTTTTTATTCATTTAATTCACTTTCAAGTCAATATTATGAACCTCTTATAAATTCAATGATTGACTTAACTAATGTATATAAATATTTACAACTTATTAGTATTTTAATTACTCTTATATTATCAATTTTAATATATTATATTACTAAATTTATAATTAATCAAAGAAATAGAGAGTTTGGAATATATTCTTTGATGGGATTAGAACAATATAAAGTTGGGATAATATTTTTTATAGAAAGTATGATTATAGGAATAATATGTATTGTTATAGGGATATTTTTAGGTTCAATATTTTCAAATTTTTTAACAAAAATTATTATGGATTATGTACATCTATCTACATCTTTTAATTTAGCTATCTATAAAGATACATGTATTCAAACCTTTATAGTTTTTATAGTATTATTTATATTAATTGGATCAATAAATTGTATTAAAATATCTAAAATAAATTTAATAAGACTATTTTCAAATAATGAACTTGAATCAAATTTAGGTAGTAAATATAAAAAGACTAATATAATTTCTACGTTTATTACATTTTTCTTTCCATTGTTGAGCATAAAATTATTTTTTATTATCAGAAACTCACAAAATATAAAATTATCAATAGAAGTAAAAAATTTATTTGGAGTTTTTCTAGGAATTGTATTTATAATAGGAATTTATAAAGTATTTAATTTTGTATGTAACCTTATAAAAAAACTTAAATCAAACAACGTAAAAATAAGATATAATGGTTTAAATTTGATTATATTTAATAATATAATTTATTTTATAAATAAGAATAGTATTTTAATGACAGGTATAACCATAACACTTATTTTATCTTTTGCATCTTTGTCTGCGGGTTTTGCTATGGAAGGATGGGCTAAGGGATATCTTGAATACAGAAATATCTATGATTGTGAAATAGCTGTTGAAGGAGTAAGCTATTTAGTAGAATCTGAATATATCTATGATAGCTATAATAATATAGAAAAATACATTGATTCAAAATATACTATTTTAGACTCAGTACAGGTAGAACAGTATGAATTAGATAGTAGAAATCTGATAAATTTTGATGATGAGAAAATAAGGATTATATCAATAAGTGATTACAATTATATAAGGAAAATGGCAGGGTACAATCAAATAAAATTAGTCGATGGTGAGTTCTTGATACACTCATATATGAATCAAGAATATAAAAGTGAATACAAAGATGATAAAATAGTTTTAAATGAAAAAACTTATACAACCAACGAAAAGAGTTTTTACAATGAACCTCTAGGGGATAGTTTATATTCTTATCATATTAGTGATAAAATAATTATTTTACCAGATGATGTATTAAAAGATCTTCAATTACAGAAGTTAAATATATATATAAATACAAAGAATGATATACCCTATAAAGGATTTATAGATATTGAACGTGAAGTTAAATTTTTATACGAAGATATTATAATATCAGAAAGGACAACACCTGGAATTTTTGATACTAATGTGGTGTCATATTTAACTGTATCTACAGAGTCAGAAAGAACCAATAATTCTATTTCGGGAACGTTAATTTTTAAATTAATATCTATGTATATTTCAATTGTATTATTTGTATCATCATTAACCGTAATATCATTACATATTCTATCAAATTTAAATAGCCAAAAATGTAGATATAATATGTTAATAAAACTTGGTGCAGATAATAATATGATAAATAAGTGTATTATTTATGAAATAGGAATGTATTTTAATTTACCTTTATTAATTTCACTAATATCTATAGTTATATTTTGGGCTCAATTTATATCTTACAACAGAGCTAAAATATTGACATTTTATAATTATATAGATTTTATTGCAAATATACTAAGTGCTTTTTTTATAATCACGGTTATTTATTTAAGTTATTTTACTTGTACATATAAAGTTTATAGAGATAATATAAAGTAATAAAAGTTATTATTAAAAACATAACAACGGATATGAAAATTATAAAAAGCTATGAAATGCAAAGTTTAAACTATGTTTTCATAGCTTTTTATAGTAAATTCAGTAGATAATATTATATAGGGGCGATAAAGTGGATGAAAGAAAATAGCTTAATTAGGCTTTTTAAAATAATACTTAGAAAAAATTATAAAATATTAGGTATAGCATTTTTTATTCTTGTTATAAGTTCTATGTTAAATTTGGGGATGCCGCAGATTATTAGAATAATATTAGATGATGCAATAGTTAATAAAGATAGTGAATTGTTAATAAAATTAATAATTCTATATTCATTGATACTAATAGCATCAGCAGCAATTCGTTTATTTTTAGAATACATATACTCTAAATTAAGAATAAAGTTATCTATATATTTGAAAACAAAAGTTTTAAAACATTTATCTAAGTTATCTGGGCAATATTACAGTAATATAAAAACAGGAGAGATATTAAATATAATTGAAAATGATATTGCAATATTGGGGAATATCGGAGTTGAAACTTTATTTTCCTTAATAATGGATCTTATTATAGCAGTGATATCATTTACTTTATTAATAAAAATGCAATCAGAATTATTGATAATGGTAATAATTTTACAATTAATTATACTATTAGTTCAGTCAAAGTTTACAAATCTTATAGCTAAAAAAACTAGTGAGATAAGAACTTATAATGGAAAGTTAGCAAATATAATTCAAGAATATATATTTAATATTATGAACGTAGTTATATCTAAATCTACATTATATTTCTTTAGAAGGTACTTTAAAAGTCAAAGAGAGTTAGCAAAAAATAAAATTAAATTAGATGTTATTTTTTATTCTAATATTGCAATATCTAGTGTACTTGCAAATTTAATAATAATTTTTATATATGGATTTGGGGGATTGAAAATTATTAAAGGAGAAATGAGTATTGGAGAATTGATAGTATTTCAACAATATACAAATATGTTGATAACACCATGTATAAGAATTATAAAATCTAATACAAAAATACAGCAATCCCTAGTTTCTATAGACAGAGTATTTAGTATATTAGACGAGAACATAGATATTATTCAAAATAATAATGGTAAATTATTTGACCCCAATTTAGAGAGTGACATTCAATTATGTAATGTGAATTTTGCTTATGGAAATAAAAAAATTTTAAATAATATAAATATGTCTTTTAAAAATGGATGTATAACTGCAATTATAGGGTCAAGTGGATGCGGTAAATCAACTTTAGTTAATTTATTATTTAGACTATGGGATATAGATAAGGGAGAAATATTAATAGATGGAGAATCAATAAAAAAATATAATTTGAAAAGTTTTAGAAAAAATATATCTATAATTTCTCAAGATTTGCTCTTACTTGATGATAGCATTTTTAATAATTTGACATTAGGTAGGAATAAAATTAGTTTACAAAAAGTAGAAGATGTATGCAATAATGTTGGACTTTTGGAGTATATTAATGGACTTGAGGATGGTTTTAATACTAATATCGGTGAAAATGGTACAAAATTATCAGGTGGGCAAAAACAAAGAATTGCTATTGCAAGAGCTATTCTTAATGACACAAAAGTTATAATATTTGATGAAGCTACTTCATCATTAGATAATATATCCCAAAAGGTTATTTTACAAAATATAAAGCCATTTTTGAAAAATAAAGTTGTTATAATTGTAGCCCATAGGCTATCAACTATAAAAGACGCAGACAATATTTATATAATGAATAATGGAGAAGTAATTGAAGAAGGTTCACATGACGAACTTTTATTAAATAAAGGAGCATATTTTAGTATGTTAAACACTAAATATATTGAAGAAATAGCAAATTAGATACCTTAGATATTAATATAGAGGAAGGATATATTATTACTGATTGTGTTGCAAATGAACGCGGTGATGTCATTGTAAAGTGCTCAAAGAATGAAAGTGAGTACAAATACTACTTTATTGAAGTTGGATAGAAATTTATATTGTATAATATGAGAGAAATATAGGATATTGTGGAATATATTCATTAATGAATATTATTAATTTTAGTAGGTAATATTAAATATTTGTAGAATATTCCTATAAATGGATTTATAGGAGGATATTTTATGGATTTAAAAATAAGTGACCTACCTCCACAATTTGAAAATATAGCTATAGAGCTTGGAATAGACAATATAAAGGCTTTATTTAAAGAATTTGGGGGGACATCAGTGTACTTTCCTACTGAAAAGATGATATACAAAGAAGCTCGTGATAGAGAAATTATATCTGAGTACAATGGATTTAATCATAAAGAATTAGCAACTAAATATAATATGTCTGAAAGCTACATAAGAGCTATTATAAACAGACATAAGAAAAGTGCATAATACCTTTATTGACATAAATTAATTGAGAAAGTATGATATGTATTTAGATGCTTATATTCTAGATTTTTGAAACAAAGAAGCTACACACCTGATTAATATTGGGATGTGTAGCTTTTTACATTTTATTATTTAATTCACTTATATTTGAATTTAAATTATTAATACCAATACTCAAATTTTCTAGTTTCCCTTCGATTCGGACAAGTAAATACATAGTCACGATAGCAGGAAATCCTAAATTAGCCACTAATTGCATTAAATCTAGTTCCAATGATATATTCCTCCAAATAATATTTTAAATTATTAAGAAAGCCCTTCAGAAGCTTAGAAGGGCATTTCTAATGTTTCATGTGTTACGCTACTATTAAATCAAACTCTGTTGTTTCAGTTTGAACTATTTTTGCATCTTTTGCACTAACGATATCTTCACCATTAGGAGCAAAGATATTTTTCTCAATTATCAAGTCCATAACCTCTTTTATTTCTGTTTCTGTAACATCTTCTCTTGGATCTGTTACAAACAAGCTAACTTTCCTACCGCTATTAGTCATAAATGACATTAATAATTTAACTTCTATTCCATCCATTTAAATAATCCTCCTATAATTTAATTTTAAGCTAATGTTGTGTTATCTATTTTTGCTATTTCTAATACGTCATGTTGTTGAAGTGATGCTAAAGCATCTGCTACGTTGTAAACATCAAGAGCAGCTGCATCATGTTTTAAGTTTGAGTAAGTTCTTGATTTTACTATTGTTTTTCCATTATCATTTAACCCACAGTCAAATTTAACTCTTAAAGATGATGGATTTTTAGCCTCAACTACACTTGTAGCAAGTCTTTGTTTTTCCATGTTATTACCTCCTTTTAAGCAACGGACAATGTCTCATATGACATGAGCGAAGCAAATTTTAGTTTTGATTAATTTAAGTATATTTTGTTTCACGTACAAAGTCCTAAAATATAGTTGTGGAGTTTTTTTCATGATTTTTTTATGGAGAATTTATGAAAAGATTAGATTATAATTTTCATAAATTAATTATTGAATGAAATTAGATATAATGGTAAAGTATATTCATAAATTAATTTATGAATGGATGATGATATGAAAATATTTAATGAAATATTAGATAAACATACTAAAATGTATAACTGTAAAAGGGAAAGTTATATGATAAATGATGATCTTGAGATTTTGATTTCTCAAGATGGTAATAAGGTGGCTATGTGGGGCGTTAATCATAAGACTGATAGGTTTTTAAATTTATCTACAAAGAAGTTTAAAAAACTTATGGATGGATTTAAGTCGGTAAGTACTGATATGTATTCCAATGGAAATTGCTATTATATAACTTTAGGTACATCAAATAATGATAGTTTGGTTGAAGATGAATCTTATGAGGTAGAAATAGAGGAGCTAAAGAGTAAAATAGATTGTTTAAATGATGTTATAGCTAGATTAGAAAGAAATAATAAAAGATTAGAAGATGATGTTGAAAAATATAAAAAAGATTATTTATATTATTTTAATGAGTATTTAAAATTAAAGGATAAAGATTTTAAGAGAAATTTAGACGAAATGGACCAATTAAAGAAAAATTCTTTAATGCATAATGCTAGAGGTGCTGGCAGAAAGGCTAAGTTTACTGATGATCAGGTTGATGAGATAAGAAGGCTTAGGGAAGATGGAAATACTATAAAAGAGATAGCTAAGAGATATAATTGTTCTGTTGGGTTAATTCATAAATTAATAAATGAAAAATAAAGAGGTGGAAAGATTATGGATATAGCTCATAAAATTTGTTTATAGATGCTTCGCATTGGTAAAAAGATTTTATGAGAGCTTATGGTTTTTAAACCTTCGGTTATTCAGCCCCTGTATGTCCAATGCTTTCACTTCGTAAAAAATAAGGCATACAAGGTGATGCTACAATATAGCTCATATTACATAGGATTTTTTGATTATGATATGAGCTATATTGTAGCTTTATTTATCTGCTTACTATTTACTACGTGTAAGCTAAGACATACTTTTCCCACCGCGCTCTCTGCTCCCCCTCCTCCAATCCCTTTGCTCTAGTAAAAATTAAGAATAGTATAGGATAATAGTTGAAGTAGGAGCAAAGACCGCTCCTACCTCAACTATCTTTATTTATATATTGGGGTCAAAATCTTTAGGGTCAAGTCTGACATCACAGATTGCAGCCAAAACCGCTGCAAACTGTGATGTCAGACTAAAAAACTACTGCATCATTTATTTTTAGTTGTATTTGATTTATGAAATTTTATATAAAAAATGTTTTTTAAGCTCATATAATTTAATCAATTATTTTTATAGTTTATGAAGTGGATTATTGGTTGTAATATTTAATATTATTCTTATATTACTGTATATATACTTATTGATATTCCTAGACTCTGAGTTGATTTTTATGGAGTTTGGCTATCGCCACCGCGCTTTACGCTTCAATCTTTTGAGCAAAGAACGCTCAAAAGGATTTTCGCTACAATCGCTAACTCAAATTCACTTTTAATCGTGAGTTATGTGTCAGTTTGAAGCGTATATTTTTTAGTTAATTACTTGATTAAAAGAAAAGATAGGCCTTTCGGCCATGCCCCTCTGACTAATCCCTAAAGCACTCACACAATTCACTACTAACATACTTCGCAAACATCATATTACATATCAAGTCTGCTACGTATCTTATCCGTTCATTTGTGTTCGTAGCTTTTTAGGGATAGCCATTCACTGCCCTAAGCCCAATGCCCTTTGTCTAGCTTTTATTGGTGCATGAATCAATAAAGATTATTAAACCTCCACGTTTTAGATAAGTTACTCTACAAGTTTTTTAAATATTAATTTCAT
>ENA-OWPF01001239-OWPF01001239.1-human-gut-metagenome-genome-assembly--contig:-NODE-1239-length-23558-cov-3.543292_pt1 | contig 23558 bp, 18 predicted proteins | sample MGYA00248261_ERZ651840 | MGnify/ENA primary metagenome ERZ651840 (study PRJEB26924, sample SAMEA4378268) | human gut metagenome | biome: human gut; feature: human-associated habitat; material: faeces... | reverse complement strand
CGCTCTCGGTCAGGGCAATCGAGCTGGTAACTGCCGCAAACAGCACCAGCAGGAAAAAGGCAATGCCAATCACAGTACCAAGTCCCATGGAGTCGAAAACCTTCGGAATGGTGATGAACATCAGCGAGGGGCCGGCCTTCAGCGCGCTGGGATCTCCGCTGGAAAAAGCAAACACCGCAGGGATGATCATCAGGCCGGCCATGATGGCGATCGCCGTGTCAAATATTTCCACATTGCGCGTCGATTCCTCAATGGAAACGTCTTTTTTCATGTAAGAGCCAAAGGTGATGAGAATGCCCATGGCGATGGACAGGGAGTAGAACATCTGCCCCATGGCGGAGACGACCGTCATCCAAGAGAAATTCTCAAGATTGGGCACGAGGAAGTACTTGACGCCCTCCATCGCACCGGGACGCGTCACGGAGTAGACAGCGATGATCAGCGACAGCACCACGAGAATGGGCATCATGATCTTGGACACGCGCTCGATCCCGTTTTCCACGCCGGCGAAGATGATAGCCAGCGTCATGGCTGTGAAAATCAAGAAGCAGAGCTCCGAGGAAACACCGTTGGAAATGAAAGCGGAGAAATAGCCATCCTCAGCGACCAGATGAGCCTTGCCAATCAGGTACTCTGCCAGATATTTGATGACCCAGCCGCCGATCACGGAGTAATAGGGGACGATCAAAATGGGAATGATGGCATTGATCCAGCCGCCCGCACGCAGCGCGGGTTTATTGCTGAAGGATTTATAAGCGCCAACCGGACTCTTGCCGGTCATGCGGCCAATGGAGGTTTCGGCAATGATCATCGTATAGCCGAAGGTCATTGCCAGAATGATGTAAATCAAAAGGAAAATGGCACCGCCATATTTAGCGGCCAGATAGGGAAAGCGCCAGATGTTTCCGAGGCCTACGGATGCGCCCGCAGCCGATAGGACAAAGCCGATCTTACCGGAAAAGGAACCTCTTTTGTGATCCATGAAGAATCTCCTCTCTTTATGCAGCGTACAATTATTTATTATATCATAGAAAGAGAATGAAAACAATCCTAAATCCGGAGAAAAGGATGCAATTTGTCGTTGACGGCGCACTGCGCTGCGAAACAAAAAGGAAGACTCTCGTAAGAGTCTTCCTTTCTCTGTGTTAAGACCATAGTGCCTGCATCGCAAGGATGGCCAGCGCGCCGGCGATGAGAAAAACACCGCCGATCAGAAGGCCGGCCTTCAGCGCGCCGCCGATGGCGGCATTGCGCTCCTCGCGGCTCAGCTCGCCGCTCGTGTCCCAAGGGCGGTCATTCGCCGCGGGAGCATCGGGCTCACGGAAGTCCGCGCGGTCGCGGCGCTTGCGGATGCGGGGGATGAGCATCGGCTGCGGCTCAATGCCGCTCATATCGGCGATCGTGCGGCCGTCGTCATCCTCGTAGATACGCTCGTTTCGCCTCATTTATCGTAGAGGTGGCAGCACACGAAGTGGCCCGGCTCGATCTCGCGCTGGACGGGGGCTTCTTCCTCACAGCACTTCATGCAGTTCGCACAGCGGGTGTGGAACTTGCAGCCCTTGGGCGGGTTGGCGGGGGAGGGGATGGAGCCTTCGAGCACGATACGCTTCATCTTCACCGTCGGGTCGGGGACGGGGATAGCGGAGAAGAGCGCCTTCGTGTAGGGGTGGAGCGGATTGCGGAAGATATCTTCCTTCGCGCCGTATTCGACAAGGTTGCCGAGGTACATGACGCCGACAGTGTCGGAGATGTGTTCCACAACGGACAAATCGTGGCTGATGAAGAGGTAGGTCAGCTTGTACTGGTCCTGCAGCTCATTCAGCAGGTTGATGATCTGCGCCTGAATGGACACGTCGAGCGCGGAGACCGGCTCGTCGCAGACGATGAACTCGGGATTGAGTGCGAGCGCACGCGCAATGCAGATACGCTGGCGCTGACCGCCGGAGAACTCGTGCGGATAGCGGTCCTTGTGGAAGGGCTGGAGACCGCAGTTGTCCATGACCTGATCGATGTAGTCGTTGAATTCATCCTTCGGCACAAGGTTGTGCTCGCGCACGGCTTCACCGATGATCTCGCCGACCGGCATACGCGGGGAGAGCGAGGAGAACGGGTCCTGGAAGATGATCTGCATCTTTGTGCGCAGGGCGCGCAACTCCTTGTGGGAGAGATCGTAGACCTCCTGCCCGTTGAAGAGGACCTGACCGGCGGTCTTGGAGTCGTACAGGCGGAGAATGGTGCGGCCCGTGGTGGTCTTGCCGCAGCCCGACTCGCCGACGAGACCCATTGTCGTGCCGCGCTTTAAGTTGAAGGTGACACCGTCGACGGCCTTGACATAGCCGACCGTGTGAGCGATCATGCCGCTCTTGATGGGGAAGTACTTCTTCAGGTGGTTGACCTGAAGAATGTACTGCGGGTCATACTCCACGGGGGTGAAATTGGGGTCCTGGAACGGATTGTCCTTGTGTTCAGCCATCTTTATTCACCCTCCTTCTTCATGTTTTCGGGATAGTAACGGTAGCAGCTGACCTTGTGCGTCGGGGAGAGGGAGATCTCATGCGGATAAGCGCCCTCGCAGCCGTTCACGCACATTTCGCAGCGGTCCTTGAAGTAGCAGTAGTTCGGCATGTTGATGGGGTTGGGGACCTTGCCGGGGATGGAGTAGAGCTTGTCGACCTGCTTGCCGACGACCGGCTTGGACGCCATCAGACCGATGGTGTAGGGGTGCGCGGGGTGGGCGAAGATCTCCTCCGCCGTGCCCTGTTCGACGATGCGGCCGGCATACATGACGACCACGTAGTCCGCCATCTCCGCGATGACGCCGAGGTCATGCGTGATGAACATGATGGAGGAGTTGATGCGGTCCTTGAGGTTGCGCAGCAGGTCGAGGATCTGGGCCTGAATCGTCACGTCGAGCGCCGTGGTGGGCTCGTCGGCGATGATGAGCTTGGGGCTGCACGCAAGCGCCATGGCGATCATGACACGCTGGCGCATACCGCCGGAGAGCTCGTGCGGGAACATCTTGTAAACGCCCTCGCTGTTGGCGATACCGACCATTTCGAGCAGCTTGATGGTGCGCTCCTTGATCTGCTCCTTGTCGTGGCCCTCTTCATTGTGCAGGGCGATGACCTCATCGACCTGGTCGCCGATGCGGAAGACGGGGTTCAGCGCGGTCATCGGCTCCTGGAAGATCATGGAGATGAAGTTGCCGCGCAGATGCTGCATGACACTATCCGGGGCCTTCGTCACGTCGTAGGCCTTGTCGCCGAGATTCAGGCGGATCTCGCCTTCCACGACCTGACCCTGCGGACGCTGCAAAAGCTGCATGATCGAAAGGCTCGTCACGGATTTGCCGCAGCCCGACTCGCCCACAACGCCCACCGTCTTGCCGATGGGGACGTTGAAGGAGATGCCGTCCACGGAGTGCACCGTGCCAACGTCGGTGAAGAAATAGGTGTGCAGATTGTCGATCTCAAGGACGTTGGCACGGTCCTTCATCTGCGTCAGATACTCGCTCTCGGGCACATTCTTGCGCTTGTGCTGCTTTTCGAGCTGATTGGTGATCCTACGGTTTGCTTTGGAGATGCGGCGTGATTCCTTTGCGGAAAGATAGCCGTCGTTGTTCTTTTTCGCCATTTTCTGATGCCCTCCTTCCTTAACGCTTCATCTTCGGGTCGAACGCGTCGCGCAGACCGTCGCCGACGAGGTTGAAGGCGAGAACGGTGAGCAGAAGCAGCAGGCCCGCGGGGATCCAGATGAACCAGTAAGTCGTCAGCACGTGGGTGTTGTTGACGTCGTTGATGATGTTGCCCCAGGAAGCGAACGGGAACTTGACGCCGAGACCGAGGAAGCTGAGCGTTGCCTCGGTGATGATGACGGAGCCGAGGCCCATCGTGCAGTTGACGATCAGCTGCGGAATGACGTTGGGGATGAGGTGCTTGAAGATGCGGCTCCTGACGCTGATGCCGCAGGCCTCGGTAGCGGTCATGAACTCCTGCTCGCGCAGCGACAGAATCTGACCGCGGACAAGACGGGCGATACCCGCCCAGCCGAGGATACCGAGAATGAGCATCAGGTATATGAGTCGCTTGCCGGGCTCCACGCGCTGCTGGTCCATGGCTGCGCCGAGGATCAGGATGATGGGCATGGAGGGAATGCAGTAGAAGATATCGACGAGACGCATGATGAGGTTGTCGATCCAGCCGCCGAAGTAACCGGCGACGCCGCCGAGGATGACGCCGAGCACCGTCTCGATGATGATGACGATAAAGCCGATCATCAGGGACACGCGGCCGCCGTACATCAGGCGCGTGAGCATATCCATGCCGTACTTATCCGTGCCGAGCCAGTGCTTGGCGCTGGGGGAGCTGTAGGAGTCGTACTGGCGGGAGGTCTGCTGCTGGCGGATGATCCAGTTGGCATGATTCTGGCTGCGCTCGATGGTGTACTCCGCCGTTGCGCTGGAGACCGTGCCGTCCTCCTCGGGCAGGCCGTCGTCCATGGCGCCGATCCCGGCCTCCTCGCCGTCCGTGACAGCGTCGGTCTCATCGTCAAGGATGAGAGACTCGTCGGTATAGGTGAACTTGGTCTCACCGGCGGCGATGGTGTCGATCAGCTTTTCCTTAAAGTCGCGGGAGAGGAAGATATCGGGCATAATGGCCTGCACGATGTAGCGGCTGATGTAGGCGACCTCCTTGTCGCCCTGCAGCACGCCGCCGTCTTCGTCGATGGTGTACGCAATGCCGTCGACCGTGAAGGTCTTGACGGCGGGAGCGTCGGGCTCGACAGGCTCTGCGGTATCGGCGGGCGCATCGTCGGTGGCGCCGGTCGCTTCGGAGGCGCCGGCAGTCTCCGAAGCGGCCTCGTTCTCGAGCTCCTGCTCGAGCGCGGCGTAGGACTTGAGCGCGGTATAGACGAACTCAAAGCTCAGCGCCTGCCCCTCGGTCGAGGAGCTGACGACGTCCTTGTACGCGATGCCGACGACCTTGCCGCCGGAGGAGACGGAGTAGAAATCCGTGCCCTCGGGCGTGAGGGTGTAGCTGTTGCCGCCATAGGAGAAGGTCTCGCTGCTCTTCTGGATGGCGAGCATGGTCTGCGCCTGCACGGGCGAGCCGAACAGGGCGGAGTCCTTGGCCATGTAGCGGAAATCGCTGTTTTCCGTCACAACGGCGAACTCCTTGTTGATCTGATCGTTGCGGTAGAAGAATTCATCCTCGCCGTAAGGGGAGAGGAGACCGCCGATGAACGAAAAGACGAACATGAAAATGAGGATGCTCAGGCCGACGACTGCGAGGCGGTTGCGGAAAAAACGCTTGGCGACGAGCGCACCCGGAGAGAGGACCTTGACGCGGCGGTCATCGTTGAGGGAATAGTGTTCCCCATTGCTGCCGGAGGGGGTATTGTCCTGCTTGGCGTACTTGTCCTGATTGTCTTCCGTCGCGCGCTTGGCGGCGTTCTCCGCCATACCGGAAGCGTGGAAAGGCTTCCGGTTATCCCGGTTTTTATCGTAATCAAAAACGCTCATGATCTTCCCCCTTTCTTAAGCGATGCGCACGCGCGGGTCGACCACGGCGTACAGAATGTCGGAGATGAGGTTACCGAGCAGCGTCAGCACCGACAGGAACACGAGATAAAACATGGAGAACGGGATATCGCCGCCGACCATCGCCTGATAAGAGGTGTAGCCGATGCCGGGGATGGCGAAGAGGGTCTCCGTGATCAGCGCGCCGGAGAACAGACCCGGCAGGCTGCCGCCGATGATGGTGACCAGCGGGATGAGGGTGTTGCGGAAGGCGTGGTGATAGACGACCTTCTTTTCGGAAAGACCCTTGGCGCGCGCGGTGCGGATATAGTCCGCGTTGAGCACCTCAAGCATATTCGTGCGGGTGTAGCGCATGAGAGAACCCGTGCTGATGACGACCAGCGTGACAATGGGCAGCACCAGATGGTTTGCCTTGTCGAGGACCTGGCCCCACGCGCTGAGCTGGTTGTAGTTGCGCCCCACGAGGCCGAACAGGTCAAACCAGCCGAGCTTGACGGAGAAGACGAGCTTTAAGAGCGATGCGAAGAAGAACGTCGGCAGCGAGATACCGGCCAGCGCGATGATAGAGATCGTGTAGTCGGCCTTGCTGTACTGCTTCGTCGCGGCGATGACGCCGAGGGGGACGGCGATGAGAATCTCGAGGATGAAGGCGATGCCGCCCATCACGAAGGAGAGCCACACGCAGTCGTTGAACTTTTCAAGCACCGGCACGGTGTAGAGCCAGCTGTCGCCGAACTCGCCGCGGATGGCGGTGCCGAGCCAGGAGAAGTAACCGGGAATGATGCTCTTGTCCATGTTGTACATGGCGTTGAGCTGCGCCATCCACTCGTCAAAGCTCTTCGAGCCCGGCTGCATGGACTTCTGGCGCGCCATGTTCTCGATGAACGAGGAGGGCAGGCAGCGCATCAGCGCATAGATAATGAATCCCACAAAGAAGAGGATCACAATGGAAATCAAAATTCGTTTTACTATGTATTTTCGCAAGCAAATTACCTCCGTTCTGATGTGCTGCTCTCATTTGCTATCTCTCTCATATCCTGCTGCACATCAAGCGGCGCTCCTGCGGTCAGAAGCGCTCCTTGCCGCGCAGTCGGGGCAGCCCGACGGCCGGTGAAGACCGCCGGGCTGCTCGTGTGGTTCAGGTCATGGACCCGAAAGAAGGCCGGTGGGAAATCAGTTGAGCTCGACCTTCTCGATCTCGCTGTGCCACTTGTAGAAGGTGGTGATATCGGGGGTCACGGTGCTCATGTTGACGCGCTCGGTGGAGAAGATGATCGCGTTCTGGCGCTGATAGACGGGAACCTCAACAGCCCAGTCGACAACGATGTCGAGGCAGGCCTTGTACATGGTCTTACGATAGCTCTGGTCGAGGGACTCACGAGCGGTGAGGATCATGTTATCGAGGTCAGCATCAGCGATGCAGTACATTTTGTTGGAACCACCCTGAGCAGGGCCGCCGTACGGGTTCTTGCCAACGCCGGGGTCGCCATTGTGGTCGGCAACGTCGGAGTAGTAGATCTGGTACATATCCGGGTCAATGGTGGCACTCCAAGCGGCGCACCACATATCGACCTGGCGGGCGTCAATGCCGTCCCACAGGCCGGAGGAGTCGCTCAGGTCGGTGACGATGAGGTTCATGCCGATCGTGGCGAGAGCCTTGGAGGCCTCGGAGATCATCATGAAGGAGGGGTGGTCACCGGAACCGTCAGCGGGGATCTGGACCTCGTACTCGAGCTTGGCACCGGCGGGAGCCGCGGTCAGCTTGCCATCCTCGACCGTGTAGCCGGCAGCCTCGAAGTAGCCGAGGGCAGCCTGCAGAGCGGCGTCGTAGCGCTGCTCAGCGGTCATGTCGGAGGTGTAGATGTCGTTGCCGTTCACGTCAACGGAGAAGGCGACCTTGTAGCCGTCGTCCGTGGGCTGGGGAGCGGCCCAGGAGGTGTTGGAGATGGGGTAGTTGATGACGCTCGCGCGCTCGCCATAGTAGGACTCGATGGCGACGTTGCGGTAAACAGCGAAGACGGTGGCGAAGGCCTTGCGCAGGTCCTTGGAAGCCTCGCTGCCCGGCTCGCCGCCGACGTTCACGCAGGCAGAGCTGATGCCGAGGTAGCCGTAGCCGAGGTTATCGACGGTATCGGTCGTGATCTTATCGCCGTCCAGCTCGCCGCCGTTGGCCTTGGTGATGGCGTCAACGGTGTCGTTGGAGAAGGAGGGGTCGGCAATGTCGATGGTGCCGGTGATGACGCCGTTGAGCTTGTCGTCATCGCTCAGGCACTGCTGGAAGTTGAGGTACTTGGTCTTGGGCGCGCCGAGATAGTAGCTGTCGTTGGCCTCGAAGTAGACAACGCCGTCCTCGAACTTGAGGAACTTATAGGGGCCGGCGCCCATGGGCTGGGTGGTCTTGGCGCGGACGGAGCTCAGATCGCCCTTGGTGAAGCCGAAGCTGTTGTTGTCGTAGTCATAGAGGGAGGGATCGCCGTAGTAGTGCATCGGGGCGATGGTCACGCCGAGCTGATAGATGGCGGTGGCATCGACCTTGTCGAGGGTGACGGTCATGCTGTAGTCGCCGGTCTTCTTGATGCCGGAGATGTTGGCGGCGGACTCGCCGGTCTTGACGCCGGTGGTGGGATAGTCGTTGTAGACGTCCTCATCCATCAGATCGACCAGCTTGTCGGAGTTGCCGACTTCCTTTTCCATAGCGGAGAAGGACCAGGCGTACTGGTTGCCGATCTCCATGGCGAACTCCTCCACGGTGGTGGATTCACCGGAGAAGCCCCAGGCGGCACCGGCGGCAGCGACGTCGCCCTCAGCGGCGGCACCGGCCTCAACGCAGGCGTCAACGATGCCCTGGGCGAAGGGAACGAGACCCTTGTCGAAGTTATCCCAGAACTTGGTCTGCTGCTCTTCGGTCCAGTAGGTGAAGTCGGTGTTGTCGCGGCCGGCCGCGGCGAGCGCCTTGGACAGCGTGGTCATACCGGAGCGGTAGGCCTCCATGCCCTGAATGGGCACGGCATACAGCGTGGAGTTGCCGTCATAGGTGGGGTCGCAGAGGACGTACATGGAGAAGATGACGTCGTCGATGGTCATCTTTTCGCCGTCGGAGAAGGTGATGTCCTCGCGCAGCTTGAAGTTGTAGTCGACGGTGCCGTCAGCGTTCTCAACGATCTCGCAGTCGGCGGGGCCATAGTAAGTATAGTCGGTACCGTTGTAGCTGTAGGTCTCGCCCTCGATGCCGTTCATGATCATTTCACCCTGACGGCCATTGTTCAGCAGGGCGACAGAGGTCATGAGCCAGACATCCTGGTCATACTCGGTCTCAGAGAAGAAGGGGGAGAACTTTTCGTTGAACGGGGCATAGCCGACGACCAACGGCGTGGTTTCGTCCTTCGTCTGATCGCCCGTATTCTTGTCGCCGCAGCCGGCGAGAAGACCGAGGCACATAACCAGAGAAAGGATCAGTGCAAGTGCTCTTTTCATTGAATCTACTCCTTTTTATTATTTTGCTAAAACGGGCCGTGGCCCGTGCAGCACAACACAGCGCCCGCGCGAGATCGCGCGGAAAAGGGCGTACGCCCTTTATGGACACCTGTACATAGAAAAAAGATGTATAAAATTTTTCTTATTGTAGCACAGATCACACACCGATGTACAGAGTAAAATTTTACTGGTTTTCACATTTTGGCACTTTCGCCCAATTCAAGCACTTTAACTTACGTCGTATGGTCAGTGCGCAAATGAGAGAAATTACTTTTAATATGACGAACAAGAAAGCATAGAAAAGTTGCCCGCCGTGGCCGGACAGTATGACATAGAGCAGCTCGCACAAAATGCCGGCGGCGGCGAAGGCGGCGACGCACAGCGCGCGGCCGGGAAGGGCTGGAACGGTGCGCTCATAAACATATTCGCGCACGGCGTTCCAATCGCGTCCGAGCTTGCAGACGGCCCACACGACGCTGAAGATGGCGATGAGCTCGCCGAGGAACGGCAGGATGACATATGAGCTGCCGAGCATCCCCGGCGCGGGGATGCTGCCGCTCGCGAGCACGGTGAGGAGCATCAGGGCCGTATAGACCCAGAGCTTGCGTTTTTGCATTTTCTGTGTGTCGGGGTCCGCCTGACAGGCGTAGAGCTCGCCGTCGTAGATGTATTCGCCCGCAAGGTTGAGGTGAAAATCGTTGAGGTACGAGTTTTCTCCGCGCTTTCTGCGTTTCTTTTCCATCATTCGATGCCCGTGAGGTCAAAGTCCGCGAGCGCCTTCTCCGCCTCGGCGCATACGCCGCGCAGACAATTTTCGTCAAACGGGCTTTCAAGATCCGCGTTTTTGAGCAGGTCGGTGAAGGTCCGGCTGCCTCCCTGCACGGTGTAGGCCATATAGTGCGTCCACGCGTCCTTGAGGTCCTTGCGGATCATGGCCCAGAATTCGAGCGACACGGTCTGGGCAAGACAGTAATCAATATAATAGAAGGGACTCGAATAAATGTGGTGCTGGCGCTGCCAGCCCATGCCCTCGGAGTAGAAGGGGATCTCACCGTCGAGCTTCATCCACGGCATATAGACGCCGAGCAGCTCCTTCCACACGGCGTGGCGCTCAGCGGGCGTCATCTCCGGCTTTTCGTAGACGATGTGCTGGAAATGGTCGACCATCGTGCCGTAGGGGATGAAGGTCAGCGCCCCGGCCAGATGGCTGTAACGGAACTTGCGGGCATCCTGGCCGAAGAAACCGTCCGCCCACGGCCAAGCGAAGAACTCCATCGACATCGAATGGACCTCGCAGGCCTCAAGGCTCGGCCAGATGTAGTCCACGGGGATGCGCTTGCGGTTCGTCCACGCTTCAAAGGCGTGACCGGCCTCGTGCGTCACGACCTCGACATCGTGCTGCGTGCCGTTGAAGTTTGCAAAGATGAAGGGGACCTCATAGTCCATGATGCTCGTGCAGTAGCCGCCCGCCTGCTTGCCCTCGGTGGAGAGCACGTCGAGCAGCTCATTGTCGAGCATGGTCTTGAAGAATTCCTCCGTCTCGGGGGAGAGCTCACTGTAGAACTTCATGCCCTGGGCGAGGATATCATCCGGCGTGCCGACGGGACGGGGGTTGCCGGAGCGGAACTCGAGCGCGTTGTCGGCAAAGCTCATGGGATAGCTCTTGCCGAGGCGCTTGGCCTGCTCGCGGTAGACCTTGTCGGCCACAGGCACGAGATACTTCACGACCGCCGCGCGGAACTTTTCAACGTCTTCCTTCGTGTAGCAGTTGCGGCACATACGGTAGTAGCCGAGCGTGGTGTAGCCCTCGTAGCCGAGCTTTTTGCCCATCGCGTCGCGCAGCTTCACGAGCTTGTCGTAGAGCGCGTCGAACTTTGCCTGATTGTCCTTGTACCACTGGCCCTCGGCTTTCCAGGCAGCCAGGCGGCGCGCATCGTCGGCGTCGGTCTTGAAGGGGGAGAGCTGGGAGAGCGTGTAGACCTTGCCCTCGAAGGGGATCTGCGCCGAGGCGAGCAGCTTTTCATACTCCTGCGTCAGCTCGTTCTCCTGCTGCATCTCGGGGATGATCTCGGGGGAGAAGGTCTTGCGCGCGAGCTCTGCGTTGACGAACATCAGATCGCCGAACTCCTCGGCAAATTCCGCGCGGAACGGGCTTTCGAGCATCGCCTTCGTCCACGCCTGATTGTACTCCTCCAGCTCGGGGAAGAAGCTGTTCCAGAACTTTTCCTCCGCATCGTAGAAGGTGTCGCGCGTGTCGATCGAGTGGCGGACGCTCGCAAGCGTCGAGGCGGTGGAGATGTGCTTGGCCTGCTCCTGCTGGGCGAGAAAGACCTCGCGGGCCTCCTCGTAGCTCTTGGCGGATTTGAGCTGCTCGGTCAGCTCCCTGAGGTGCTGCTTGGCTTTCTCAGGATCGGGACGGGTGTAGGTCATTTCGGAAAATTTCATGTTGTTTCCTCCATCAAATTTTTATTGCTGTGATCGGGCGTTACTGCTGGCGGTTGTAAATGGCGGAGACGGCCTTGCGTCCGCCGCCGATGACAACGACCGCCGCCGCCGCGGTAACGAGCATGAAGCCCGTCAGCACGCCGCGCGCGGGGAGAAAAGCCGTCAGCGCGCCCGCGATCAGGTTGCCTGCAAAGCTGCCGACGGTGTTGAGCATATTGAACGCGCCGTTGAAGCGGCCCTTTTTCTCATCGGGCACGTAGCTCTGCGTGGCGGAGATGCGGATGGTGTAGCTTGTCACGCCCAGAATGCCCGTGAGGAAGCACGAGGCCATCATCACCGGCAGCGGACAGTAAAGGTAAAAGCCCTCACACAGCGAGATGATGACGTAGACCGTGAGCGCGATGGAATACTTCTTCTGCACGGGGAGACTCATCTTATAGTGGATGCCGCCGCCGATGGCGCGGCCAAAGATCGCCATGCCCCAGACGAGCATATAGATGTATTCGCCGTTATCAAAGGTCGATTTGAAATACGGCAGCGTGATGACGCTTGATGCACCGTTGGCAAGCGAGCTGACCGCAAAGTAGATTGCAACGCAGAGAAGCCCCTTTTCGCTCAGAAGGTAGCGAAAGCCCTCCTTAATGTCGCGCAGGAGCCGGCGGCCGGAGGCACATTCTGCCTCCTGCGCAAGCGCGGCGCGCTGCTTTTCGATGTAGTGCTCCTCGGCACGGATCTGCGTCTCGGCGGAGGCGGCGAGGAAGAAGCACAGCGCGTTGATGCCGAGCAGCGGCGCGATGCCGACAAGATTATAGAAGTACGTCGCGATGGGGATGATGAGCGCCGAGAGCGTCTCGAGCACACTGGCGATGGAGTAGGCCTTGGAGTAGTTGCCCTCGGAGATCAGCAGCGGGTAGAAGCTGTCGTAGGCGACATAGTAAACGCTGTTGATCGAGCCGATGATGAAGCAGAAGACCGCCAGCATCGGGAAGCTGAACCATCCCCTGCTCAAGATCAGCGCGGCGATCAGATAGACACCCGAGGAAAGAAAGTCCAGCGTGTAGATCGTCTTTTTGCGCGAAAAGCGGTCGAGGATCGCACCCGAGAAAATGGGCATGACGATCTGCGGCAGCGTAAAGGTCGCAATATAAATGGCATAAAGCAGGTTGGAGCCCGTGTAGTCGAGCACGAGCAGGCTCAGGGCAAAGCCAGACATCGAATTGCCCAGCATCGAGATCACGCTGCCGAGCGTGATGATGGTAAAATCCCGCGTCCAGAGCTTGGCGGCCGGCTGCGGCGCGGGAGAAGAAGCGTTGTTCATAAAGGGGAAAGACCTCCTTCAAAATAGGGGGACGGGCGGCACCGGGGCGGCAGGGCGCGCCGGAGAGAGGCGCAATGCTTGCCCCGCGCAGCGCGGGAGCGGCGGCAAGGCGTATGCTGATTATAAGTCCTACAAGGAAAATAAGCAACAAAAAATCCGGCTGCGCTGAAAAAATGCGGGAAAACGACCGTTTTTGTGCAAGCGTGGTAAAGTGCCGCCTTGCGGGGGAGTGCCCTCTGTGCTATACTGTCAGGCATAAGATCAAGAGATTGCGGAGGAAGACACCATGGACCCTACACCGGCAAGAGAACTGCTGCATTTTATCAAAAACAGCCCCACCTGCTACCATGTGACCGAGAACATTCGAGGGAAGCTTCTCAAGAACGGCTACACCGAGCTTTCCGAGCGTGAGAGATGGACGCTTGCGCCGGGCAAACGCTATTTTGTCCAGCGCAACAGCTCGAGCACCATCGCCTTCCGCGTGCCGGAGACGCTTACGGGCGGCTTTGCGATGGCGGCGGCACATTCCGATTCGCCGACCTTCCGCCTCAAAGAGCACCCCGACCGCCGCAGCGCGCACTATGTTCAGCTCTCCACCGAAAAATACGGCGGGATGCTGATGTCGACGTGGTTCGACCGTCCGCTCTCCGTCGCGGGGCGCATCTTCGTGCGCGAAAACGGCGAGATCGCGGAAAGACTCGTGAGCGTCGAGCGTGACCTGCTCGTGATCCCGAGTGTTGCCATCCACATGAACCGCACGGCCAACGACGGCATGAAGTACCTCGCCAATATCGACACGCTGCCGCTGCTCGGCGGCAAAGAGAGCGGCGGCATCCTGCCTATCGTCGCTAAGGCCGCGGACGTTGCGGAGAGCGACATCCTCGGCAGCGACCTCTTCCTCTATTGCCGCGGCGAGGGGACGCTGCTCGGCGAGAATGAGGAATACATCCTCTCGCCCAAGCTCGATGACCTGGAGTGCGCCTGCGGCTGCCTTGAGGGTCTGCTCAATGCAAAAGAGAGCGAGAACATCGCCGTCTGCTGCATTTTTGACAATGAAGAGGTCGGCTCTGCGACCAAGCAGGGCGCGGGCTCTACCTTCCTGCGCGATACGCTGCGCCGTATCGCTCTTTGTCTTGGCAAGGATGAGCAGGACCTCCAGATGATGCTCGCGCGCAGCTTCCTCGTCTCGGCGGACAACGCGCACGCCCAGCACCCCAACCACGGTGAATACGCCGACCCCGACAACTGCCCGTATATGAACGAGGGCGTCGTCATCAAGTTCAACGCTAACCAGCGCTACGCGACCGATGGCCGCTCCTGCGCCGTTTTCCGCGGCGTATGCGAGCGCGCGGGCGTTCCCGTGCAGGTCATGTCCAACCGCTCCGACCTCCCCGGCGGCTCGACGCTCGGCTCCATCGCCGATACGCTCGTGCCGGTGAGCACCGTGGACATCGGCCTTCCTCAGCTTGCGATGCACTCCTCGTGGGAGACTGCCGGCGTGCGGGACTATGAATCCCTCATCCGCGCGATGACGGAGTATTACGGCAGTACACTGTGAAGGAGCTTTTTGCATCGCGCCGTGGACAAAACGGCGGATGCGTGCTAAAATAAACTGATTTTTCGCATACGATATGCTTTCAAACATAGAAAGGAAGAAGAGAAACATGGACGTTAAGGAAATTCTCAAGCACGTGGATCATACCCTCCTCAAGCAGACCGCGACCTGGGAGGACATCAGGGAGATCTGCGACGACGGCATCAAGTACGGCTGCGCGAGCGTCTGCATCCCGCAGACCTATGTGAATCACGCCGCGCATTACATTGCCGAGCAGCAGCACTTCGGCTTCGGCCAGCTGCCCATCTGCACGGTCATCGGCTTTCCCAACGGCTATACGCCCAGCGGCATCAAGTGCATGGAGGCAGAGTCCGCCATCGCCGACGGCGCGACCGAGATCGACATGGTCATCAACCTCGGCTGGGTCAAGGAAGGCCAGTACGATAAAATTCTTCAGGAGATCAACTCCGTGAAGATCTCCTGCCACGGCAACATTTTGAAGGTCATCATCGAGACCTGCCTTCTCACCGACGAGGAGAAGATCAAGCTCTGCGAGGTCGTCTCCAACTCTCATGCCGACTACATCAAGACCTCCACGGGCTTTGCCGGCGGCGGCGCGACCCGCGAGGACGTTGCCCTCATGGTGAAGCACATGACGGGCGGCAAGAAGGTCAAGGCCGCCGGCGGCATTGGAAGCTTACAGGATGCCGAGGACTTCCTGAACCTCGGTGCCGACCGTCTCGGCACGTCCCGCATCGTCAAGGCGGTGAAGGAACTCGAGGCCAAGGGCCAATTCTGAGAAAGAGGAGGGCTTTTCTATGCCGACTCCGCACAACAGCGCCGTAAAAGGCGATTTTGCCAAGACTGTCCTGATGCCCGGCGACCCGCTGCGCGCAAAATTCATCGCTGAAACGTTTTTGGATGAGCCGCGGCTCGTCAACAATGTCCGCGGCGTGCAGGGCTACACGGGGACCTACAAGGGCGTGCCCGTCAGCGTGATGGCCAGCGGCATGGGCATGCCATCCATCGGCATCTATTCCTATGAACTCTTCACGCAATACGATGTGGATAACATCATCCGCGTCGGCTCGGCGGGTGCCATCCAGGAGGACCTCAAGCTCGGCAGCATCGTTGCGGGCATGGGAGCCTGCACCAACTCAAACTACGCTGCGCAGTACGGCCTTGGCGGGACGTTCGCCCCCATCGCGGACTTTTCGCTCCTCTCCGCCGCCGTGCAGTCGGCAAAGGAGCTGGGGATCGAGATGCCTGTCGGCAATCTCTACTCGTCCGATACGTTTTACGATGCCTCCGCCTCCTCCCTCAAGTGGGCGGAGATGGGCGTGCTCGCCATCGAGATGGAGGCAGCCGCCCTCTACTGCAACGCCGCCTATACGAAAAAGCGCGGCCTTGCCATCTGCTCCATTTCCGACAACATCGTCACCGGCGAGGAACTCTCGCCCGAGCAGCGGCAGACGGGCTTTACCAATATGATGAAGCTTGCGCTCGAAACGGCCATGAAGATGGCGGCGCTCTAAATCTGCGAAAAAAGGAGATGTCATGCCATGCGTGTGATCGATATTGAAAACATTGTGACCAATATGCGGGACGAAACCCGCTTTGTCCTGCGCTGCGAGGAGGTCTTCCACGACAAGATCAGCTCCGCCGCGGCGAGCATCCTGATGAATAAGCGCCAGAAGCCCATCGTCTGCCTGACGGGGCCGAGCGGCTCGGGCAAGACGACGACCGCCATGCGCCTGCGCGAATACCTCGAAAACCTCGGCGTGAAGGTGTGTATGCTCAGCATGGACAACTTTTTTCTCCCGCTTGATCAGCGCCCGCCCGAGGCGAGCGACTGGGAGTCGCCCTACTGCGTGAACCGCCAGTGGCTCATCGACGATATTCACCGCCTGATGGACGGCGAGCTCGTCAAGCTGCCGGTCTACAACTTTAAGGACGGCATCGTCGGCGGCTACAAGCCCATGCAGGGCGATAAGGATGCCATCATCATCGCCGAGGGCATCCATATGCTCAACCCCCTCATCTTTGATGAGCTCAAGGGCGAGGCCACGGGCGTTTACGTCGCCCCGCGCACGCGCATCATCACCGAAAAGGACCGCATCGTTCGTCCCGAGCAGCTGCGCGTGGCGCGCCGCATGATCCGCGACTATCAGGGCCGCGGCCATTCCCTGCGCCAGACCGTCGAGCGCGCCGAGAGCGTCGACCGCGGCGAGCAGAACTACATCATGCCCAATAAGCCCAACGCGAGCATCCATATCGACACCTTCCACGACTACGAGCCGTGCATCCTTGCGCGCTACCTCAAGGACATTCCGGAGTTCTACAGCCAGCTGGACGACACCTTTATCGCAGAGCACGGGCTGAGCGACCTCTTCGACGTTGTCAACTCCGTGCCGCCGCTTCGGACCGACTATGTGCCGCTCGATTCCATCGTGCGCGAGTTTGTCGGCGGCAGCTGCTTTGAGTATTAAATTGGCAAAATATGACAACAAACTGTAATTTTTGATTTTGACAATACAAAACGTAATCGAAATTTGGCGCTTTTGCGCGAAAAGGGGAGGAAGAGCGAATGCATTCTGACGAGCGGCGAAAAGCCATTGCCGATGTGCTGCGCGCGTCGGACGCGCCCATCAGCGCCTCCGCGCTGGCGGAGAAATTCTCCGTCTCGCGGCAGATCGTCGTGGGCGATATCGCGCTGCTGCGCTCCTCGGGCGAGGAAATTCTCGCCACACCGCGCGGCTATGTGACGCCGAAGGAGGCGCGCGGCATCGTCCGCCGCGTTGCCGTGAAGCACACGCCGCAGGAGATGGAAGCCGAGCTCAACACGATCGTCGACAACGGATGCACGGTGATCGACGTGACCGTTGAGCATCCGGTCTACGGGCAGCTCACCGGACCCTTGCAGATCACGAGCCGCTACGAGGTCGGGCAGTTCATCGAGCGGTGCAGGAGTGCAGAGCCGCTCTCCCGCCTGACTGACGGCATCCACCTGCATACGCTCCTCTGTCCCGACGAGGCGGCCTTCGAGCGCACGAAGGATGCGCTGCGCGCGCTTGGGCTTTTATTGGAGGAAAGCGGAAATTAAGGGTTGACAATCCTGCGACAAGCGATTATAGTGTCATGGACACGTGTCAAGACACGTCGTCCGTGACACTATTTTTTTAGGCTGTGAGGATATCATGGAAAAATTCAAAGCGTTCTGCAAACGCAAAAACATTGAAGTTTCGGCCAAGCGCTACGGCATCGACGCGCTCGGCGCGATGGCGCAGGGCCTCTTCTGCTCGCTGCTCATCGGCACGATCATCAAGACGCTCGGCGCACAGCTCGGCGTCCCGTTTTTGACGGATATCGGCACGTATGCAATGTCTGTCTCCGGCCCTGCGATGGCCGTCGCCATCGGCTACGCGCTCAAGGCTGACCCGATGGTGCTCTTCTCCCTCGCGGCGGTGGGCTATGCGGCCAACGCCGAGGGCGGCGCGGGCGGCCCGCTCGCCGTGCTCATCATTGCCGTCGTCGCCGCCGAGTGCGGCAAGGCCGTGAGCAAGGAGACGAAGATCGACATTCTCGTCACGCCCGCTGTGACGATCTTGGTCGGCGTGGCGCTCGCCAAGTGGATCGCGCCGCCCATCGGCACGGCCGCTTCCGCCTTCGGCATCGTCATTGACAACGCGACCAAGCTCCAGCCGTTCTGGATGGGCATTGCCGTTTCCGTGCTCGTGGGCATCGCGCTCACGCTGCCCATCTCTTCCGCCGCCATCTGCTCGGTGCTGGGCCTCACCGGTCTTGCCGGCGGCGCGGCCGTTGCGGGCTGCTGTGCGCAGATGGTCGGCTTCGCCGTGATGAGCTTCAAGGAAAACCGCTGGGGCGGCCTTGTTTCGCAGGGGCTCGGCACCTCAATGCTCCAGATGCCGAACATCGTCAGAAATCCGCGCGTCTGGATCGCGCCGACGCTTGCCTCCGCCATTACCGGCCCCATCGCAACGTGTGTGTTCCGTCTTGAGATGAACGGCGCGCCCATCAACTCCGGCATGGGCACCTGCGGTCTCTGCGGACCCATCGGCGTGTGGACGGGCTGGCTCGCCCCGAGCGAGGAAGCTATCGCCAAGGGCGCAGCGGCGATGGCGCCCACGGGCTTTGACTGGCTGGGCCTTGTGCTCGTCGCCATCGTGCTGCCCGCCATTCTTGCCCCGCTCATCAACATGATCTGCCGTCGTCTCGGCTGGGTCAAGGATGGCGACCTCAAGCTCGATTGAGGATATGACGTGTAAAAAGTGTGGACTTTTTGTAAAGAATCCCATCAATTATCACAAAAAAAGTAAAATCGGGGAGAATCGGACTTGATTCTCCCCTTTGCTTTTGCTATACTGTCAGACGAAGTGCGTCCGCACTTCAAAATAAACCGGAGGACGGGGGACCGTCTGCCGGGAAAATAAGGAAGGATAGAAGAATGAAGAAGTTTTTTGCAATGCTTCTTGCTCTCGTTATGGTTCTGTCCCTCGTTGCCTGCGGCGATAAGAAGACCGACGACAACCAGGACAACAACACCGACGATCAGCAGGGCGCGACCGTCACTTACACCAATCCCGACGATATCGACGACAACATGACGTCCGAGGACGGCAAGTATGAAGTCGCTTTCGTCACCGACGTTGGCCAGCTGAAGGACAAGTCCTTCAACCAGGGCACTTTCGACGGCGTGAAGCTCTATGCCGCCAACAACGGCCTGAGCTACAAGTACTATCAGCCCGCCAACGGCGATCAGGCCACCGATGACGACCGCTACGACGCTATGAAGGCTGCCGTGGACGGCGGCGCCAAGGTCATCGTCTGCGCCGGCTTCATGCAGGGCGCGGCCCTCGAGAAGGCTGCTAAGGAATTCACTGACACCAAGTTCGTCTTCATCGACGGTTGGTCCCTCGGCCTTGACAACGTTGCGGGCATCGCCTTCAACGAAGAGCAGTGCGGCTACTTCGCCGGTTACGCTGTCGTCAAGGAAGGCTACGAGAAGCTCGGCTTCACCGGCGGCGGCGGTACCAACCCCGCCTGCATCCGTTACGGCTGGGGCTTTGCTCAGGGCGCGAACGACGCTGCCAAGGAAATGGATAAGACCGTCGACCTGAACTACTCCTGGGAGTACGGTGCTTCCTTCCAGGCTTCTCCCGAGCTGCAGACCATGGTCTCCGGCTGGTACTCCAACGGCACTGAGATCGTCTTCGCCTGCGGCGGTTCCATGTTCCAGTCCGTCGCGGCTGCCGCTTCCGCTGAGGACGGCAAGGTCGTCGGCGTCGACGTCGACCAGTCCAGCGAGTCCGAGACTGTTGTGACCTCCGCCATGAAGGGCCTGAGCGACGCTGCCTCCTGGGCCATCGCCAAGGTCTACGACGGCACCTGGGACGAGATCGGCAATGCTGCCACCTCCCTCGGCGTTGCCGAGAATGCTGTCGGCCTGCCGACCGCTACCTGGTCCATGGAGAACTTCACCGTTGCCGACTATGAGGATCTCTTCCAGCAGGTTCTCAACGGTGACATCACCATCGACAACAACTCCGAGATGGCCAACCCCGCTGAGGGCGGTCTGACTAACGTCAACGTCAACTACATCGGCGGCTGATCTTACCACAACCACATAAAAAAGGACGGAGAGCCTACGCTCTCCGTCCTTTTTTGCATTCTTTCGCCCTGGGATATGAGAAAACCTTTTGCTTTTCATGGAGAAACGTGATATAGTATACCATAACTATGGTTTCCGTCCTCGCAGCGCAGCGCGTGCGGGCCATCAAAACGGAAGGAGGGCGAAAAGCTTGGAGAATCAGTATGCCATCGAAATGCTGAACATCACGAAGAAATTCCCCGGTATTATCGCCAACGACAACATCACCTTACAGCTCAAAAAGGGTGAGATCCATGCCCTGCTCGGTGAAAACGGCGCGGGCAAATCGACACTGATGTCGGTTTTGTTCGGCCTTTACCAGCCGGAGGAGGGCGTCATCAAGAAGGATGGCAAGGTCGTGTCCATCAAGGACCCGAACGACGCCACCGCGCTCGGCATCGGCATGGTGCACCAGCACTTCAAGCTGGTGGACGTGTTCACCGTGCTCGACAACATCATCCTCGGCGCGGAGACAACGAAGTGCGGCTTTTTGCAGAAAAAAGAGGCGCGCAAAAAGGTCGAGGAGATCTCAAAGCGCTACGGCCTGAATGTCGACCTTGACGCCAAGGTCGAGGATATCACGGTCGGTATGCAGCAGCGCGTTGAGATTCTGAAGATGCTCTACCGCGACAACGAGATCCTCATCTTCGACGAGCCGACCGCGGTGCTCACTCCGCAGGAGATCGAAGAGCTCATGGCCACGATGAAGGAGTTTGCCCGCGAAGGCAAATCCATCCTCTTCATCTCCCACAAGCTCAACGAGATCATGGAGGTCTCCGACCGCGTGAGCGTTCTGCGCAAGGGCAAGTACATCGGCACGGTCAACACGAGCGAGACCACCAAGCAGGAGCTGTCTAACATGATGGTCGGCCGCCCCGTGCAGCTTGAGGTCACGAAGGACGAGGCCAAGCCCGCGGGCGAGGTGCTGAAGGTCGACCACCTCTGCGTCCACTCCCACGTGCAGAAGCGCAACGCCGTGAACGACGTTTCGTTCAGCGTCCGCGCGGGCGAGATCGTCTGCATCGCCGGTATCGACGGCAACGGCCAGACCGAGCTTGTCTACGGCCTGACGGGTCTTGACAAGCCGTCCTCCGGCACGATCACCCTCTGCGGCAAGGATATTTCCCATGCCTCCATCCGTCATCGCGGCGAGCATATGAGCCACATTCCCGAGGACCGCCACAAGCACGGTCTCGTGCTCGACTTCACGCTCGAGCAGAACATGGTGCTCCAGCGCTTCAACGAGCCGCGCTTTGAAAACCACGGCTTCATCAACAACAAGGCCGTGCGCGACTACGCCGAGGAGCTCATCCAAAAGTTCGACGTGCGCAGCGGTCAGGGCCCCATCACCCGCGCGCGCTCCATGTCCGGCGGCAACCAGCAGAAGGCCATCATCGCCCGCGAGGTCGACCGCGATAAGGATCTCATCGTCGCCGTGCAGCCCACGCGCGGCCTTGATGTCGGCGCGATCGAGTTCATCCACAGCCAGCTCGTCGCCGAGCGCGACCGCGGCAAGGCGATCCTGCTCGTTTCGCTCGAGCTGGACGAGGTCATGAGCCTGTCCGACCGCATCCTCGTCATGTACGAGGGCGAGATCGTCGGCGAGCTCGACCCGAAGAAGACCACCGTCGAAGAGCTCGGCCTTTACATGGCCGGCGCAAAGCGCGCGGCAAAGGAGGAGACGGCAGTATGAAAAAAGAACACTTCCTGCAAAGCGAAGGCTTCAAGACCGTCGCAGCCTCGGTCCTCTCCATCCTCATCGGTCTCGCCGTCGGCAGCATCGTCATCCTCATCGTGGGCCTCACGAGCCCCAATCTTTCACTCTCTTCCGCATGGGACGGCATCCGCATCGTGTTCGGCGGCCTCTTCTCCACGGGACGCAGCGCCTCCGGTACGCTGACGTGGGGCTTCAACCCGACAAACATCGGCAATATGCTCTTCCGCGCCACGCCGCTCATCATGACGGGACTTTCCGTCGGCATGGCGTATAAGACGGGCCTTTTCAACATCGGCGCGCCGGGCCAGTACCTTATCGGTACGCTCGTGTCGCTCTCCATTGCCCTCGGCCTTCCGTCCGAGACGATGTCCACCACGCTCATCTGGCTGCTGGCCTTCCTCGGCGGCACGCTCGCGGGTGCGATCTGGGGCGCGATCCCCGGCCTTTTTAAGGCGCTGCTCAACATCAACGAGGTGCTCGCCTGCATCATGACGAACTGGATCGCGGCAAACCTTGTCACCTGGCTCTTTGATATCAGTAATTTCAAAAATGTGACCGAGTCCACCAAGACCGGCTACATCTATAAGACGGCCTACAACGGTGTTGCCACCGCGAAGATGGGCCTTGACAAGCTTTTCCCGAGCTCTCAGGTCAACGGCGGCATTATCATCGCCGTCCTCTTTGCCATCGCCGTTTACGTGATGATGTCCAAGACGACCTTCGGCTATCAGCTCAAGGCCTGCGGCGCCAACCGCCATGCCGCGCGCTATGCCGGCATCAATGACAAGCGCAATATCGTCGTCTCCATGGCCATCGCGGGCGGACTGAGCGCGGCGGGCGCTTCGCTCTATTACCTCTCCGGCAATACGGAGTTCTTCTGGTCCACGTACCAGTCGCTCCCCGCCATCGGCTTCAACGGCATCCCGGTCGCGATGCTTGCCTCCTGCAATCCCGTCGGCATCATCTTCACCTCGCTGTTCATGTCGATGCTCGATATCTCGGGCCTGCAGCTGACGAACCTGACGGCCTACAATGAGTACATCACGGACGTCATCATCGCCGTCATCGTCTACCTGAGCGCCTTCTCTCTGGTCATCAGAATGTGGATCGGCAAGCTCGGCAAGAAAAAGGACGGCGGCGCGGACGCCAACGCGGAGAGCACACCGGCGGCAGCTCCCGCAGCGGCCGATGTACAAGCGGAAACGGAGAAAGGAGGCGACGCAAAATGACATTCCTCATTCAGCAGACGCTCATTTATGCTGTCCCTCTGATGATCGTGGCGCTCGCAGGCGTATTTGCCGAGCGCAGCGGTATCATCAACCTGGCGCTGGAAGGTATCATGGTCTTCGGCGCGTTCATCGGCGTGTGGTTTGTGCGCATTTTGCAGACGAGCGACGCTATCCTCGCCCTCAAGCAGAGCGGCAACTGGGTCGCGCTTCAGGGCGTCGAGCTTCTCACGATGCTGGTCGCGGCGATCTTCGGCGCGCTCTTCTCGCTGCTTCTGAGCTTTGCGTCCATCAATCTGCGCGCCGACCAGACCATCGGCGGCACGGCGCTCAACCTGATGGCTCCCGCACTGGTGCTGTTCTTCATCCGCATCATTGCCAACCAGAATACGCTCCAGATGCTCACGGGCGACGCGGCGAGCTGGTTTATGATCAAAAAGTCCACGCTCGGCATCGACAAGAGCACCGACCTGGGCTTCCTTGGCGAGACGTTCATCAACAAGGTCTACCTTGCGACCTATGTCTGCATCCTGCTCTTCGTTATCCTGTCGATTTTGCTCTATAAGACGCGCTTCGGCCTGCGCCTGCGCGCGTGCGGCGAAAATCCGCAGGCGGC
>ENA-OWPF01001214-OWPF01001214.1-human-gut-metagenome-genome-assembly--contig:-NODE-1214-length-23903-cov-101.963183_pt1 | contig 23903 bp, 18 predicted proteins | sample MGYA00248261_ERZ651840 | MGnify/ENA primary metagenome ERZ651840 (study PRJEB26924, sample SAMEA4378268) | human gut metagenome | biome: human gut; feature: human-associated habitat; material... | reverse complement strand
TCATTTTGTAATTTAAATAGAAAACAACTAGATGGTAGCCTAGATTCCTACGCTGAATATATAGCTAGTGAATTTGATAAATATGGTCAAACAACATATTTTAAAGAAAGTACTTTTGATGTTATTTTCTTTGGTGGAGGAACTCCTACTGTTTATAAACCTAAACAACTTGAAATCATACTTCAAAGTATTCAAAGAAATGTAAAACTCGGAGAGAACTATGAGTTTACTTTTGAAACAACTCTTCATAATCTTACTGAAGAAAAATTAGAAGTAATGATGAAATATGGAGTAAATAGACTCAGTGTAGGGATTCAAACTTTCTCGGAAAGAGGAAGAATTTTCTACAATAGAACTTATAGTAAAAATGAAGTTATTGAAAGACTTAAAAAACTAAAAAACTTCTTCAAAGGAGAGGTATGCGTAGACATTATCTATAATTTCCCTGACCAAACTATTGAAGAGGTTATAGAAGATGCTAGAATTGTGAAAAAATTAGAACTTGGAAGTGCTAGTTTCTATTCTCTTATGGTTCATGAAGGATCTAAGCTTTCTAAAGATATTGAAGCTGAGAAAGTGATAATAGAAGAGGATATGAAAAAAGATTATCTTCTTTACTCTCATTTTGTTGATGAAATGTTAAGAGAGAATAAATACCACATTTTAGAACTTACTAAGATAGCTAAAAATGGTGGGGATACTTACCAATACATTCAAGTTAGAAACAGTGGTGGCGATACTTTCCCTATTGGAGTAGGTGCTGGAGGTAGTGTTCAAGGAATTGGAGTATTTAGGATGAATAAAGAGATGAGTTTTTACTCTAAGCAGACTGAATACCATGCTAAATTTGCTAAACTTTCTGGAATAATGCAGTTTCCTATCATCTCTAAAGAAAGTATTAAAGCTATTTTAAATGAGGAAGAGTATAAATACTTCTGTGAGAAAATGAAGAATTATGAAGAAGAAAAGCTTGTTATTGAAAAAGAAAATTCCTTTAATTTTACTAAAGATGGAGTTTTCTGGGGAAATAATCTTTCAATAGATATTATCGGATATATTTTAGATAAAGTTTTTAATAAATAAATTTATATAATTTTATTTTATTAGTCTAATAATTAATTTAATGTAAAGGAGAGATATACATATGAATAAGAAAAAAGCTACATTGCTTTGGGCTCTACTTGCTGTATGTGCCTATGGAGAAACAAACAGTATTGACTTAGGAAAGAGTGTTATTTACTCTACTACAGGATTTGCTACTGAAACTAGAAAGATAAGTGCAAGTCCTACAATTGTAACAGCTGAGGAAATTAAAGAAAAAAATTATAAATCTGTAAAAGAAGCTTTACAAGATATACCATCTGTAAATATTATAAATAATACTTTTGGTTCTATGATTGACCTTAGAGGACAAGGAGGATTAGATGGAAACTCTGCTGGAGCTAAAGCTAATGTACAAATTCTTTTAGATGGAGTAGCTATAAACTCTCTTGAAACTTCAATGGTTAGTTCACCTATTAATACTATTTCAATAGACAATGTAGAGAGAATAGAAGTTATTCCTGGTGGGGGAAGTGTTATCTATGGAAGTGGTACTTCTGGTGGAGTAATCAATATCATTACTAAAAAAGGAACAGGAACTAGAGCAAATGCTGGTTATAGTTATACAAGTTTCAATGGTAAGAAATATGACGTATCTGCTGGGCACACAATAGGAAAATTTGATATTGATTTATCATATAGTAATAATGAAGCTAAGGGATATAGAGATGATTCTAAAGATGATTCTGAATACTTCCAAGGTAAAGTAAGATATGATATCAATGATAATCACAATGTTGAATTTAAATATAATAATTATAATGCTGGTGCGAATATATTGGATTCTCTTACTAAGGAGCAATTAGAACAAAATAGAAAAATGGGAGATACTGATGGCTTTATCACTAAGATGGATACTGATAAAGATGACTATACTTTAACTTATAACGGAAAACTATCTTCTAATTTAGATATTAATACTATTGCTTTTTATAGTAAAACAGATATGTTAATGGATATGCCAAGTGAAAGTGCAGATACAAAATGGAATTTTAAAGATGAAAAGAAAGGAGTTAAAACTAAACTGAAATATAGTTATGGAAATAATAACTCAATTATTTGGGGTATTGATTACATTAATAATGATGGTGGAAGATATGGAAAAGTTAATGTAAATAATGCAATGATGTCTATGAATACCAAAACTGATATGGATTTAAATAAAGATACTATTGCTACTTTTGTTATGAATACATATAAATATAATGATTTTGAATTTACTCAAGGAATCAGATATGAAAAATCTGATTATGAAGTAACTAGAACTTCAGCAACTAAAATAACTTCTTCAATTCCAACTATGAATAAAGAAACTTTTAGCTCTCAAACATTCACAAAAGATGAGGATAATTATGCTTGGGAATTATCAGGAAGCTATAACTATTCTGATACTGGTAGAACTTATTTAAGATATGAAAGAGGATTTACTTCTCCTGGTCCATCATTATTAACTAATAAATATGGTGGTAGTTATTACTTAAATAATCTTGATTCACAAACATATAATAGTTTTGAAATTGGTATGAGTGATTATAAAGGATTTACTGCTATTAATTTATCCCTTTTCTACTCATTAACTGATAAAGAAATCTATACTTATATGAGTTCTGGAATGACTAATAGTAATATTTTAAACTATAATCTTGATAAAACTGAAAGATATGGCTTTGAAATTAAATTAGAACAATATATTGATAAATTAACTTTAAGTCAAACTTACCAATATATTAATGCTGAAATTAAAAAAGGAAAGGAAAAGTTATTTGATGGTAACGGTAATGTAATTACTGGAGAAAATCTTTCTGGTAACAAAATTGCCGGTGTTCCAGAACATAGATTTACTTTAGGGGCTAAATATGACTTCACAAATAACTTCAATATTAATGGAGAAGTAGTTTATAATGGTAACTCTTATATCAACAATAACAATAAATATGGAAAGCAAGATAACTACGTTGTAACAAATATTAGAGCAAACTACAATATGGATAATGGATTATCACTATTTGCTGGAATCAATAATCTATTTGATGAAGAGTACTGTACTTCTGTATCATATAGTCAATCAGAAGGTTACACTTATGACCCAGCAGCTGAAAGAAACTACTATGTAGGATTTAGATATAGTTTATAAGATAAGAAGAAATTAAAATGTGAGGAATTATATGAAGAAAATTTTACCTATCGTGCTTACAATAGGAATTATCATAACAGGGATACTTGCTATACCTATGGGGAGTGTCCCTATTCCTCTGGAGTATATATTTTCTCCAGGAAAAGCACCTGATTATATAAAAACAATAATTTTTAACCTAAGATTACCTAGAATAATTATGTCACTATTAATCGGAATGATGTTAGCATCTAGTGGAGCAGTGGTACAAACAGTATTTCAAAATCCTCTTGCCGATCCTTATATTATTGGAATTGCAGCAAGTGCTACTTTTGGAGCTGTAATTGCCTTTGTGCTAAATCTTCCAGATTTTATGTATGGTGTCTTAGCTTTTATAACTTGTTTAGCTAGTACTCTTCTTATTTTTAAAATGGCTAAAAAGGGAAACAAAGTAAATGTTGCCACTCTTTTAATAGTTGGAATTGCCGTTTCATCTTTCTTAGGAGCATTTACATCTTTTGCTATGTATCTAATTGGAGAAGATTCCTTTAAAATAACAATGTGGATGATGGGGTATCTTGGAAATGCTACTTGGAAAAGAGTTATCTTTATCTTAATTCCACTTGTTCTATCACTGATATATTTCTATTCCAAAAGACATGAGTTAGATGCTCTATTATCTGGTGATGAAGAAGCCCACTCATTAGGAGTTGATGTAAATAGATTAAAAGTGAGAACACTTACTGTGTCTGCTCTTATTGTAGCTTTTTCAGTGGCTTTTTCTGGAATGATTGGTTTTGTAGGGCTCATTGTACCACATACTATTAGAATAATTGTGGGTCCATCTAATACTAAGATGCTACCTAGCACAATTTTAGCTGGTGGATTTTTTCTACTCATATGTGATACCTTTGGAAGAATTGTTCTTGCTCCAGTAGAGATTCCTATTGGTGTAATTACTGCATTTTTTGGAGCTCCATTCTTCCTATACTTAGCATTAAAAAATAAAAGGAGAGATTTCTAATGGAAGCTATAAAAATTGAAAACTTAAATTTCTCCTACGGGAATAGAAAAATACTTCAAGGTATTAATTTAGAATTAAAAAGAAATAAATTAACAGGAATTTTAGGTCCAAATGGTTGTGGAAAATCAACTCTTTTAAAAAATATTTTAGGATATTTAAAAAGTGAAAGTGGGAATATTTATATAGATAAGATTCTAAGTAAAAATATATCTCAAAAAGAGAAAGCTAAACTTCTTTCTCTGGTTCCCCAAAAATCTCAACTTGTATCTGCTATGGATGTAGAAGAGTTTGTACTTATGGGAAGACTTCCCCATTTAAAAAATAGTTGGGATGGGTATTCAAAGAAAGATGTTGAAATTGCTCAACATCATATTAAAGAGCTAGACTTAGAAAAATTTTTACATAGAAAAGCTGTTAGTCTTTCTGGTGGAGAGTTTCAAAGAGTTCTTTTAGCAAGAGCTCTCACTCAAGAAACAAAAATTATTTTATTAGATGAGCCTACATCTGCTTTAGACTTAAATCATGCTTTGGATTTAATGAAAAAAGTAAAGGATAGTATCATTGATAAAGAGCTTACTGCAGTAGCAGTACTCCACGATCTGAATCTTGCTGCCATGTTTTGTGATGAAATTGTCATGTTAAAAGATGGAAAGGTATTTTACCAAGGAACTCCTAAGGAAACTTTAACTAAAGAGAATTTAAAAGCTGTCTACGATTTAGAATCTCAAGTTTGTTATACAGAAGAGGGAATTCCTTATATCATTCCTAAATTAAAAGGAGGAAAATAAATTGAAAAAAATAATTTTTTCTTTTATGTTTATACTATACTCTCTATCTTTTTCTGCTCTAAAAGTAGAAAATAATCAAGTTATAGATAGTTATAATAATAAGATTGAACTTAAAGAGTATAAAAAAATAGTTGTTTTAGATCCTGCAGTAATAGAAACTCTATATTTAATTGGGGCTGAAAACCATATTGCTGCTATTGGAACTATAGCAAGAAGTAAAATTTATCCTGAAGAGAAGGTAAAATTACTACCAAATGTAGGACATATTAATAATAGTAGTGTTGAAAAAATACTTTCTTTCTCTCCTGACTTAGTTTTAATAAATGCTATGTCTCCAAAACTAGGTGATACATTAAAACCTTTCAACATTCCTTATATAGTTGTTGAAGCTAATAGTTTTAATGATATTTTAAATAATATAAAACTTTATGGTAAGCTTACTGGAAATGAAGAAAATGCTGATTTGCTTTACAATAAATCTATTGAAAAATTAAATAATATAAAATCTAAAATTACTGCTCAGCCACTTAATATGAAAGGAACAGTGCTATATTCAACTTCTCCTATGATGGCTTTTAACTCTAAATCTCTTCCTGGACAGATATTATCTCTTCTAGGAATTGAAAATCTAGCAGATAATTTAGTTGGAGATAAACCTATTATATCCCCTGAGTTTTTATTACAACAAAACCCAGATTTTTTAGCTGGAGCAATGAGTATTTCTAAACCTGAAGATATTTTAAATAGTAATATAATAGTTAAGGAAACAACTGCTGGAAAAAACAATAATCTTTTTATTGTAGATTCTACAAAAATTCTTAGAGGTTCTCCAAGAATTTTTGAGGCAGTTGAAGAATTATATAAAGAGTTAGAAAATTTAAAAAATAATTAAAGAGATGGAACTTTACAGTTCCTATTTCTTTATAAAATTATTTTGATAATCAAAAATTTAGTTTTTCAGAAAGGTTATAATACTATGAAAAAAATTACAATTTTACTTTTTACTATACTTTCTTTTTTCTCTTTTGCTGAAGAAAAAATAAAAATTGGAGTTACTCTACAACCTTACTATAGTTTTGTAGCTAATATTGTTAAAGACAGAGCAGAGATTATCACGCCTGTTAGATTAGATATTTATAATTCACATAACTATAGTCCTACAGTTGAAGATATGAAAAAAATATCTTCCCTTGATACTATAGTTATAAATGGACTGGGTCATGATAGTTTTATCTATAAGCTGCTTAAAATGAGTGGAAAAAATATCCCAATTATTGAAGCTAACAAAAATATAAAATTAATACATACAGAAGGAATATGTACCCACGAACATAATCATGATGTGCATGAAGAAGAACATCATCTTGAACATTCACATAATGAGGAAGTAAATTCCCATACCTATATCTCTATAACTGAGTCTATTGAGCAAATAGAGTATATTGCAGATCAATTAGGAAAATTAGATCCTAAAAACAGAGAATTCTACTTAAAGAATGCAAAGGAATATACTGATCGTTTAGCTAAACTAAAAAAAGATGCTCTTAATGAAATCAAAGATATAGATATCTCTAACTTTAAAGTTGTTACTTTTTATGCAGGTTATGACTATCTTTTTAAAGAATTTGGAAAAAAAGTCGATATAGTTATTGAGCCAGCACATGGAGTAGAACCTAGCATAGTACATTTACAACATATTATAAAAAAATTAAAAGCTGAAAATATTAAAGTTATTTTTGGTGAAAAACAATTAAAAAATAAATATATGGAAATTTTAAAAAGAGAAACTAGAGCAGACATCAAAGAACTTTATCATATGACTGGTGGTTCCTATTCTGCTGAAAGTTTTGAAGAGATGATTTCTCAAGACTTAAATGAAATTGTCTCTGCTCTAAAAAAAGAAAAATAAAAGGATAAAAAATGGAAAAATATGAACTAGAAATTAAAAATTTAAACCTTTCTATTGGTAATAATTCTATCTTAGAAAATATTAATCTCAAGATTAAGAAAGGGGAAATTCATTGCTTAATTGGACCTAATGGCGGGGGTAAAAGTTCTCTTATAAAATGTATTTTAAAAGAACTTAACTTTCAAGGGGATATTACCTTCCAAAATAATCATAAAAATATCATTGGATATCTCCCTCAACATATCAATCTTAATAATTCTATCCCCTTGACTGTTAATGAATTTATATCTATTAATTCTCAAACGTCCCCCTGCTTTTTAGGTTTTGATTTTAAAAAGCAAAGGCAGGTTGATAATCTTTTAAAAAAATTTAAACTATATGATAAAAGAAATTCAATTTTTACAACTTTATCTGGTGGAGAAAGGCAAAGAGTATTATTATTACAATCTCTTCTCCCTACACCAAATTTTTTAATTTTAGATGAACCTTTAACTGGTATGGATAAATATGGAGAAGATTTCTTTATTTCACTTATAAAAGAACTTAAAGAACAAGGAATTACAATACTATGGATAGAACATAATTTATATAAAGTAAAAAAAATTGCTGATACTGTTACTTGTATAAATAAAACAAATATAGCTTGTAATCTTTTAGATAGTAATTTTTTTGAAAAAGAAATCTCAAATATTTTTTGTAGGTGATTTTATGTTGGAAATACTTAATTATTCTTTTATCACAAATGCTCTTATTTCAGCTTTATTTATAGGACCACTGTTAGGAATTATTGGAACACTTGTTGTAAGCAAAAAAATGGCTTTCTATTCTGAAGCCATAGGGCACGCTGCAATGACAGGAATAGCTATAGGAATAATATTAGGAGAAAATTATTCGACTCCTTACTTCTCTACCTTTGGTTATTCTATCTTATTTGGAATTTTGATTATATATACAAAAACTAAAACTGATATAGCCTCAGATACTCTAATTGGAATTTTTTTAGCAGTCTCTATTTCCATTGGGGCTTCTCTTTTAACTTATACAGCTGGAACAATTAATCCACATATAATTGAAAATATTCTTTTTGGCTCAATACTAACTATTGAGAAAGTAGATATATATATCCTAATAACTATAACTGTTTTAGTTTTTATTATTTTATATCCTTGTTACAATAAATTTTTATTAATCAGTATAAACCCTAGTATTGCCTTAGCTAGAAAAATAAATATAAAATTTTATGAGTATCTTTTTATCATTCTGCTAAGTATCACTACAATAGGAGCTATAAAAATAGTTGGTTCTATTTTAGGTGAAGCATTACTTTTAATTCCAACTGCTTCAGCTAAAAATATATCTCATTCAATGAGAGCCTTTATTGGATATAGTATTTTATTCTCAACCCTCAGCTGCATATTAGGAATAATTCTTCCTGCTTATCTTACTCTTTCAATTCCTTCAGGGGCAGCTGTAATTCTATCTTCTACAATTATTTTTATAATAAGTATAATTATTAAGAAATTTAATTTTAACGTATAATATAAAGGAGGAATTTTATGAAAAAAATTATTTTATTTTATCTCATTGTCAGTGCTTTAAGTATAGCTGACGATGTTAACATTGATTTAGGAGATTCTGTTATCAGGAAAAACTATTCAGAACGGGAATTTTTTGTTGCTCCAAGAGAGATTAAAAACACCTATGTTGTTACTCAAGAACAAATTCAGGAAAAAAACTATAAAAATGTTGAGGATGTTCTTAGAGACTCACCTGGAGTTGTAGTTAATAATACTGCTTTTGGACCAAGAGTAGATATGAGAGGTAGTGGAGAAAAATCTCTTAGTAGAGTTAAAATTCTAGTTGATGGGGTAAGTATCAACCCTACTGAAGAAACTATGGCTAGCCTTCCTATAAATTCAATACCCATAGAAACCATTAAAAAAATTGAGGTTATTCCTGGAGGGGGAGCTACTTTATATGGAAGTGGTTCTGTTGGAGGGGTAATTAATATTGTTACTAATTCAAATGTCACTAAAGATAACTTTTTTATGGATCTAAAATACGCTTCTTTTGATTCTAGAAATTTTGGATTTGCTGGTGGAAAAAATATAAATGAAAAGCTCTATCTTAACTATGGTTTTAACTATGTTAATAGTGAAGGATATCGTAAAGCTGAAGAAAATGAAAACATTATATTCTTAGGAGGATTTGATTATAAATTTAATGATAGAAATAAAATTCGTTTTCAAGTAAGAAATTCAAGAGAGAATCAGAATGGAACTAACCAAGTTTCAAAGAAAATTTTAGAGCAAGATAGAACTGCTCCAGGATTAAATTTAGATTTAGATACTGAAAATAGTAGCTATACTTTTGATTATGAAAATAGATTTAATGACAGTTTGACTTTCTCTTCTACCTTCTATTATCAAGAACAAGAAAGAGACATCACTACTGAAAGTATTGATGATATTATAATTATTGCAAGTGATAGAAATCATACCCATGTACAAAATCATTATAATTTCTATGATGTAAAATCTATTATGAATGCAAAATTTTCTGAAAAAAAATATGGAATAAAATTAAAAAGTAATTATGAATATGACCATGGAAACCTTATCTTAGGTTATGATTTCTATAGTTCAAATAATAAAAGAAACTCTTTTGTTAAATCTGAAACTTTAAAAACATATAGTGATGGAAATTCATATATAAATCTTAACCCTAAAGATAGAAAACCTGTAATTAATAGTGTAGATATTGATTTAACTAAAGAATCACATGGACTTTACGCTTTTAATAAATATGAACTCACTGATAATATAGATATTACTAGTGGAATACGTGGAGAATATACAAGTTACAATGGAAGTAGAAAAAATGGTCCTAACTCTATGCCTTTTCTAGCCGCAAAAACACAAGAAATAGAAACAGATAGAAGTTTAACTAACTATGCAGCAGAATTAGGAGCTCTTTATAAATATAGAGATACTGGTAACCTTTTCTTAAGGTATGAAAGAGGATTTGTTACTCCTTTTGCTACTCAATTAACAGATAAAATTCATGATAATCAGCTAAAAAATCCTGACACAGGAATTATAACTCCTCCTATTGTTAATGTTGCTTCTATATATGTAGCTAATGATTTAAATTCTGAAATAACTGATACTATTGAATTAGGTATCAATGATTATATCTTTAACTCTCTATTTTCTCTTTCATTCTTTATTACAGATACAGAAGATGAAATTACCTTAATTGAATCTGGAGTTACAAATCCAGCTATTAAAAGATGGAAATATAGAAATATTGGAAAAACGAGAAGAATGGGACTGGAATTACAAACAGAACAATACTTTGATAAACTAAGTCTTAATCAGTCACTTTCTTTTGTTAATGCCAAAGTTTTAAAAGGAGATACTGATATCAATATCAATAAAAATGATAAAATTCCAATGGTTCCTAAAATGAAAATAACCTTAGGAGCAAAATATAGCCTAACTGATAGACTATCTCTATTAGCTAATTACACTTATATTAGCGAAAAAGAGGTTAGAGAGTTAGATGATGAAGATAATATTAAAAAGTTTACTATTGATAGCTATGGAACAATTGATTTAAGTACTATGTACCAAATAGATGAATATTCAAACTTAAAACTTGGAGTTAAAAACTTAACCTCTACTAAATATAATCTTAGAGAAACAAGTATTGAAGCTTTTCCAGCACCTGAAAGAAATTATTTTATTGAGTTAAGCGTAAAATTCTAAAAATATTAAAAGGAGACCAACTATGAAAAAACAACTAATTATGTTAATGTTAATTATTGCTGCTCAAAACAGTTATTCTGAGACTGATATCTACAGTAAAGATGGAAATTTTAGAATCTCAGTTGATTCTGAATTTATAACAACTTTTGAAAAAGGATCATATGAAGACTTATTAAGAATGGTAGATGAAATAAATAGACAAAATGGAATAAATTCTGATTATCTAGATAAAGGAACTACTGTTGGAGAGGGATATAATGATGTTGATATTGTTCCAATAGCTCAATTTACAACTAACAATGAATTTATTGAAGAGTTTACTTCAATAAAAGGAATAAATACATCAGATTCATATTTTAATGTTTCAGATTTAATTAATAACAATTTATCTAAAAATGAATTAGATAAGTTACAATATAAAAGAATAGGGAATCAAAAGAGAGTTTATCTTGGAAATGGTAATATTGTAAAAGATTTAAAAATTGTCAATTCTTCAGATTTTGAAAATGAAGTAGAAAATAGTAATAAAAATAGTAATACCAAATACCTATTAGAAGGGACATATAAAAGTATCGAATCAGGAGTAAGAAATCAATTAAATATTTCTATGGATGATTATTATTCTAAAATTCAAGGAAAAAGTAAAGAAGAAGTAGTAAAATATCTACAAAAAAAATTAAAAGAAGTTAAAGATATTGAAACTGTATATAAAAACGGAGAGCTATATACAGTTTGTAATGGAAAAGAATGGAAAGTTCTTTGGGAATTAGAAGCAGTATCTGTGCATCAACCTGGTGAAACTGATGAAAATAAACAATTTAAAGATGAAGTTTTTACAAAAATCTATATCTATGACTCTTTTAATAGAACAAATGATAGTTCTGGAAAAGTCTTATATAAGACTGATGGTAGTATAGTTATTGAAGATAAATTCAATTATGACAAAGCATATACTCAAATATCATCTGGGTATAACTCCACAAAATCTTTAGAAAAAATTATTGAAGAAGCTAAAAACAATCAAAATTCCAATAATAAAATTTTAAATCAATATTTTAAAGATAAAAATGAACTTTCAAATGAAGAGTTTGAAAAAAAATGGATAAAACCATTTGAAAAGGGTGGAGAATTTGATACAGCTCTAAATAACATGAAAAGTGAAATAGCCCAAAAAAGAAAGGATTTAACTCCTCTTAAAGAACAAAATTCAACAGCAAAAAAAGAATTAGAAAAAATAAAAAATGATTCTAGATTACCTGATGACCATTATATATTCACTGGAGGCTGGTATTCAAAAGAAGAGGCTAAAAAATATTATGATAAACAAACTAAAGAAGTTCAAGAATTACTTGATAATTATGTTAAATATAACAAAATTAAAGATGAAACTGATGATAAAATATTAAAAATAGAATTAGATATACAAATGGAAATTCCTAAAAAGTATGGTTTCTATAAGTGGGGAACAGAAGATGAAAGTAAGTGGACAAGTTTTGTTATAGGTGCTAAAGACCTTGTTGATGGTATCCTAGGTAAAAATATCGAACTTAGAGGAAAAGGGAGAATAGATGGAATTATAGATTTAGGAGAAGGTAACAATCAACTTACTATCACTGAACAATTCACAGGAAAATATGGTACTAATGTTATTTTAGGAGCTTATTCTCAATTAAAAAATATAGATGTGGTTAAAGTTGGGGGACAAATTGGAACTGATTCTTCTGCCTCTCTTTCTGGAAGAACTTCTCTTTCAATGGATATTGACCCTACAGTAAAAAATAAAGAAGGACATCTAATACAACATGCTTTTAAAGATTCAGATAAAGATATTATTTTTAAAAGTTTACACTCTATTTTAAATAATAAGTATAGGAATGATTTTGCTATTGAATTAATGGTTAGTAGAATTAGTGAAGACTCTGTTATTAACATGGGTAGAAAATTAGAATATGAAGCTTTTGATAGAGAAAGTGGAGAAATATTAGATTATAAAATATCTATGATTTCAGATTCAATTGCACATACCTTAGATAAGTTAGAAAAAACTGATTTTGAGGGAAATACTCTTTTAAAAGTTAATATCAAAGATTCTTTAAAAATGTTAAATGATAAAGAAAATGAAGTTTATGCAAGTATTAAAAATTCAGGACATCTATCATCTCTTTTTGCTACTTTGACAACTACAAATAAAAGAACTAACTTTACAGCTGAAGAAGATGAAAAAGAACTAAAAAAAGATATTACACTTGCTAAATATCTTAGAGAAAAAAATGCTGAAGAGATTATAAAAGATTTAGGTCAATTTAATTTTTCTAAACTTGAAGAAGACAAAATAAAAGAAAATATTAGTAATCTTAAAAATAATACTGTTATTACTATTGGACAAAAAAGACATGAACAATTAGCTAAAGTTAAAGAATTAAATCTATCTGAAACATCGCAAAAAATATCTGATTTAAATTTACAAAATGATATAAATAATTTAGACAATCTAACAGAAAATGAAATAACTGAAAAATATAATAACTTAAAAAAGTTTTATAGTAATGCACTTGAAACTTTAAAATCTCATTTAGATGAAGAAAATCAAAAGATAGATAGTGTTAAAAGTTTAAACAGTAAATTATCTTCTTTAGATAGTGCTATTAGATGGTTTGATAAGTATGGAGATAAAAAAAATAATTTAAAAGAGATTATGAGATATGCTCTTGAAATTCCACAACTTATTTCTAAAGTTCTACTTGAAAATGAAGAATCATTAGATAAAGCACTTTTAAAAGATTTAAAAGCTCTTGAAAATAAAGAAGATATATTTGATTATAAAGAATTACACTCTATTCTTTACTATACTCAAAGACAGGAAGAAGTACTAAAAGAATTACAAACTCTTATAAATCAAGTTCAAAATAAAAATATTTATTCTAGACTAAATAAAGTAGCAAAAGATGAAATCTCTACTTTTACTTCTATCCCATTTGATATAAATAACGACTTTTCAGTTAACAAAAATTATGTACATGGTGGAAGTATTTTAACTAAAAACTCTTATGATTCTTTTAAAGGAAATATCTATAGTGGTTATGGTATATATGAGACTGAAATTAATAATATGAACTTTGGATTTATTGTAGGAGGAGCTACTTCTAATCATAATGAAATAAAAAATGATACCCTTAAAGAGGTTACTACAGAATCTAAAATTAAAGGTGTTAGTGCGTATTTAGGTGGATATAATAGAAACTTCTTAACTCCTAAATTACAATGGCTAAATGGATTTGGATTACAGTATGGAGAGTATGAAGTAAATAGAGAGTTTAAAAATAATTATCAAGAAAACAATTTCACTTCCAATACAAATGTATATGGAATAAATTTATACTCAGGATTAAATTATCAATATTCTTTAAAAGATGACTTAGCACTTAATTTTAGAGGGCTAGTATCTTATTCATTTATCTCACAAGAAGATATTAAAGAAAAAAATGCTCCTTTAGCCTTAAATATTAAAGCTCAAAATTATAATTATTTAGATAGTGAATTAGGAGTAAGCTTAAATAAAACTATCTTTAACCCTAACTCTAAAAATACTCTATCTGGAGGTATTTTTGGAAAATTTGGTATATTGGGATATGACAATAAAAATCTAAATGGTAAATTTAATGATTCTACTAGTTCAATGGAAATCCAAGGAAACAAATTTGAAAAAAATTCTATAAAATTAGTTTTAAACTATGATGTTTCTTTAAATTCAGGAATCAACTATGGATTAGAAGGAACTTATACTACAAATGATGAATATAATAATATTACCTTTGGGCTAAAAGCTGGATATCGTTTTTAATCTAATTAAAAAGAAGCTGTAATAACATAACAGCTTCTTTTTTTTATTAACACTTTTATATCAAAGAGTAAAAACAATCTAAATACTCTTTAATTAATTCTTTCTTATCATCTCTTGGAACATATATAGCAAATATCTCTTTCTCATCTTCCCCATAGAATCTTATTGAACAACTTTTTCTTCCAAACATATTATCCTCTACTAAGAAAATCTCTTTTATTTTATCAACACTTAAATGTCCTCCTATTGAAGATTCTGGGTCATGGAAATTTAAATATCCATGAGCATAAAATCCCTTTGGAAATTTGTCTTTTATCTCTAAAACAAAGTTAGGAGTTACTACTAATAGAAAAACTTTCTCCCACTCTCTTAGTATTTCAAAAAGTTCCTCTCTTTTTTCAAGAGGATATTTTCTTACTGTAGGAGAATTTCTCAACACCTCTATAAGTGATATCCCTAATTCTTTAGCTATTTTTTCTAAGGATGTCTTCTTATCCTTTTCTAATAACTTCTCAATCTCTTTTCTCATTTATTTACTCCTTATTTGTCAATTTTTATAAAATTTACTTCTATCTTTTAAAAAATAAAAAGGGCATCTTAAATATACCTACCCCTTTTTATTTTTAATTTATTTTAAACATAGTTATTCTAACAACTCTGTTTTTATTTTTCCTCTTCACTTTGTCTTAACATCCAAAGTATTTTAGCAAATTCTTTCATAAGATCATCCATCAATCCTGAAATGATATATTCATTTTTCTCATCTGCTTCTATTTTTAATTCTTTTATGAGATTAAGAAAATATTGAAAATCTGTAATTACTTCTTTTAAGATATAGCTTCCACAAACATATCTATCTTCTTCTTCCTTTATTTTTGAATGAGCTAGAAACTCTTTCAATGACCCTAATGGTTTCCCTCCAATAATTAAAATATTTTCTGCAACTTCGTCTATACTTTTATTAACACTATTGTATAACTCTTCAAGTTTACCATGTAAAGTAAAAAAACTTTTTCCCTTTACATACCAATGAAAATTTTGTAATTTATGATATTCTACTACTAAATCAGCTAATAATAAATTTAATTTCTTTTCCATAATTTTACCTCCATATAAATCAATGTTTTTTAAACTACACTAAATATATCTATATTTATGTTATATCATATTTTTTATTTTTAGTCAACAATATTTCGTAGAACAAACTTTTTAAAAATTTAAATTATATGATTTTATTTTTAGAGTATAAAAAAATAGGAGTGTCCCTTTTATTACATCTCCTATTTCTAATTTATATTACTATTTAATATCTACTACTGGAAATCTATTTGGTAACTTTACTCCAGCTCTATCTAAAACTTTTTTACTTTGTTTTTTAACTTTTTCTAAAAGTTCTTTTTCGTCTAAGAATAAAATTTTCTTCTCTTTCATTAACCATTTTCCATTACACATTGTAGATTCTACATTTTCACTGCTCATAGCATATACTATATTAGCTATTGGGTCTACTAATGGTAGGGCATGAATAGTATCAGGATTTAAAACTACTAAGTCAGCTTTTTTACCAACTTCTAAGCTTCCTATCTCCTTCTCTTGTAAAGCACATTTAGCTCCATTTATTGTTGCCATCTCTAAAACTTCCTCAGCAGAAACACTCTTAGGATCTAATGTTCTTCCTTTATGTAATAATGATGTTAAATACATATCTCTCATCATATCCATCCTATTATTAGATGGTGCTCCATCTGTTCCTATTCCAACAGTAATACCTTTCTCCATCATCTCAGGAATTCTAGCAAAACCTAAAACTACTTTCATAGCAGCTGCTGGATTATGAGATGCTTTTACATCATAAAGTCTAAATAAATCTATCTCTCTTTCTGTCAACCATACTACATGGGCAGCTACTAAATTAGGTCCTAAAGCTCCTAATCTATATAGGTGCTCCACTGTTGTTTCTCCTCTAGTAGCTCTTGTATAATCCATCTCCTCTTTTACTTCCAACACATGCATATGTATTCCAGTGTTATACTTATCTGCTAATTTTTTTGTTCCTACTATTAAATCATCTGAGTTATTAAATATAGTTCTTAGTCCAAACCAAATTTTTATTCTTCCGTCTGCTGCATTATTATATTTTTTAAATAATTCTTCTTGCTCTCTTAACTCCTCTTCAGTAGTTTTTTGCCAAGGTTTTGGAAGCCCCTCTCCTTCGTCCATAGTAGACTTACAAAGGCAAGCTCTAAGTCCACATTTTTCTACTGCCTCTACCATAGCATCTACATATTGTCCCCCAGCTTCTAAGAAAGTTGTAGTACCTGATTTTATCATCTCTACACAACAAGCTATTGATGAAATTAAGGAATCCTCATAATCAAAGCTACTCTCATATGGCCAAATTCTCTCTCTTAACCAAGTAAGTAACACTACATCATCTGCTATTCCTCTTCCTAATTGCTGTGAAAGATGTACATGAGTATTTACAAACCCAGGAAGAATAATTTTTCCTTGTGCATCATAAATCTCTACATCGCTATTTAATAATTTTTCATCTATTTTTCCTATGGCTTTTATTCTATCATCTTCAATAAGAATAGAACCTCCATTAAAAACCTCTCTTTTTTCATTCATTGAAACTATATATCCATTTTTAATTAAAAGTTTTCCCATTATTTCCTCCTATCTCCAAATTAAGTTTACTAATGAAAGAGCTCCTATTATCCATAAAACTGTATTTATTTTGTTCCACTCTTTAGCTACAGCATGCATTATAATATAGCTAACAAATCCAAAACTTAATCCAATACTTATACTATAAGTAAGTGGCATAAATATTATTGTAACAAAAGCTGGAACTGCTATCTTTATATCAGATAAATCTAAATCCCTTACACTTTTAAACATAAATACTCCTACCATTACAAGTGATGGAGCAGCAGCAAACATAGGTACTATTCCAACTAATGGAGTAACAAGTAAAGCTAATAAAAATAAAATAGCTGTAACAAATGAAGCTAATCCTGTTTTTGCTCCTGCTGCTATTCCTGCTGCAGATTCTCCAAATGTAGTAACTGTACTAGTACCTAAACAAGCTCCTATTATTGTAGATGAAACGTCAGCAAACATCATTCTTCCTAAACCTTTATATTTTCCTTTTTCATCTACTAGCCCTATCTCTCTAAAACAAGCTATTAAAAATCCTAATGAATCAAATAAGTCTATAAACATAAAAGAGAATATTGAACCAAATAATGAGATTTTAAAGGCTCCAAAAATATTTAATTTAAAAGCTATTGGTTCTATACTTGGTGGCATAGATATTATAGCTTTAGGTAATTCTACTAATCCTAATATCATTCCTAGTACTGTTATAATTACAATACTTATCAGTATTCCACCTCTGACTTTTTTTAATTCAAAAATTGCCATTAAAACTAAACCGAGTATAGATAGTGTAACAGGTAAGTCAAATTTTCCTAATGCTACTAATGTAGCAGGATCTGCTACTATTATTCCCATATTTTTTAAACCTATAAAAGCTATAAATAATCCTATCCCTGCTGTAGAAGCAATAGTAATCGGTGTAGGTATAGCTGAAGCTAACTTTTCTCTAAGCCCTGAAGCTGCTAATATAAAAAAGAAAACTCCTGATATAAAAACTACTCCTAAAGCATCTTGCCAAGGTACACCTTTTCCCATAACAAGTGTAAAAGTAAAAAAAGCATTAAGTCCCATTCCAGGTGCCATTGCTATAGGCACATTTCCTATAAAAGCAGCTAAAAATGTTCCTATTGCTGTAGCTAGACATGTTACTGTAATTAAAGCTCCTTTATCCATTCCAGCTAAAGATAAAATTGCAGGATTTACAAATATTATATATGCCATTGCTAAAAATGTTGTAACTCCTCCAATTACCTCTGTTTTTACACTACTTTTTCTCTCTTCAATTTTAAATACTTTTTCTAACAAAGTGTTAGTCATCATTTCCCTCCTACTATAAATGTCTACTTCCATTTTATTAGAAAATGTGATTTTTGTCAAACTTTTTTGTTTGAATTTGAGAATATTATATTTTTTTCATATTAACATAAAATAACAAAATATTTTAAATAAAAAAGAAGAATATTTTACTCATTATTATCTACTCTTCTAAAGAATTTTTTAGTAAAATATTCCTCTTCCTATTTTATTTTTCTAATTTATTCAATTCCTCTTCTAAAATATCAAGTAATCTATCAAACTCTACAGCTACAGCATGGAAGCTTTCAACTTTTTCTAAATCCACTCCTGCCTTTTTAAGTTGAGACATAGGATGGTCATTTCCACCAGATTTTAAAAGTGTTAAGTAATCTTCTTTAGCTTTGGCTCTTTCCTCTTCGCTATACTTAGTATTAGTTATTCTATCATATAGATTTGCTGATGAAGCAAAGCTAGTAGCATATTGATATACATAATAAGGAGAGTTAAAGAAGTGTGGTATTCTTGCCCAGATTATTTTTTGTAACTCATCCATAGTGATGCTATCTCCAAAATACTCTTTAAATAGATTATCCATTATTCCGCTAAGAACATCAGGAGTTACAGCTTTTCCCTCCTCTATTAACTTATGAGCTTGATACTCATAGTTAGCAAATAGAGTTTGGATATAGAAAGTTCCTACAATATTTCCAAGAGCTTGCTCTATCAATGCTATCTTCTCAATAGGGTCATTTGAATTTTTAATCATATAATCTAGTAGTAATCTCTCATTAAAAGTAGAAGCTACTTCAGCTACAAATATTGTATAATCATGTGTAGCATATGGTTGGTTTTCATTTGATAACATTGTATGTAGTGTATGTCCCAATTCATGGGCTAATGTAAACACATCATCTAAAGTTGATTGATAGTTTAATAACATATATGGATGTACATCATAAATTCCTATTGAATAAGCTCCACTTCTTTTGTTTTCAGTTTCAAATACATCTATCCAACCTTCACTTATAGCTCTATTCATCTTAGCAGAATAATCTTCTCCAAGAGGTGCTACAGAATTATATACCATCTCTTTTGCCACATCATAATCAAAAGTTTTATCATATTCTACTATATTTATACTATTATCATAGTAGTGATACTCTTTTAAACCTAAAGCTTTTTTTCTTAAATTTACATATCTTTGTAGCGGAGCATTATTATCTATTGCTGATTTTAATAAAGTTGTATAAACTTCAGTTGGAACATTTTTAGGCTCAAGTGCTTTTTCTAAACTAGAGTTATAGTTTCTTCCTTTAGATGAAGCCACATCTCTTTGAAGAAGTGCTCTATATATTGCTCCATAGGTATTTTTATTATTATCAAAAGCTCCATATAGTGCTTCAAAAGCTTTTTTTCTATCCTCTTGATTTCTATTAGTTGCTAAAACTTTTGAATATACTCCATTTGTAACAGGTCCTTCATATCCATCAGAAAGTTTTACCTCATTCCATTTCATATCAGAGATAGATAATTCTGCATATATATCATGAGGAGCTCCCATATATTGCCCATAGTAAGAAAGTAATTTTTCTTTTCCTTCATCTAGTACATGCCCTTGCAATCTATATATTTCCATAAGTCCAAATCTATTATCTTTTAGTTCTGGATTTTCATCTATCCATCTTTCCATAGTCTCTTTGGGAATTTGTAAAATCTCTGGTGTTATCCAAGCTGCACTTACTGAATACTCTGTATATATAGCCTGAATCTCTTGAAGTTTTACAGAAGATACCTCATCTTTAGAATCTAAATCTTTTAACATATATACATATACATAAAGCTTATCTAGTAATCTTCCCATTTTTTCTTCTAATTTGATAAGCTCTACAAATTTTTTAGAGTCATCTTTTATTTGCCCTTTGTATTGTGGAATCTCTTTCATCATAGATTTTAAAGTTTCTAAGTCTTTATCCCACTCTGCCCAGTCAGGATAAAAATCTGTCATATTCCACTTATACTTATTATCAATCTCACTTCTTTTTAACAATTTTGTTTCCTCCTTTTGTGGTTTTACAATCTCACTCTTTACAACTTCACTTTTCTCCTTCTTTTCATTAGTTAAATAAAGTCCAGCTAATGCTGCAATAAAGCCTACAATTATGAGATTTTTCATATTACCACCTCTCTAGTCCAATTTTTTTAGTTTTATCTCTCTATCTTTTGGAAGAATCTTATTTAAAACAACACCTGAAAAAGCTGCTAAAGCTAATCCTGATACAGAAACTGTTTGCCATATACTTATATTATCTACTGCTATTCCAAGAACAAATATTATAGAAGAGATTATTAGATTTCTTGAATTACCAAAATCAAGTTGTGCATCTACAACAGTTCTTACTCCTACTGAAGCTATCATTCCAAATAGAATTACAGAAACTCCTCCCATTACTGGTAATGGAATAGTTTGTAAAAGTATTCCAAATTTTCCTATAAATCCTAATATAATAGCATAACAAGCTGCTATCCTTAAAATAGCTGGGTCATATACTCCTGTTACTGCTAACACTCCTGTATTCTCTCCATAAGTTGTATTAGCTGGTCCTCCTAAAAATCCTGCTGCTATCGTAGCAAGTCCATCTCCTAAAAGTGTTCTGTGGATTCCAGGATCTTTGAAGAAATCTTTTCCTACAACAGCACCATTAGTTGTAATATCTCCTATATGCTCAATAAATACTACTAAAGCTATTGGAGCTATGGCTATTATCCCTGTCAAAGACATAGATGGCATTGTAAACAGATCACTCGCTGCTTCAGTAGAAAGTCCTATCCACTTGGCTTGAGATACTACACTAAAATCTACCATTCCTAAAATAGTAGCTACAATATATCCTACTATTACAGCAGCTAATATTGGTATAAGTCTTAAGAATGATTTCTTCATCATTGTGATAGATACCATTGTTAAAATTACAGAAAAAGCTACTATTAAGCTTTTAGTATCAAATTTTCCATTAGCATATCCAGCCATATTTAAAGCTGTTGGACTCATTCTAAGTCCTATAAGCATAATAATAGGTCCTGTTACTATTGGTGGGAAAAATGATTTTATTTTCTCCACTCCAAAAGTTTTTACCAAGAAAGACATTATTACATATATAAGCCCTGCAGCTATTACTCCACCTTTTATAGCTCCTATTCCTTCATTTTTTAAAACTAATGTCAATGCTCCTATAAAAGCAAAAGATGAACCTAAGAAAACTGGTACAATTCTTTTTGTACAAAGATGAAATATCAATGTTCCTACCCCAGCAGATATTAAAGCTATTGATGGATTTAATCCTGTTAAGAAAGGAACTAAAACAGTAGCTCCAAACATTGCAAGTACATGCTGTATTCCCAGTATAAATTTAGCATTTCCTACTACCTTTTCAGTATTTTTCATTTTTTAAACTTCCTCCAAATATATTATCTTATTTTTTTAATTTTGCTAAAAATTTCTCTTCATTAACTATAAATCTACTATGTTCTCCCTCTCCTACTAAAGTTTCTCCATGGAAAACCTTAACAGAGAAATCTAATTTTTTCCCATCTATTTTATCTAAAGTAGCTGTACAAGTTAATTCATCTCCTATAAGATTAGCTTTTAAATGTTTAATATTTACAGAGATTCCTACTGTTGTATCCCCTTCTCCTAACTCTTTTTGAGCTAAAGTAAAAGCTGTACTCTCCATAAAAGCTATAAGCATAGGTGTAGAGAAAACTTCTAAAGCTCCTGATGCCACTTTAGCTGCTGTTTCACTCTCTTTAACTACTTTGCTTTGTGTAAAATTCATACCTTCTTTTAACATAATATTCCTCCTATATAAATTATTTTATAACAATACCTATTAATTTCCCCTTATCAAAGGATACAACACAGATATCCTCCTGTGCTATATTACTCATACAAATGCTCTCCCCTTGATGAAGAGTATAATTAGTAAGTGGGTATTTAAATCCTTTTAATGTCAAGTTTTCTACCTTCTCAGAAAAGGGAACAAAGGATATAGTTTTTCCTTTCTCTCCTACAAATTCCCTGTAATTTTCTATTGCAAAGATATCTTCTGTCTCACTTATAAAAATTAGATTTTTAAATTTAAACATCAGATTAAGGTTTGTTAATTCATGGTCTTTTCTACCACCTAACCCACCAATTACAATAATCTTATCATATTTTTTTTCACTTATATATTTTAAAATCAACTCTCCATCTGTAAAATCCTTATCTTTAGGAAATCTCTTTATAATTACTCCTGACTTTTCATATTTTTCTAAAATATTTTCAGGTACAGAGTCAAAATCTCCCCATATCTCCATTGGAACTACTCCCAATTTTTCCAAAAGATTTGCACCACCATCAGCACAATAGATATCCCCCTTATTTTTTTTCATAAGGTTTAAATAATACTCTTTACTTCCTAAAAGTTCTCCATTAAAAAAAACATATGCTACTCTCATTCTTCCCTCTAATCATCATCAAATTCTGTATCTACTATAATAAATATTGGTAGATGGTCTGATATTTTATCTTTCATCATTCTGTACTGTTTCTTTGTAAAATCTATTGCTCCACTCTTTCCTTCAAATTCCTGAGTATAAACTTTTGATAGAAACATATTATCATAGGAACTAGCTAATTTATCCTTCCCAATAGTTGTTTTTATTCTTGGATTGAGTACATGTACTACCTCATCACTGTGATTCAATAGATTTTCAAATGCTTCATCATCAGCACTGAGATTAAAATCTCCAGCTATAATTATATCATTCTCTTCACTATCTAAGTTTTGAAAATAATCATAGACTCTATCCATAGTAAAAGCTTCAGCCCTTCTTTCAGATTCTCTCTTTCCAAAGATAGAGTGTACTAATACAAAGGTAAAATCAAAATTTCCTATTTTAAAATCTGCTCCATAGGGAGCTCTTTCAAATTTTTTCTCATCATCAGGATAAAATCCTCTATCTCCTAAAAATTCTGCTCTTTCACTTTTCCAAATATATGCAAAATACTCTTTATAACTTGTACTTCCTACTGGATATGGAGAAATATGGTACTCCCATCTCACTCCACTCTCTTTTTCCAGCTCCTTTATTAGCCTTTCTACTCCTATTGGATTCATTACTTCTATAAGTCCAACTACATCAAAACCTTCTAAAACTTTACTCATAAGTTTAAAATCCTTTTGAGCTTTTCCTATTCTTAAGGTATTAAAAGAAGCTATATATCCCTCTTGAGCTAAAAGAGTCAAAGTCATTAAAATATATAAAATCAAAATTTTTAATTTTCTCATCTTTCCACCTCTTTTTATTCTTTACATATTATATCATTAATTGTAAAAATTCTCTATCAGATTATTA
>ENA-OWPF01001209-OWPF01001209.1-human-gut-metagenome-genome-assembly--contig:-NODE-1209-length-23971-cov-3.808329_pt1 | contig 23971 bp, 27 predicted proteins | sample MGYA00248261_ERZ651840 | MGnify/ENA primary metagenome ERZ651840 (study PRJEB26924, sample SAMEA4378268) | human gut metagenome | biome: human gut; feature: human-associated habitat; material: faeces... | reverse complement strand
CAGAGTATTTCCGTGATAAAGAGCATCAGGACGTACTGTTATTTATCGATAACATTTTCCGTTATGTACAGGCAGGTTCTGAGGTTTCTGCGCTGCTCGGACGTATGCCGTCAGCCGTAGGTTATCAGCCTACCTTAGCTGAGGAAATGGGTGTACTTCAGGAGCGTATTGCTTCTACTAAGAAAGGTTCTATTACCTCAGTGCAGGCCGTATACGTCCCTGCTGACGACTTAACCGATCCGAGCCCAGCAACTACCTTCGCTCACTTAGACGCAACCATCGTTCTGTCAAGACAGATTGCTTCCTTAGGTATTTACCCGGCTGTTGATCCTTTAGCCTCTACATCTCGTCAGCTCGATCCTTTCGTTGTTGGTAAGGATCACTATGAGGTTGCTCGTGGTGTTCAGACTGTATTACAGCGCTACAAGGAACTTAAGGATATTATCGCCATCTTAGGTATGGATGAGTTATCTGAGGACGATAAGCTTGTCGTATCTAGAGCCCGTAAGGTTGAGCGTTTCTTATCCCAGCCGTTCTCTGTGGCTGAGGTATTTACCGGTACTCCTGGTAAGTATGTACCGCTCAAGGAAACCATTCGTGGCTTCAAGGGTATTATTAATGGCGATTATGACAACCTGCCTGAGCAGGCGTTCTATATGGTTGGTTCTATTGACGAAGCCGTAGAAAAAGCCAAGAACTTATAATCGCAAGGAGTGATGCATGGAAGGTATTTCATTCCACCTGAATGTCGTAAGTGGCGTCGGTACTATGTACTCTGGACTGGTTAAATCAGTTCGAGTTACAGGATCAGAAGGTGAGCTTGGCATCAGATACGGGCACACTCCTTTACTGACTACGATTAAAACCGGTATGGTATCTTTGATCGACTCTGAGGACAAAGAAGATCAGATTTACTTAGCTGGCGGTATTTTAGAGGTTCAACCAAGCTCGGTAACCATCCTTGCCGATACTGCTTTAAGAGCAGGCGATATCGATGAGGCTAAGGCTCAGGAAGCTATTCGTGCAGCTAAGGATTCCCTCGAAAAGAGTGGTTCTGGTGACGTTGATTATACTCACGCTTTAGCCCGCTTAGCTGACGCTATGGCCCAGTTAAAGGTTGTTGAGATTGCTCGTAGCCGCAGAAAGTAGTAATCAGTAAAGTTTAAAAATATTAAAGTCTCCATGTTTTAGCTTTAGCCTAAAGGTGGAGACTTTTTTTATGGCTGTTTAAAAGAGGAAAGAGCTTTTTTTCCAGAGAGAGTATTTTGCTTGTCCTGCTACTTGCTCACGGATTTTTTCATAACCGGCAATAGCTTCATTATCACCACTATTCATCTCTACATATAAAAGAGTGCTGTCGCTGATAAGGTCATTTTTTAAGAGAAGTTCTAAAGCAGGCTTTAATAAATTAGCTTTATAGGGAGGATCTAAAAAGACAATATCAAAGCTATGATGGCAAGCGCTTAGATAATTGAGAGCATCATCTCTGATGATGTTAACTTTTGCTTTGTCTTCAAAGCTTTGAGCTTGAGATCTTAAAAGCTCAGCATTATCTGCATTGAGTTCTACTAAAGTTACACAAGCGGCACCACGCGAGAGAGCTTCAAATCCTAAGGCGCCACTACCGGCAAAGAGATCGAGAACCTGAGCGCCCTCAATATTATTTTGTAACCAAGTAAAGACGGTTTCCCTAACGCGATCTGGGGTAGGACGTAAACCTTCGGCACTGCGTACCTTAAGTAGCTTACCTTTGTATTTGCCACCGATAATGCGGACTGTGTGCTTATCAGACATAGTTAATCCTTTTGGTATAATTAGATGATTATAATAATAGCAAATAACGAAATTTTTGAGGTTTTATATGGCAGGTTTCTTTTCTTGGTTAGGTTTGGGTAAGAAGTCCAAAAAAGAAGAAAACAAAAAACAAGAAGTTGAAGAGTTACAAAATAAAACAGAAGAAGCTTCAGTTGAGGAAGTTGTAACAGAAGCTCCGGTAAAGACTGAAGAGCGTGCTCCTGAGACTGTCGAGCCTGAGGTTACTCCTGAAGAGCCTGTAAAGGTAGAAGAGAGTGTCTCTGAGGTTTTAGAGACTGTCGAGCCTGAGGTTACTCTTGATGAGCCTGTAAAGGCAGAAGAGAGTGTCTCTGAGGTTGCAACTGAGGTTGTAGAGGCCGCGCCTAAGCTTGAAGAGGAAAAGGTTAAGGTTAAAAAATCCTTCTTTGAGCGCTTACGTAAGACACGTGAGAATTTATCCTATGGTTTATCTGCATTAATCGTTGGTAAGAAGATCGATGAGGATTTATATGAGGATTTAGAAACAGCTCTCTTAACTGCCGATCTTGGTGTTGAGACTACTGAGTATGTTATCGAGAAGTTAAAGTCTGAGTCACGTGCGCGCGATTTACATGATGCTTCTGCGCTTAAGGCTAATTTAAAGAAAATCTTAACTGATATCTTAAAACCGTGTGAACAGCCTTTAGTTGTTGAGAAGAAAGGCGATATGCCTTTTGTAATTTTAATGGTTGGTGTTAATGGTGCAGGTAAGACCACCACCATCGGCAAGCTGGCCTTAAAGTTTAAATCTCAGGGCTTAAAGGTTATGCTCGGTGCTGGTGATACCTTCAGAGCAGCAGCCGTGGAGCAACTTAAGGAGTGGGGTGAGCGTACCGCAGTGCCGGTAATCTCTCAGCCTACAGGCTCTGATAGTGCCTCAGTATTATTTGATGCCTTATCCTCAGCTAAATCTAAGAATATTGATGTATTAATTTGTGATACAGCAGGACGTCTGCAGAACAAAGACAATTTGATGGAAGAACTTAAGAAGATTGTCCGCGTGATGAAGAAGATTTCTGAGGATGTACCGCATGAGGTCTTATTGGTTTTAGATTCAACCACCGGTCAAAATGCTGTTTCACAGATGAAGCTTTTCTCTGAGGCAGTACAGGTTACAGGCCTTGCCTTAACTAAGCTTGATGGCTCTGCTAAGGGTGGTGTGGTCTTTGCTTTAGCTGATAAGTTTAAGACCCCGGTACGCTTTGTCGGTATCGGTGAGAAAACCGAAGATCTGCGCGTCTTTGACGTGGAGAACTTTGTTGATGCCCTAATAGGTGACAGTCTCTAATCTTTTCTAGGTTAAAACTTGGGATTTATGCCTATAATCAGCACGGCTTTTTGATTAGAAAAAGCCGTGTGTGAATGATATTCTCACTTTCTTTTCAATAAAATTTAAATCCTAGTTGTATAATCACTGCGATTTTTGCTCTATGGGTTATTCGTATGGATGAAGACTCTAAAAATACTCAGGTTGGTATGCTCGCTCCCGTTGGTAATATCGAGAGTTATGTAAAAGCTATTAACCAAGTTCCCATGCTTGAAATAGAGGATGAGAGAACCTTAGCTAAACGTCTGCGTGATTATGGCGATCTGGAAGCTGCCAGAAAGCTCGTTTTGTCACATCTGCGTTTAGTGGTAAGTATTGCCCGCGGTTATGCTGGTTATGGTTTACCGCTGTCAGATCTAATCCAAGAGGGCAATATTGGCCTGATGAAGGCGGTAAAGCATTTCGATCCGGATGTGGGCGGACGCTTAGCTGCTTTTGCTGTGCATTGGATTAAATCTGAAATTCACGAGTATGTAATTAAGAACTGGCGTATGGTCAAGGTGGCTACCACGAAGGCACAGCGCAAGCTCTTCTTTAAGCTTAGACAAAATAAAAAGCATTTAGGCTGGTTTACCGATTCTGAACGTCAAACAGTAGCGAGCGATTTAGGTGTTTCTACTACAGATGTCGCGGAGATGGAAACTCGTCTTGCCGGTCAAGATATTGGTTTTGATGTCGATGCTTCAGATGATAGCGGCGATAAAGGGGCCTCCACCTTTGCGCCGGCAGCTTATTTAGAGGATGAAAACTCTAACTTTGCGAATAATTTTGAAAATCGCGATTATGAGTCCTATGAGCTCAAGCGCTTAGGTGTAGCTTTAGCTTCTTTAGATGAAAGAGCGCGCTTAATTATTCAAAAACGCTGGCTAGATGAAAAGAAGGCTACTTTACAAGAATTAGCTGAGGATCTGCATATTTCTGTGGAGCGCGTACGTCAGATTGAAAATGCTACCTTAAAGAAGATCCGCGAGATGGTCGATAATAGCGCTAATGCTAGTGAGCCTTTAAAGCTTGTAAATAAATCTAAGTCTTAAAATTTCTTTTAGATAAAATAATGCCGTAATTACTCAGTGTAATTACGGCATTATTAATTTTCTATGTTAAATCGTATGGCTAATTACTTGCCCGGCTTGAAACCGTTGAAGTCGAACTGAACCTTCATGGTGGTCGGAGATAAGGCAGCTTCCATGGCCTTGACCGGATCACAAGCGTCGAAGGAATCAGAGAGTAACGGTAACGGATCGATGATGCCGCGATCTAAGGCGGAGCAAACAGCACCGAATTCGTCGTAGAAGCGGAATACAGAGTTCCACTTTAAGCCCTTAACAGCGAACGGTCCGAAGTCCTTAACCTCGTGACCCTGAGCGTACATACCAACCTGAGAAATAGTGCCGGTAGGACGAACGAGCTTCATTAACTGAACAGCGGCAAAGCCGTTACCGGTAGCTTCAATACCGATATCGAAGCAGCCCTTGTGCTCGCTCCACTTCTCGATCTGCTCAGGATTGTCCTTAGAATTGCAGATTACGTCAGCGCCCATCTTTAAGGCGATTTCGAGCGGCTGCTGGCGGATATCAATAACGGTAACAGAGTTAGCACCAACAGTCTTAGCTGCAGCTGCGCATAAGCAACCGATAGGACCAGCACCCATAACGCAGACGTTCTTACCTAAGAGGCTACCGCCGCAGGAAGAAATACCGCTGTAGGCAATACCTAAAGGCTCTGCGAAAGCACCAACCTCAGGGGTGAGGTTGTGAACAACACCGCACTGCTCCTCGTGAACGGTGCAGTAGTCAGCGAAGCAACCAGTTACGTGCGGTAAGGTAGCAGCAGAACCTAAGTGCTTCATGTTCTCGCAGTAGGTGTACTCGTGACGGTTGCAGTAGAAGCAGTCAAAGCAAGGACGTGCCGGGCGTAAAACAACTAAATCGCCTTTCTTGCACTTAGTAACTTCGCTACCAACTTCCTCAACAACACCGCAACCCTCGTGGCCTAATACCAGCGGCTCACGGACAACAATTGCAGAACCGTTAGCACCGAAGGAGTAATAATGCTGATCAGAACCACAAATACCACCGGTTAACATCTTAACGATGACTTCCTTAGGATTAGAGATGGTTGCATCAGGTACGTCTTCATAACGAAGGTCTAACTTTGAATGTAAAACAACAGCTTTCATATTTTTTGTCCGTAATGAAATAAGGAAAATTGTTTAGCAATGCCTCGCTAATGCAAGCATTTTATATGATCGGGAAGGCTACAAACTTGAATGTTAGATTTATTTTTATCTAATTTAATGAAGATGCTAAGAAGATCAAATTAATCAGATGTGCTTTTAAATCAACCTGACATACAACCGCTAAAAAGCGGTTAGTATTGATGGCGTTGGGCACTCGTTTTATACGTTTTGACAATACAATTGCCTAAAGCTAGGTATTAGGCAGTAAACCTGCTTTGATAAGAGATCTATGGCGTACTTGGGCTTTAACCTTGCGGGCGACAAAATTGTCGCAGAGGCTTTGTGCTACATAGACACTGCGGTGAAAACCACCGGTGCAACCTATAGCTACGGTCAGATAGCTTCTATTGCTTGTGGCAATGCGCGGTAACCAATCCATTAAAAAAGCATCAAGTTGATTGATGTATTTAGCCATCTCAGGATATCTAGCAAAAAATTCATGAATAGGCTGATCTAAGCCTGTGAATTTTCTTAAATTTTTCTCCCAATAAGGATTAGGTAAGAAGCGGCAATCAAAGACAAAATCCGCATCTGAGGCTATACCATCTTTAAAGCCAAAAGATTCAAAGATTACGAGTAACTCTTTATCTGGCCGGCCGTTGACTAAGGTGGTAATTTCTGTGGTCAAATCGTGAATGGAGAGATTTGTAGTATTAATTCTCAAATCCGCAACCGAGGAGATTGAGGAGAGTAAGGATGATTCACGGCTTACAGCTTCATCTAAGGATAATTGCTGTTGTGACAAAGGATGAATACGGCGTGTTTCAGCATAACGGCGTACTAAAACCTGATCATTAGCATCTAAAAAGATCACGGTGGTATGTACAGATGGATCCTTCATGATCTGATAATAGGTTGCAGTCAATTTTTGAATATCACTATTTGTCGGTAGATTACGAATATCGATAGAAACTGCAAGTTTAGGATAGCTAGTTTTAGCCTTAGTAACTAAGCTTGATATATATTCGACGGGCAAATTATCAATGCAATAAAAGCCTAAATCCTCGAGGGCTCTTAAAGCGACAGTTTTTCCTGAACCTGACCTTCCTGAGATAACTACTAGTTCCACTGCAACGCTCATAGCCATAACTCCAAGCTTAATTTTTTCCGTTGATGATCTGATTCAATGTTAAATCAATTTTATTAAGAATTTCTGAAATTTTTGCTTTTTCTCCGCGACATAATCTCAAAGCATTGAGCAGATCGTTGTGCGAAAGAATATGTACTAATTCTACAAGCAATGACTCAATATGTTGATAGCTTTCATTAGTTGAAACAAAAAGGGTATAAGCAATGTCTACTATTTGTTCGTCAGAATCGATGGAATTAAAAGTAATCGGCTTGTCTAAAATGCTTAAAACACCATAGCTTTCAGGAATATCATTGATGATAGCATGGGGAAGAGCTATGCCCTTAAAGCATACGGTAGTGCCGATCTTCTCTCTTTCATTGAGCGAGGCGATTAATGATTTAGGGGTAATGTTGAGCTTGCAACTAGCGTAATCAGCTATTTCTTCAAAGAGGCGCTTTTTACTAAAGCAAAATAAGGGGGATAAGATTAGGGTTTTTGGAAGTACTAACATATATTCACGCTTTAAAAACTTAAATGCCCTGCAAAGCAGGGCATCTGAATAACTGGACTAGACGTTATTCTTGTTTAAGTTTTTCTTTATATTTAACTAATTGGCGGTCAACCTTGTCGATCAAGGCATCGATTGCCGGATACATGCTCTCATCAGTTGCCTCAGCATGTAAAGAACTACCAGATACTGCAATATCAGCTTTTGCGATTTGAGTCAGCTTCTCCACAGTTAAAGTTACAGAAATTGAAGTGACAAGCTCTGCTTTACGCTCTAATCTCTTAAATTTGTCATTAACATAATCTTTGAGTGCGTCAGTGAGTTTGATGCCTACGCCTTGGATATTGATTTGCATATTAACGTCCTTAATCCAATCAAGGTGATGGATAAAAAAGCTACACCACAAAAAAAACGGTAGCTTCTGTTTAAATAATAGGCAATATTTTTAAGGATTTACAGTGGAGCAATATTTTTTTTCATTTAAATATTTAAAAATGCGAGAAAAATCTCAAATCCATTTTAGATTAATTGTTTTCTCTGTGAGGAAGGCGCAATACCTAAAGCTTCACGATATTTAGCTATGGTTCTTCTTGCAACAATAAAACCTTGTGCTTTTAATTTTGCGGCAATTACATTATCTGACAAGGGCTTACGCGGATTTTCAGCGGCAATCATATCCTTGATAGCAGCGCGAATGGCTGTTGAGGAGGCGGCCTTGCCTTCATCGGTAGTTAGTGAGGAGGAAAAGAAGTATTTAAGCTCAAAAGTACCCCGCGGCGTATGCAGATATTTTGCGGTAGTAATGCGCGAAATTGTAGATTCATGCATGTCGATCTCAGTGGCGATATCATTGAGAATTAATGGTTGCATCAAGAGCGCGCCTTTATCCATGAATGCACGTTGATGTTTGACAATACACCTAGCTACTTTTAACAGAGTTTCATGGCGCTTATTGAGACTTTGTATGAACCAATTAGCTTCTTGTAAATTGTTTTTAAAGAATTGTCTGTCCCTCTCGTCGCGTGCTTTATTGATAAGGCCTTTATAATTTTCATTAATCTTAACTTTATAAGTGGCAGCGCTATTGAGTTCCACGTCATAATTGCCATTTTTATCGCGAATGACTAAAACATCAGGAATAACGAAAGCTGCTTGGTGTTTGACTGCAATATTGCCAGGACGTGGATTTAAGCTCTTAATGAGATTTAAAACCTGCTTTAAGCTTTCCTCATTGAGATTATATTTTTTCATTAAGGCGCGATAATCGCGATTTGACAGGGCCTTAAGGTCATCTTTGATAAAGCTAGAAGCTAAAGTAACTTTAGGGCTGTTAGGGAGATTCTCAAGCTGAATGAGTAGGCATTCTGCTAGTGAGCGCGCACCAACTCCTAGAGGCTCATAATGCTGTATGAGCTTTAATATAGGGGAGATCTGATCTTGTGTAATCTCAGGATAAGTTTCTTTAAGTGAGTTTAAAATATCCTCTTCGCTTTCAATAAGATAGCCTGAATCATCAATACCATCGATAAGGCTTAGGGCAATATCTCTATCCATGCTTTTAAGTGGGGAGAGCTCTAATTGCCATAAGAGGTGACTGTGCAGATCTTCAATGGTGGCGCCTTCATAGATTTCTTCTTGATCAAAACTCTGTTGTGAACTTTGAGGAGGGACAATAGTATGGAGGAGGGGATGATCGCCATTGGCGTCAAATAAGCTCAGCGCATCTTGGCCCTCAATATCGTTATTTTTAACGGAGCTGTCATTGTCAAAGGGATCGCTATTTACATCCTCTGAGTATGCCTGCTCAATAATATTTTCAAGCGATTCTTCATTGAGATGATGAGAGCTTTCCTCAATTTCAAGTAGAGGATTGTGTTCGCAGATATTTTGAATTTCGGCATTGAGCTCTAGGCGTGATAATTGCAAAAGCTTGATAGCTTGTTGCAATTGAGGGGTCATAGCTAGAGATTGCGTTAAAGCTGAACGTAGTTCGAGGCTGTTTTTTTCCATAGCTATGACCTTAGATTTTAAAGGGAGAAGTTTTCACCTAAATAAACATTCTTAACCTTATCGTTAGCGAGGATTTCCTGAGAGGTACCTTTAGCGATGATTTCACCGGCATTAACAATATAGGCCTTTTCACAGACATCGAGAGTCTCTCTAACATTGTGATCGGTAATTAATACACCGATACCGCGATTTTTTAAGTGCAGAATGATATTTTTAATTTCCGCCACAGAGATCGGATCAACGCCGGCAAAGGGCTCGTCTAAAAGAATGAATTTAGGCGAAGAAGCGAGGGCACGGGCAATTTCTACACGGCGACGCTCGCCACCTGAAAGCGACATACCTAAGCTTTTAGCTAAATGGCTGATACTAAATTCTTCAAGCAATTGTTCAACATTGCTCTCACGCTGAGCTTTGCTGATATTAGGAATAAGCTCCATGACGCCCATGATATTGTCATAGACACTCAGCTTTCTAAAAATAGAGTTTTCCTGCGGCAAATAACCTAAACCAGCCCGTGCGCGTTCGTGCATAGGCATGGTGGTAATGTCCTTATCATCTAAGAGCACGGAGCCGTTTTCGATGGAAATGATGCCGGTAATCATATAGAAAGAGGTAGTCTTACCTGCACCATTAGGACCTAAAAGACCGACAACGGAGCCACTTTTAACCTCAAGACTTACGTCCTTAACTACCTGACGCTTTTTATAGCTTTTTTGCAAATGGATTGCTTTTAATACACTCATCTTATTTCTTAGAATTGTTAGATTTTAGTTCCTGAGGAATAAAGGTACTCTTAACTCGGCCGCCTTGGCTCTTATTAGTTGAGGCTTTGAGCTTTTGGGTGAGGGTATTGTATTCAATACGCTCGCCATTGACGTGGGAGCTATCCTGCCAAATAGTGGCACGTCCTGACAGTACCACTAAATTTTGCTTAGGATAATATTCAATGACTGAGGACTGTGAACGGATGAGTTTACCGTCGTCCTGTTTTTGCTTGAAGGTAGTCGGATGACCAAAGGTTTTAACGCTTTCAAGCGCTCCTGAGGCATCGCGTTGAATTTCAGCCTTATCGGCAGTGATCAAAATTGAACCCTGCGAAGCTTCAACATTACCTGAAAACACTGCTTTATTGTCTTTAAGATCGGCAAATTGCTCATCGGCAGCAATATTTATAGGCTGTGAGCTGTCTGACTGTAAAGCATAGGCATTAGCAGTAATCACTAAAGGCGCAACTAGCGCCCACTTAATTCTTTTGAGGGTAGTAGATAACATGAGGCTCACCTTTATACTTCATGGTGTTATTTTGTAAATCAGCGCTGAAATTTGTACCGCTATTTACAAAGTCATGGCCGGTAATCGTAACGCGATCTTGTGAGGTTACGACATCATTTTTAAAATTATAATTCAGCTTATTGGCGGTAATCTCTTTGAGATTAGGGTGAAAAAAGCCCGGATAGAGCCTGACCTCGCCTTCAATAATCGCTTTATCATTGATAAAGACCTGACCATAATTACCTGATAAAAACCAAGTTTCAGTTTGGCCATTTTTCAGATGATCATAGCTTTTTAGCACGGGATTTTCTAATTCTAAGCGCTGAACCTTACTATAGTAGTCAATATGCGAGGCTTTAAGTTTATGCACAATAAGCCCGTTTTGATCATAACTTTGGCCTTCAAAACCCTCGGCACTAAAGGTGGGGAGGGTTGAGAGATCGCTTGTGGGCTCTTGCTGATGTAATTGGGCATAGCGATAGATGGCCACTGAGAGAATGACTAAAACAAAAGCAATGATAAATGACTTTAAAGTTACAGTCATTCTAGCGGGCCTCCATCATAATTTAATTTGCCCTGAGCCATCATGATCAGATCGCAAAACTGTCTGACAGCACCTTTGCCACCATCATAATCCATCACTAAGGTAGCGATCTTTTGCATATATGGGTGGGCATCATGCGGGCAGGCGGTGACACCGGCAATTTTAAACATCGGTAAATCATTGAGATCATCACCAATGCAGGCAGCCTCATCTAGATCGATATTTAATTGTTTGCAAAGATTAGTTAAAGCGGTTTCTTTATCCCATTCGCCCTGTATTAAATGGTTAAGCTTCAATTCGGCCATACGGCGCTCCATAAGGCGAGCTTTTCTACCGGTAATGGCGGCACAGATGACCCCGCTTTTATTGAGGTGATGTAAGCCATAACCGTCTTTGGTATAGAACTTTTTAAATTCAAGTTCGGTATTATCCAGATAAACGCCGCCTTCGGTGATGGTACCGTCAACGTCAAAGGCTAAGAGTTTGATCTTTGCTAATCTTGCCATGATTGCAGTATCAATATCGCCATAGCAGGTGGTAATAGTAGACATGGATGAGCTTCCCTTATGAAATTGAGGCTTTAAAACTTAATTATCAATTATAACGCCTTATAGGCTTTTTATTAGTGAAGAGCTATGACTAAATCATTTAAATCTGTTGGTTGCATTTAATTTTTATATAATTTTATTTAACACAGCTTACACAAATAGACTAAGCATCAGCTAAGGATTTGTAAGGATACTTAGATATTATTTGTTAAAATAAGCATCATTTAAGGATTTTATAGGGGAACAACAGTGGATAGTCTTATAAAAGTACAGGGACTTTCATTTTCCTATATCAATAAAAAAATATATGAAAATTTGAATATGGAAATCCCTCGCGGCAAGATTACCGCTATTTTAGGTCCATCTGGAACTGGTAAGACTACAGTCTTACGTTTGATTGGCGCGCAACTTAAACCTGATATGGGCGAGATCTTTTTTGACGGTATTAACGTGCATGCCCTGAAGCGTCCTGAGCTCTATAAGCTTCGTGAGCGTATGAGTATGCTCTTTCAAAGTGGCGCTTTATTTGCAGACATGACAGTTTATGACAATGTCGCCTTTCCTTTGCGCGAGCATACTAAGTTAGATGAGGTCCTAATTCGCGATATTGTCATGATGAAGCTTGAGGCCGTAGGTATGCGCGCGGCGGCTAATCTTTATCCTGGTGAACTTTCAGGAGGTATGGCCAGACGTGCGGCTTTAGCTAGATCTATTGCCCTCGATCCCGATCTCATCATGTATGACGAGCCCTTTGTCGGACAAGATCCGATCACCAAGGGCGTATTAGTTAAGCTAATTGCCGATATCAATTTATCCTTAGGTATTACCTCGGTGGTGGTCACGCATGATGTTAAGGAGATTTTAGAAGTCGCCCATTATGTGTATATCCTCTCTGAAACTAATGTTTTAGCCGCAGGTACACCTGATGAGATTCGTAATAGTCAGGATCCGCGCGTGATTCAGTTTATTCAGGGTGATTATGATGGTCCTTATGCCTTCCATCTCAAAGGCAATAGCAATTATTTAGAGGAACTATGAACCTAGGTGCTTTTTTTGGAGTATTTGGTAGATGGGCCTTAGGCAAGATTGCCGCTTTAGGCAGATCTACAGTCATGCTCTTTCATGCAATTTTCTGTATACCCAAACTTACAAAAAGCTTTTCTTTATTGATTGCGCAGATTTATTTTGTCGGTGTACAGTCCATCATCATTATTATGGTCTCAGGACTATTTATCGGCATGGTCTTAGGTCTGCAGGGCTTTAATATCCTCAAGGATTTTATGGCTACCGGTTCCTTAGGCACCTTAGTGGCCTTAGCTATCATCAGAGAATTAGGTCCGGTAGTAACTGCGCTTTTATATGCAGGTCGCGCCGGTTCGGCCTTGACGGCAGAGATTGGTCAGCTTAAAGCTTCAGAGCAATTGTCCGCGATGGAGATGATGGCTGTAGATCCGCTACATCGCATCATTGCCCCGCGCTTTTGGGCCGGTATTATCAGTATGCCGCTCTTATCGGTCTTATTTTGCCTTATAGGTATTTATGGCGGTAAGTTTGTCGGTGTGGATTGGTTAGGCCTTGATGATGGTAATTATTGGTCAGCGATGCAGGCAAGCGTCGACTTTAGTGCTGATATCATCCCGATGTTTATTAAGGCCGCCGTCTTTGGTGTAGCTTGTACTTGGATTGCTATTTTCAATGGTTATGATTGCCACCCGACCTCAGTTGGTATCAGTGCCGCCACTACCGCCACTGTAGTGCAATCTTCATTAGCTGTTTTAGGCTTAGACTTCGTTTTAACTGCGGTAATGTTTTAGGTAAAAGATATGAAATATTTAAAAGCAGAGATTTATGTTGGTATTTTTATGCTCTTAGGCATTGCCGCTAGTGTGGTAATGGCTTTAAAAGTTGCCGGTTTAGTTTTAGATAGCAATACCTCTACCTATACTTTACATGCCTCTTTTGAAAATATCGGCTCTTTACGTGTTAGAGCTCCCGTCCGTATTGGTGGTGTTACCATCGGCCGTGTGGAAAATATTCACTTAGACAGCTCTTCTTTAACCCCGGTGGTCGATATCGCCATTGAGTCTCAATACAATACTATATCAAGCGAATCTAAGGCCTCCATTCAGACTGCAGGTCTTATCGGTGAGCAGTATATTTCCATTACCCCGGGTTTTTATGATGAGGATTTAGGTACCACCTATCTTAAAGATGGCGATAGTTTTACCGATACTGGTTCAGCTGTGGTCTTAGAGGATCTTTTAGGTAAATTCCTCTATAACATGGGTGGGGATGACTCCTCAAAGAAATCATCAACTGAAAGCGAAAATCAATAAAGGAGCTTTGTATGAAGAAAGTCTTGTTTGCATGCGTATGGGCATTATTATCCTTTATCACCGTCTCAGCTCAGGCTGCCGTGGATATGAGTAATCCCTATAAATTAGCAGCCACTGTAGCTCAGGAAACGGTATCTGAGCTTAAGGCCAATAGCGCTAAGATTTCTGATAAGGCGGTGGCTCGTCAAATTGTTGAAAATAACCTCATGCCCTATGTCGATATTACCTATGCCTCCTATAAGGTGATAGGCACTGAGCTTAAGAAGACCTCTAAGGAAGAGCGTGCGGCTTTTACTGAGGCTTTCCGCGAGTATATGGTCATGTCCTTGTCTGATGTTTTAAGCAAATACATCAATCAGGAAGTAATCCCGCAGCCTGAAAAGGCCTTAGATAAGGATGCCACTATTGTCTCCGTTAAATTTACCATTCGTGAGGCGGGTAAGCAGGATTTAGCCTTAGTCTTAAAGATGCGCTTAAATAAGAAGACTTCTGAGTGGAAGGTCTTTGATCTTATCGGCGAAAATATCAGTATCTTAGATGCTAAGGAAAGCGAGATTGCCCCTATTATCAAATCTAAGGGCATCAATGCTGCGATTGAAGCTTTAAAGAAAGCTAAGCCTGAGCTTTAATATGGAAAAACTAAGTGAAATGACTTATGAAAGCGTACCTGCTTTATGGTCTTTACGCGCAGAAATCTTCAAAAATCAAGAGATCGATCTGTCTGCGGTAAAGAGCATCGATTCGGCAGGTATAGCTTTTTTAGTACAGTGGTCTAAGGCTTTAAAGGGTCAGAAATTAAAGCTTAAAAATCCGCCTTTAGCGGCTACAAATCTTATAGCTACCTTTGCTTTAGCACCACTTTTTGAAATTGAGACCAAATAGATAAAATTATGACAGAACAGCATTTTGAAGGCTTTGATGCCGCTCCTGAGGAAGGTAGCCGCTCTGCCCGTAAGCGCGAGGCTCAGGCCATTCGTAAATTAGTTGAAGAGGTTGCTGATTTAGGACAGCAGAGCTTCAATGCTTTACGCATTGAGGAAGATGTGAAGGCTGCCTTAATTATTGCCCGTAAATTAAGACCACATAGTGATGAGCGTCGCCGGCAGTTACAGTATGTAGCGCGCTTACAGCGCGGTTATCCTGAGAGCGATTTAGAGCAACAGTTACGCTCTTTAGGAGCCTCCTCTAAGGTCGATCCTAAGACTATGAAGCTTGAAAAGCTCAGAGAGAATCTGATCGCTAATGGTAAGGCGGCTATCGATGCTTTATGCTCACTTATGAATGATATCGATCGCAATAAACTGCGTACTTTAGTCAAAAAAGCGGCAGATGAGCTTAAGGTTGAATCTGATGTGCAGTTACCTAAGCCCGCCTCCCGCGCTTTATATAAGTTTCTAAAAGCTGAGTTTGAGCGTACCGGTCTTGAAATTCCGACCCGCTTAGTTTAAGCCTCAGAGCCTCCTACCGTGATGGCATCGATCTTTAAGGTCGGTTGTCCGATACCTACAGGTACAGATTGACCGGCCTTACCACAGGTGCCAATACCATCATCAAATTTAAGATCATTACCCACCATTGAGACCTGACACATAGTCTCAGGACCGTTGCCAATTAAAGTTGCGCCCTTAATCGGGGTGGTGATCTTACCGTTTTCAATGAGATAAGCCTCTGAGGTAGAGAAGACAAATTTACCTGAGGTGATATCGACTTGACCGCCGCTGAAATTGACGGCGTAGATACCATTCTTAACGCTAGCGATAATCTCATCCTTATCATACTGACCAGGTAGCATATAGGTATTGGTCATACGCGGTAAAGGCAGGCAGTTATAACTTTCACGACGACCGTTACCAGTAGGTGCCATACCCATGAGCGCGGCATTTTGTTTATCTTGCATATAGCCTTTTAAAATACCGTTTTCGATGAGAACATTGTGCGCACTCGGGGTTCCCTCATCATCAAAGGTCATAGAGCCACGGCGTTTTTCTAAGGTGCCATCATCGATAATGGTACAGGCTTTAGATGCCACCTGCTCGCCTAAGCGACCGGTAAAGGTTGAGGTCTTTGTGCGGTTGAAATCGCCTTCAAGGCCATGGCCTACAGCCTCGTGAATAAGTACACCCGGCCAGCCTGCGCCTAAAACTACCGGCATGGTGCCAGCCGGAGCATTGATAGCTTCAAGATTGAGAGCTCCGATACGTACCGCTTCATCAGCTAAAGCTAGGGCCTTATCGTTAGCTAAAAGCTCCGGCAACATGATAGCGCCACCTGAGGAGACAAAGCCCATTTCACGGCGCTGACCTTGTTCGAGCACTAAATTGACAATCAATTGCACTATAGGCTTAATGTCGCAGGTGATTTCACCATCAGTGCTCATAGTTAAAGAGACCTTATGACTGCAGGAAAGTGCAGCCATGACCTGAATGACGCGCGGATCTTTAGCGCGGGCATAGGTATCGATCTTCTCTAAAACCGCTACTTTTTCCTCACGACGAAGTGACATGATGGGATTGTCTTCAGAATAAAGCGGCGGGCGGCTTAAAATCTTAGGATTGACATTGAGAGCTTGACACTTGTGGCCGTGACTTATAGTGCGAGCGGCTTTACAAGCTTCAAGCAGGGAGTATTTATCGACAATATCGCTATAGGCAAAGCCGGTTTTAGCGCCACAGATAGCGCGCACACCGACGCCTTTGCTGATATCAAAGGAGCCGCCTTTGATAATGCCATCTTCAAGGGAGAAGCTTTCTGATTGTGTAAGTTCAAAATAGAGATCGCCCCAATCGATACTTTTGGCAGTTAAAGTCTGTGAGGCTTCCTGTAAAACCTGCAGATCGATATCGCTACCGTCCCACAGTAATTTTTGCGCTAAATCTAAATTAGACATTTTCTACATCCTTACCAAATTTAGGGCTGAGCGCGAATTTCTCAAGCAAGATTCTGATAGTGCAGATGGGTAATCCTACTACTGAACTGACACTACCATTGACCTTTTCAACAAACATAGCGGCAAGGCCTTGTACCGCATAGGAGCCGGATTTATCATCACTTTCACCTGAGGAGACATAAGCGCGGATAAGCTCATCGCTCATAGGAGCAAAGGTGACCTCCGTGCGTTCAAGACCGTGATAGCGAGTGTCACCTTTTTGTACGGTATAACCGGTGAGCACTTCATGGGTTCTACCTGCGAGCTTTTTAATCATTAAAAAAGCATCCTCACGATCGTGAGGTTTACCTAAAATCTCGCCATCTAAAACTACAATAGTATCGGCGGCGATGACGATATCATCTTGATGATCACAAGCTACAGCCTGAGCTTTAAGCTTAGAGAGGCGCTCAACTAAGGCAGCTGGGCTTTCATTTTCAAGCTGACTTTCATCGACATCAGGAACAATAACTTTGAATTTTAAGCCGAGGGTTTTAATGAAATCTCGACGGCGCGGAGATCCTGAGGCTAAGATAAGCTCGTTCATAAATTCTGTTTTTCCTCATTTAAAGAAATGGAGAAGGTTTTAGCTAAAAGCTGGCATAAGAAGCTGACAGCGGGCCAGAGTATGGCGGTAAAGAGTGAGGGCAGGATGAAATTGACCTCATAATAGCTCTGTCCGATGATATGCTCGAGCCAATAGGCAATAAAGTTAATCAAGAGATTGATAAGCGCAATGATGATCGCTTGCTGCCAAAATACGTATTGCTTAAAGCGTTTAAACTGTGAGGAGATGATATAGACGTGAGAGGCGCAGATCAAAGCATTGATGCCTAAAGGGGCTCCGCTGAGCAGATCTAAAAGCAAACCTACAATAAAGGCCGCTTCAATATCAAAGCGAAACTTATCTTGAATGGAGAAGAAGATCAAGACTAAAACTAAGAGGCTCGGGCGATTTTCCATCATAAAATCCGAGAGATGAATGATTTGGAAAATCAGCGCCACCAGCATTAGGGGGATAAAAATAAAAATCAGGGAGCGACCGTGTTCTTTGGCAACCATAATTTATCTCGAGGTGGGCGTGGATTCAGACTTTACCTCATGCTCCTGACGCTCAGGATTACGAGATAGAGATTCAATCAGATTTTTGATCTTTTCCTGACGCAAAATATGTTTGCTGTCAGTACGCTGTTTGGCCATGATCATATTATTGCTCTCATCGCTATCAATGCCCTGATACCAGTATAAAAGCACATAACGCATGGTATCGGTATCGACAATCGGACGCGCTTTAATATTCGCAAAGGGCTGTGCATCAGAGAAACCAACTGAGGTAACCTCAGCTACGGGATATCCTGAAGGGTAAACACCGCCTAAGCCCGAGGTTACTAGCAGATCGCCAACTTTTACATCAGCACTGCGCGGCACATTGTTTACCGACAATTCATCATTAACGCCAGTTCCAGTGGTAATAGCGCGGATATTAGTACGACTACAGACAACGGGCACAGAGCAATTAGGATCGCTAATGAGCAAGACACGAGAGAAGCCATAATTGAGAGAATATACCTGTCCGACAAGACCATTTCCGGAGATGACGGGCATGCCTTCATAGACACCGGATTTAGAGCCCTTATTGATGACGACACGGCGTAAATAAGGATTAGAGTCAACATCGATGACCTCAGCTACGAGACGCTTAGTGGCGGCGGTAGATGGGGAGTTGAGCAGGCGTCTTAGGGCCTCGTTTTCAGCTTCTAAGGATTGTATACGCATGATATCGGCGCGCTGTAAAAAGTTCTCGGAGGAGAGCTTTTCATTTTCCTCAATCAGCTCACTGCGGCTTTTAAATTGCGAGGACACGAATTTTGACACCGAGCGCGGGGAATCGGCGAAAATCATGAGGGGATAGAGCGATGATTCAATGTAATAACGAAAATCATTCAAGGCTCTGGATTTCATATCCACGGCCATAATGGCTAAGGAGATGAAAAAGATTACAACAAAGCGAAGATGAATAAACAGGCTGGGCTTATCAGGCTTATTCAAGATTAGATCCGATAAATGAAGAAAGGATCTGCAAGTGAGTGCAGATCCTCAGTGATTTTAATCAAAAACCTCATTGTCCTGGGCGTCATACATTTCCAGGGCCTTACCGCCACCGCGGGCGACACAGGTGAGAGGATCTTCGGCGATAACTACCGGAATACCGGTTTCCTCGCGGAGGAGCTTATCGAGGTTGTGAAGCATAGCGCCACCACCTGATAACATCATGCCATGTTCGGCAATATCAGCGGCAAGCTCCGGAGGAGATTTCTCTAAAGCGGTTCTGACGGCAGCAACAATGCCCTTAATAGGATCAGAGAGAGCTTCGAGAATTTCATTAGAATTGATGGTAAAGGAGCGCGGTACGCCTTCAACTACAGAGCGGCCACGGACTTCCTTCTCATGCATTTCTTGCTCAGCATAAGCAGAGCCAATTTCGATCTTGATAGACTCGGCAGTGGTTTCACCGATCTCATAGCGCTTAGTATTGCGGATATAATCCATGATGGCCTGATCGAAGCGATTACCACCGATGCGCACCGAGCTTGAATAGACAATACCATTGAGGGAAATAATTGCCACCTCAGTGGTACCACCACCGATATCGACAATCATAGAACCCTTAGCCTCAGATACAGGTAAACCGGCACCGATAGCAGCTGCCATAGGTTCAGTAATGAGGAAAACCTCGCTAGCTCCAGCACCCTCGACGGATTCACGGATAGCACGTCTTTCGACCTGAGTGGCACCACAAGGAACGCACACTAAGACGCGCGGGCTGGGTTTAAAGGGGAAATGATGAGAACCTGAGAGCACCTTGTTGATGAAGAATTGCAGCATTTTTTCAGTATATTGAAAGTCTGCAATAACACCGTCCTTCATCGGGCGGATAACCTCGAGATTATCAGGGCTTCTACCGAGCATGATTTTTGCGGCTTTACCAACAGCATCAATTTTACGTTGTGCACCGCCATTACGGTCAAGACGCACGGCGACCACTGATGGCTCATTTAAAACGATGCCCTTGTTTTTTACATAGATTAAAGTATTAGCAGTTCCCAAATCGATCGAGAGATCATTTGAAAACATGCTGCGTAATTTTTTAAACATTGCCTAGGCCTAGAACCGAATCAAATTAAAGGTAATTGTTCAGAGACTGAAAGATGATGGCAAGTATAACACACCACAAAAAAAGATTGTTTAGATACAAAGTAATGTCCTAGATTTTTAGCGATAAAGGTGCTTAAACAAGCGCTTTTGGAAAAAAAGGGCGTCTTTTGGTGCTAAAAAGATAAAAGACGCCAAAATGGCTCAGGGGCCTGGCCGATTTAGAAAGGGATTTCGCTGTCGTAATTATTCACAGCGGTGACCGGTGGGTCGATATTGTCAGAAGCTAAGGGAGAATTGATAGCCTTAGGGATAGTTTGCTGAGCTTGTGGCGTTGCCCCTAAATTATTTTTGACGCTATTTGGGACAATAGCATTTTCTGGGGTATTTGAGACGGCATTATTAAAAGCCTTAGAGCCGAGCATCTGCATTTCATCGGCTAAAACTTCAGTGACAATACGTTTGATATTTTGCTTATCGACATAGGAATGTGTTTTAAGACGGCCTTCGATATAAAGCTGTGTGCCTTTGCGCAGATAATTATTAGAAATTTCAGCAAGCTTGCCGAATAAGACAATGCGATGCCATTCTGCAGTTTCGACTGTTTGTCCGCTTTCTGGATTGCGTCTTACCTCGTTAGTGACCATAGTCACGTGGGCTACCGCTAAACCGGTACTAGTTTGCCTTAAGATGGGCTCATCGGCGGTATTACCGATGAGTATGACTTTATTGATGCCGCGGGACATAAGAAAATTTCTCCTTAATGTGCTTTTTATTAAAGTTGATTCCGTAAAATTGCTTAAATCTTAAGTAAACTTGAAATAAGCTTTATTGAAAAAACCGCACTAAGTGCGCAATTCGGGCATTAAAAAAATATAAATTATTGAAATTTAATAAAATAAAAAATATGGAAGAGATTTTTATTCGTGGGGCGCGCACCCATAATCTGAAAAATATCAATGTCAAAATTCCGCGCAATCAGTTATGTGTGATTACCGGTTTATCCGGATCGGGTAAATCCTCCTTAGCCTTTGATACGCTCTATGCTGAAGGTCAAAGACGCTATGTGGAGTCTTTATCCGCTTATGCCCGTCAATTTCTCTCTTTAATGGATAAGCCTGATGTCGATGCTATCGACGGTCTCTCTCCAGCCATTTCCATCGAGCAAAAATCGACCTCTCACAATCCGCGCTCGACTGTAGGTACGATTACCGAGATCCATGATTATTTACGCTTGATGTGGGCGCGTATCGGTGTGGCTAAATGTCCAACTCATGGCACTATCTTAAAGGCGCAGACCATTACACAAATGACCGATGCGGTGATGTCTCTCCCTGAAGGGGCGCGCTATATGATCCTAGCTCCCGTAGTTCGCGGCCGTAAGGGTGAATATAAGCAGTTGTTTTTAGATTTAGCCCGTGATGGTTTTATCCGTGTCCGTGTCGATGGGGAGATCTGCGATCTGTCCGATCCGCCGGATTTAGCCTTGCGGGTTAAGCACAATATCGAGATTGTTGTCGATCGCTTAAAGATTAGAGCTGATGTAAGACAGCGCGTAGCTGATTCCTTAGAGACAGCTTTAAAGTATGCTGAGGGCTTAGCTATAGTAGCGCCTATGGATGAACATCAAGCTACAGACGAATTGCTCTTTTCAAGCCATTATTCCTGCCCGCATTGCGGTTATTCCATCTCTGAATTAGAGCCGCGTAATTTTTCCTTTAATAATCCGCATGGCTCCTGCCCGCGCTGTGAGGGCTTAGGTGTTCTGATGGTCTTAGATGAAAAGCGTATTGTGCCCGATCCGCAAAAGTCCATTTTTGAAGGAGCTATTGTCGGCTGGGATCGCCGCTCGGTGTGGTATTTCCGGCAATTAGAGGCGGTGGCAGCGCATTTTAATATCGATATCCATCAAAGCTTTGCAAGTCTTAGCCGTAAGGAGCAAGAGATTTTCCTCTATGGTAGTGGCAAAGAAGCGATCCCGATGGAATTTTCCTATGCCCACGGACAGAAGGTGGAAACCTCCTATCAGCCCTTTGAAGGCGTTATTCCTAATTATGAGCGCCGCCTTAAGGAAACTGATTCAGATTATGTGCGCGATTTTATCTCAAAGCTCATGACGCCGTCTTTATGCCCAGAGTGTCATGGTGCCCGCCTAAAGAAGGAATATTGTCATGTCTTTGTTGGCGCTAAGAGTTTACCTGCTATCAATGAGCTGTCGATCATTAAAGCGCGCGATTTTTTTGAAAATTTAGCTTTAACTAAGCAAGAGCATGGGATTGCCGATCGTATCTTAAAGGAGATCAGAAATCGCTTAGGCTTTCTTATCAATGTCGGTTTAGGTTATCTCAATCTTGCGCGCAGTGCCGAGACCCTTTCAGGCGGAGAGGCACAGCGTATTCGCCTTGCAAGTCAGATTGGTTCTGGCCTTACCGGCGTTATGTATGTTTTAGATGAACCGAGTATCGGTTTACATCAACGCGATAATAGTAAGCTTATTGAGGCTTTAAAGAATTTAAGAAATCTAGGTAATTGTGTAATCGTCGTTGAACATGATGAAGATACCATGCGCAATGCTGACTTTATTTTAGATATAGGGCCTGGAGCTGGAATTCATGGCGGTAGTGTCGTAGCTTGCGGTAAGGTTTCTGATCTAGAGCAAAATAAGAATTCTCTTACAGGTGATTATTTAGCTGGCCGGCGCCGTATTGAAATTCCGCAACAGCGCGTGAAGCCCACAGCTAAATTCCTTACCCTTACAGGTTGCTGTGGTAATAATCTTAAAAATATCGAGGTTAAATTCCCGGTAGGTTGTTTTATTACCGTAACTGGCGTGTCAGGCTCGGGTAAATCGACCTTGATTAACGATACCTTAGTAAGGGTGGCAGAACGCAAGCTCAATCGTGTCAGCGCTAATGAGGAACCGGCACCGTATAAGTCCATTGAGGGCTTAGAGTATTTTGATAAAATTATCTGCATCGATCAAAGCCCCATTGGCAGAACACCGCGTTCAAATCCTGCCACCTATGTCGGTCTCTTTACCGATATTCGCGATCTCTTTGCTAAGACTGCTGAGGCGCGTAAGCGTGGTTATGGTCCGGGCCGTTTTTCTTTTAATGTTAAAGGTGGTCGTTGCGAGGCCTGTCAAGGTGACGGTACCATTCGCGTCTCTATGAACTTTTTACCTGATGTTTATGTTAAATGCGAAGAATGCCAAGGACAGCGCTACAATCGCGAGACTTTAGAGGTTACCTATAAGGGTAAGAATATCTCTGAGGTCTTAAATATGAATGTAGAGACTGCTTTAGAATTCTTTGAGGCGGTGCCGGCCATTGCTAATAAACTTAGAACCTTGATGGATGTTGGTTTATCCTATATCACCCTAGGTCAGTCGGCTTTGACTTTCTCAGGTGGTGAGGCGCAGCGTATTAAACTGTCCAAGGAATTGTCGCGCCGTGGCAGTGGCAAGACCCTCTATGTCCTAGACGAGCCGACAACTGGCTTGCATTTTCAGGATGTAAAGCAATTATTAGAGGTATTATTGCGCCTGCGCGATCAGGGGAATACTGTGATCGTAATTGAGCATAATTTAGATGTAATTAAGACGGCCGATTATCTTATCGATTTAGGCCCTGAGGGCGGTAGCGGTGGTGGCGAGATCATCGCCTGCGGTACCCCTGAGGACTTAGCACAATGTAAAAAGTCCTTTACCGGACAATTTTTAAAACCTATTTTAGAACGTGGTTATTAGGAGACTTCTATGTACGAATTAAGCGAGCGCGAGTTTGAGGCTACTTTAAAGCTCAATGCCGAATACAGACAGGCAATGTTTATCAACAAGACCTTAGAGCAACAGGTGCTGTATATTCTGATCCAAGAAGAAGGTCCATTTATGCTTGAGGACAATGGCCAAGAGGGCGAAGAGCAGGCTATGATTTTACCGGTATGGTGCCATGAGCGTTTTGCTGAGAGCTATTTAGAAGGCTCACAGATCCCTAATGCTAAGGTTCAGGCTGTAACCTTAGAGGTTTTCCTAAAGCAGTGGGTTCCGATGCTTAATGACAATAAGATCCTCTTAGGCTTTATGCCGGTTGTCGATGCGGAGTTTGCCGTTGATGAGCCTTCTTGCTTGGCTAAATAAGCGCTAAATTCGCGGATTTTGTAAGTTTTTTATGACACGGCAATCCGCGAATATTAAAAGTCCGA
>ENA-OWPF01001172-OWPF01001172.1-human-gut-metagenome-genome-assembly--contig:-NODE-1172-length-24487-cov-5.240832_pt1 | contig 24487 bp, 21 predicted proteins | sample MGYA00248261_ERZ651840 | MGnify/ENA primary metagenome ERZ651840 (study PRJEB26924, sample SAMEA4378268) | human gut metagenome | biome: human gut; feature: human-associated habitat; material: faeces... | reverse complement strand
TACTTTGCGATAGACATCATCTAAGGTCTTTTGGGCAACGGCGGAGGCATTGACGGCGCCCTTAGCGAAGACCTCATTTAAGTAGCCTTCATCGGCACGCAGGCGCTGATACTCTTCCTGAATTGGACGTAACATCTCTACTACAGCCTCACCGACCTCACTCTTGAAGGTACCGTACATCTGCCCCTTATAGTGCTCAACTAATTCCTCAACACTCTTATTAGTTGAGGCAGATAAGAGCTCTAAGAGATTAGAAACACCCGGCTTTTTCTCCCAGTCATAGGCGATTACCGGCGGATTGTCGCTGTCGGTAACGGCACGCTTTAACTTCTTTAAGATGGACTTAGGATCTTCGAGGATGCGGATGACGTTATTAGGATTGTCATCGGACTTAGACATCTTCTTTAACGGATCCTGTAAGGACATGACGCGGGCACCAGCCTTAGGGAAATAACCCTCAGGGAGCACGAAGGTTTCACCGTAGATATTGTTAAAGCGAGTTGCGATATCACGGGTGATCTCGATATGCTGTTTTTGATCGTCGCCTACCGGAACTAAATTAGCCTGATAGAGCAGAATATCGGCAGCCATGAGCACCGGATAATCAAAGAGTCCGGCGGTAACATTATCGGCATAGCGCTTAGACTTATCCTTGTACTGAGTCATGCGGGTAAGCTCGCCGACTTGGGTATAGCAGTTTAAAACCCAAGAGAGCTGACAGTGAGCCGGAACATGGGACTGCAGGAAAATAGTAGATTTTTCCGGATCAACTCCGGCGGCAAGGAAGATGGCTAAGGTGTCATAGGAGCGCTGTAATAGTAGCTTGGGATCCTGTCTGACAGTGATAGCATGCTCATTGACCACACAATAAATGCAGTTGTAATCATTCTGCAGACCGACCCAATTGCGTAAGGAACCAATATAGTTGCCGACTGAAAGCTCGCCTGATGGTTGAATACCGCTGAAAATGGTTTGTCTGGTCATTTTAAAATTACCTTAAAAATTTGGGTGTAAGTGAAAGTGTTCACAAGTTTAACGCATGTGATTATAAATTCCAAACCATGCTTATTTATGGATTTTTAGAAGAAAAAAGTAAAAAAAATTGTGGACTTTTATCTTCTTGAAATAAAAGGCTTATTAGATAAAAAAGACAGCTTTTAAATCAAGCTGCCTTTTTTGTGATTTTATTATTTAGAGCATAAGACTGTCGGTAATTTCGCTAGCGCATCTTTTCGTAATTTCGACAACCTTAGGGATTATATCGTCGGTGAATTTATTAAAGGAGCCGACAATGGAGATGGCTCCTAAGAGATTATGTTCATGATCAAAGACCGGCACTGCGACACAGCGGATTTCAGCCTCACCTTCACTATTATCAAAAGCCCAGCCTTGAAGTCTAATGGAGGCTAATTCACGGCGCAGATCTTCAGGAGAGGTGATAGAGGTGGCAGTGACCGGGGTATAGTCTAAGTTTGATAATAAACGCTCGCGCAATTCACTAGGCTGAAAGGCTAAAAGGCATTTACCTAAGCCCGCATGAACTAAGGAAATCTCTGCACCCTCACGCGACATAATGCGCACTCCGGCTTTAGGGCTGGTTTTTTTAATCACATAATAGGCATGATCGCCATCCATAATGCCAAAGTGCACGGCTAGACATTCGATATTTTTAAGTAAAAAGTCTAAATGCGGATTGACCACATCTTTAAGATCTAAAGCTTCAGCTGCAGAGTTGCCTAAGGAGATGAGTTTCATCCATAACTGCACACTGCTGTCATGATTGCGGCGAATGAGGCCTAAGCTTACCATCTCATCGATGAGCACATAAACGGTACTGCGCGGAAGGCCAGTCTGGGTAATGATTTCAGAGACCGAGCAATGATGGTTCTTCTGAAGCACGTTTAGGATAGACATCGCCCTGTCTAAGGCAGGGACTCTGGATTTGTTGGTCATAAGACACCGTAATGAAATTTTTTGCAGTATGTGATTTTCTAGTATTTTAGATCAATTTCACAAAATTTAGTGAAATTTATAATTTTAGTGAATGCTTAAGTTCTAAACAAAACTTTCCTTTTGCATAAAAGTTTATAAAAAAATCCGCATAAATAAAGCTTTGACGCCGGTAAAGTGTGAGCTTGCTTCAAAAAATGTCTAAAATATTAGAATTGAAGTCTAATATTTTATAATACTTTATTTAAATAAATTGTGATCGAATTGATTATATATAAAAAAGTAATGGATTGGCCGCTTAGCATCTTCTGCATTTTCATCATGATACTCTAAGATTTTTTTTAGTATCTAAAGTCAAAATAAAGTCCTATAAATTTAAATTATCTACTATAAAAAACTCTCCTTATTAAAGATCTCTAGTTTTTATATTTTTTTTCTAGCAGAAAAATCACAAAAGAAAATTTTTATGTTGTCAACATTGTAGTTTCATCTAATATTTTAGAACTTGTATCCAGTATTTTATATTCAACAAAATTACATATAAATCAATGACTTATACTGAATTATGGCATAAATTTTTAATAAAAGTGATATTGATCACTGGAAATCTCAGCAATTATTGTCTATTATTCTGGCTAAGGGTTCCAGAATAATAGACAACAACCAGACAAATGGAACCTGAGTTTCAAGATAGAGTCAAAAACAAGCAAGGATATATTTATGAGAGTTTTATCTAAAGCCATCGGCGTTTCTATTTTGTCTGCAAGTTTATTAGCCCTTGTCGGTTGTGGTGGTCAGGAAAGCAAGCCTGCCGCTCAGGCTCAGGCCCCGGCTAAGACTGAAACTGTTGCTAATGCTCCGGCAAAGCCTGAGCCTATTGTCTTACGTGCAGGTCACGATTCTCCTGAGACCGTTCCGGTTGCTCGCGGTTTAGCTAAATGGGCTGAACTTGTTAATGAGCGTACCCAAGGTGCAGTTCAGATTCAGGTTTTCAATAATGGTACTGTAGGCTCAGCTAGTGATTATGCTGTTAACTGCCAGTTAGGTACTTTAGATATCGGTGCTGTTAACCAGTCCGTTATGACCTCCTTTATCCCGGATATCGCTGCTATCGATATTCCGTTCTTAATTACCTCCTATGAGGAAGCTGATAAGTTATTTGCCAATAATGGTCCTTTAACTCAGTACTACACCAATGAGATCGCCAATGCCGGTATCAATATTTTAAATATGGATATTTGGGAAGTTGGTTTCCGTGAGTTCTCAAACTCCACCCGTCCGGTCAAGACCCCAGCTGACATCGCTGGTATTAAGCTCCGTGTGATGGACTCTGCCATTCACCAGGGCTTCTGGCGTGCTTTAGGTGCCGATCCGGTGCCGATGTCTTGGGGTGAGGCTTATACCGCTTTACAGCAGAAGGCCATTGACGGTGTTGAAAATGCTATTTCCGTACTTGATGGTAATAACATCAACGAAGTTAATCAGTACCTCGCTATGACCGATCATAACTACTCCTCCATCTTCATTATCTTCTCTGAAAAGAGCTGGAAGAAGTTATCTCCTGAGCAGCAGAAGATTGTTCAGGATGCCGCTCGTGAGGCCGGTAAGTATCAGCGTGAAGAGCAGCGTCGCCAGGCTAAGGCCGCTGTTGACAATCTCGCTAAGAAGGGCATGACCGTAACTGAGGTTAACAAGGAAGAGATGAAGGCTGCCGTCGCTGACTTCTTAAAGGAGCAGAAGGCCGCTTATCCTGAAATCGTAAAGGTTATTGATAATACCTTAGCCACTAAGTAAAGCACATTAAAGCAGGCGCTCAGCGCCTGCTATTTTTTCAGGACAGAAAAAGATGTTTGCTACTATAAATAAATTATTCGGAGCCTTTCAAAAGGTTCTGCTCTGCACGATCACCTTAGCCCTCATTGTCATGATGGTAGTGATCTTATTGCAGGTCTTTACTCGTTATGTAATTTTCTATTCTTTACCGTGGTCTGAGGAATTATCAAGATATCTCTTCGTCTTCATCATTCTCATCGGTATCAATATTGCAGTCTCTCAGGAAATCTTAATTAAGATCGACGCTTTACAGAATATGTTTAAGAGTCTGAGAGCCCGTATTGCTTTTGATATTTTCCACACCATCATCGGTATTATTGCCTGTATTTTAATTGCCAGCTATGCCACCGACTTATTCCCGGTAGGTATGGTACAAAAATCCCCGGCCATGCGTATCCCTATGATCATCATGTACGGCATTGTTTTTGGTGGTTATGTCTTATCCACCATCGCTTTAGGTTTAAAGCTTATCGAGAAGATCTTAGCTTTCTGTGATCCTAAGAATAAGGGCGTCATAATTAGCTTTGAGCAGGATGTTCAAGAGGCCATGAAGGGAGAATAATTATGGATTTACCTGTTGTCGCTTTATTTGGCACCTTGCTTGTAGCTTTAATCGCCGGTGTGCCTATTATTTGGAGCTTGGCTTTAGCCTCTGTAGCTTCTATCGCTTTAAACCCGACCTTAACTTTCGTAGTTGTAGGTCAGAGAATGTTCGCCGGTGCGGACTCTTTCTCCTTATTAGCCGTGCCGGCTTTCATGCTCGCCGGTGACGTAATGAGTCAAGGTGGTCTATCAAAACGCCTTATTGACTTTGCCGAGGCTTTAGTAGGCTGGATTGCCGGTGGTCTGTCTATCGTCGCTATTTCCGCTTGTGCCTTCTTTGCCGCAATTTCCGGCTCCTCCATGGCAACTACCGCTTCTATCGGTGGTGTTATGTACCCAGAGATGATTAAGCGTGGTTATCCTAAAGCTTATTCTGCCGCCATTCAGGCTATCGGTGGTACCTTAGGTGTAGTTATTCCGCCGTCTATCGTCTTCGTTATTTACGGTACTGTAACTGGCGTATCTATCTCTAAGCTCTTAATGTCAGGTATTATCCCGGGTATCTTCTGCGGTTTAGCCTTAGCTGCCTACTGCTATATTGTCGCTAAGCGTCAGAACTTCCCTAAAGGTGAGTCTTTTAAGCCTAAGAGTGTTTGGATCACCTTTAAGCGTGCCTTCTGGGCTTTAATGATGCCGGTTATCATCTTAGGCGGTATCTATGCTTCTGTCTTTACCCCGACTGAGGCTGCAGTAGTCTCCGTATTCTACGGTATCATCGTCTGCATGTTCATCTATCGTGAGGTTAATATGAAGAAGTTATGGGAGATCTGCCAGCATACTTCTATCATTACCGCAAACCTCATGGGCTTAGTTGCAACTGCCTCTGTATTTGCTTACTTAGTTACCATCTATAACATACCAACTAAGATTACCGAGTTCTTCATGGGCTTCTGTGATACTTGGGTCTTATTCATGCTCATCATCAATCTGATCATGATCTTTGCCGGTATGTTCTTAGATAATGGTTCCATCATCCTGATCTTAGGTCCGATCTTAGCTCCTTTAGCTGTAAGCTATGGTATCGATCCTGTTCAGTTTGGTTTAGTCGTCGTCTTCGTGCTGTCAATGGGACAATGTACGCCGCCATTTGGAACTTGTATGTTCATCGCCTGTGGCTTCTCTGGACTTTCTGTCATGCGCGTAGCTAAGGCTTTGATGGGCTTTATCTTAGTAGAAATTGCCTGTGCCTTACTCTTTAGCTTCGTGCCGGGCTTTGCTCTGTGGATTCCGCAGTTACTTAACGGTTAAAGTTAAAACAGGGGCCTATTATTAGGCCCCACCTTAAAAGAAAAATAAGCTTAAAATCTACTTAACTGTATGTTAGTTAACAGATTTTTAAATAATAAAGAGTAAAATTCGTCAGCTACATAATGTTAAGTTAGATCCATATATAAAAGGACAGAAAATGGATGTTTTAAAGTTTATTGCAGAAAATCGCCTCGTCTCCATTTCCCGCCAGGTCTACGGTGAGGATTTATTAGAGGCAGCTAAGGCCATTGTCGATGGCGGTATCAAGCTTTTAGAGATTACCTTCGATCAGGCTGACAGTGAGTGCCTGAAGCTGACCCCTAATTCCATTAGCCTTGTTAAAAAGACCTTAGGCGATAAGATCTGTGTCGGTGCTGGTACCGTAATGACAGTGGAGCAAGCGCGTGCCGCTAAGGATGCTGGTGCTGATTTTGCTCTAGCCCCGAATGTGGATTTTGAGGTCATTCATGAGATGAAGAAATTAGGCCTCATCGCCGTTCCAGGTGCCTTTCCCCCTTCTGAGATTGCTGATGCCTATAAAGAGGGAGCTGACATTGTCAAAGTCTTCCCGGCAGCTAATTTAGGTATTGACTATATCAAGGCTATCCGTGGCCCTATCAACCATATTCCTTTAATGGCTGTAGGCGGTGTCAGTGCTGACAACGTCAAGGCCTTCTTAGATGCCGGCTGTGGTAGTGCCGGTATTGGTTCTAACATTATCAATAAAAAACGTGCCTCAGCCGGAAAATTTGAGGAAATCCGTCAGGCTGCTTTAGAGTTTTACAACGCCATTCATTAGGAGAATAGAAGATGAGCGCTAAGAATTTTGTAGTAATGGATTGGGGCTCCACCAACGTCAGAGCCTTCTTATATATTGATGACAAATTAGTTGAGACTAAGAAGTCTCCTGAAGGCGTTACTGTGGTCAGAGGCGCTGCCTGTGAGGGCGTCTTTGATAAGTTGACTTGCGATTGGTTCCAAAAATACGGCCCGATGCCTACCATTATGGCCGGCATGGTCGGTTCTATCAATGGCTGGGCTGATGCTCAGTACTTACAGTGCCCGGTTGATTTAGCTGAATTACCTAATCATTTAACTGAGGTTAAGCACAGCAAGGGCTATAAGATCAGAATCGTTCCGGGCTTATGCGTTAGAGATGCTGATAACTATAACGTTATCCGCGGCGAGGAGACTCAGCTTGTCGGTGCCATTAAGAAGCAGGCCTCTAAGGTCTTCTTAATGCCTGGTACTCACTGCAAGTGGGTTTTAGCCGACGGTTATAAAATCAATTCCTTCAGAACTGCCATGACCGGTGAGATGCACTCCATCATGATGAAGTACTCCTTAGTCGGTTTAGGTGCAGGCGATCAGGAAGAGTCCGCTCCTGACTTTGAGGCAGGTTTACAGCGCGGTTATGAGGAAAACAATATTGTTCCGCGTCTGTTTGAAATCCGTGGCGCCAATATTTTAGGTGCGATTAAGCCTTGCCATGTCGGTGAGTATTTATCCGGTCTCTTAATCGGTGCTGAAATTGCTTCTATGCAGAAGATCTTTAAGTTCACTTCTGACGATGGTGCTTTAGGCATTATTGCCAACCCGTTCTTAACTGCTCGTTATGTTAAGGGCTTGAAGCTTGCCGGTTTAGATTCCTTCAGCTTAGAGGGCGATGAGGCCTTCTTAGGCGGTATTTTACCTTTAGCTCATACTTTACTTTAATTAAGAGTTAATAAGGATCAAGATTATGAAGATTACTAAGATTTCTACCTTCAGAGTTCCTCCGCGTTGGATGTTCGTCAAGATTGAAACTGACGAAGGCATCAGCGGTTGGGGTGAGCCGGTTGTCGAAGGTCACGCTAAGACTGTAGAAGCAGCCGTTCACGAGATTGAAGACTATATCTTAGGTGTCGACCCGCGCAATATCAACGATATCTGGCAGATGCTCTATCGCACTCGCTTCTATCGTGGCGGCCCGGTTATGATGTCCGCTATTGCTGGTATCGATCAGGCTTTATGGGATATTAAGGGTAAGGCTTTAGGCGTTAACGTTACCGAGCTCTTAGGCGGTAAGGTTCGCGATAAGATTAAGGCTTACAGCTGGGTCGGTGGCGATCGCCCTTCTGATGTAGTTGAAGGCATCAATAAGTTGCGTGAAATCGGCTTTGATACCTTTAAGCTCAATGGCTGTGAGGATTTAGGCTATATCGATACCCACAAGAAGATCCGTCACTCCATCTCTATCGCCGCTGATATCCGTAAGGAATTTGGCGATGATATTGAGTTCGGTTTAGACTTCCACGGTCGTGTCACCGCGCCTATGGCTAAGATCATGATGAAGGAATTAGAGCCTTATCATCCTTTCTTCATTGAAGAGCCGGTATTAGCTGAGAATTATGAGTACTATCGTATCTTAGCTGATAACTCCGATCTCCTCATTGCCGCAGGTGAGCGTATGTACTCTCGCTATGACTTCAAGCGTGTTTTAGAGGCTCGTGGTATTTCTATCTTACAGCCTGATCTCTCTCACGCCGGTGGTATTACCGAGTGCATGAAGATCGCCGCTCTCTGCGAGGCTTATGATGTGGCCTTAGCACCGCACTGCCCGTTAGGACCTGTAGCTTTAGCTTCGTGCTTAGCTGTAGATATGGTCTCCTACAATGCTGCTTTACAGGAGCAGAGTATGGGTATTCACTACAATCAGGGTGCTGAGCTCTTAACCTATGTCAATAACCCTGAGGACTTCTGCATGTCCGATGGTTACTTACATGCCTTAACTAAGCCAGGTTTAGGTGTTGAGGTTAATGAAGAACGCATTCGCAAGGCCGCTGAGAGCAATACCGTCAACTGGCACAATCCAGTATGGCGTCACCCGGATGGTAGCGTTGCTGAGTGGTAATCTAGCTTAAAATTGTCATGCTTTAAGCCCTCTATCAATTTTTTGGTAGAGGGCTTTTTTATTAGTCGATGCCGGTGAGAATGGCCAGTAGCGGTAAGGTGATCACGCTCATTAAGGTGGTAAGCGAAATACCGCGAGCGGCGGTATTATTCGCCTGCGGACAATAAAGAGCTGCAAACATGGCGATCATATTGCCAGCAGGCGTGGCAATTAAGATTAAGCTTGTACCTAATAGATCATGATCGCTTATAAATTGCTTTAAACAGAGCATGACCACAAGGGGCATGAGGAACATTTTAAAGATCGAAAAACTTAAAAGTTTGAGATCAGAAAATAAAGACATGATCTTTAAATCGGCCATGGCCGCACCGATTAAAATCATGGCAATAGGGGCTGTCATCGCGCCAATCATATCTACAGGTTGCGTGATGATCTGCGGAAAAGTGAAGTTGGTAAAGTAAATAGAAAAGGTAAAGATCGCGGCGATTAAGCCTGGATTTAGGATCTTTAAGAGCACCGCTTTAAAGCTTTTTATAGGGGTACCACTGACGACAATCAAGCCATAGGTGAAGATTAAAAGGCTACTAGGCAGATTGAAGATCATAAGATATAAAACCGCTCTATGGCCATAGACATTTGATAATAGCGGCAATCCCATAAACATGATATTGCAGAAAACAATCATGAGTTTGATGATGCGACTGTCGGGCTTTTTAAGTCTAAAAATAAAAGGACTTAATTCTGCTAAAAAGATTAAAAGTGCAAATAAGACACAGCCTAGGATAAAGGCAAACATAAATTCATCAAGTGAGAGCGATTTGTCAGCATGAAAGCCTGCAGAGAGAATGATAGCCGGGGTGGTGACGTTTACCACTAAGGCTGAAAGCTGTTTCATGCCATCTTCATTGATGATATGGCGTTTTTTAACAATTACGCCACAGGCAATCATGATGAAGAAGATGATCATCTGTTGAAGTGTAACCATTTTTATAATAATTCCGTGTTCTTATGGATAGTATGCAAATTATAAGCTGTTTAGTTTAGAAGGTGGGTGTGATGTGTCTGGCTATTTGCGCTTTTAAATGGCTTTTGTGGCGTAAGTCTAAAGATATAACAGTAACTTAGCTTTCTTTGAGCATGTTATTAGGTGTGAGTTGAAATAGTGGGGAGTTGAGAGAATTTTTTAGGGAAGTTGGCACCCACAGTAGGAATCGAACCTACATCTAATTCTTAGGAGGAACTTGTTCTATCCATTGAACTATGCGGGCGCTCTAGGCGCAAATTATAGCATTTTAAAGGGGGTATCGCTATAGCCTAAAGACATGGGGTATTTTTTTTAAGTATTTATTTTAAAGAAAAATTTTGATTAAAAATAATTGCTTAACTTTTTAATCGCGCAGTTTGTGCGCTCTTTTTCTAAGGAGGGCTTTTTTTAATTACTAATATCAGGCCGTGTTCATTTTTTGAGGAAGGTCTATGTTAAGTAACAATCAAGTGCGATTATGTGGTGAGATTTTTAGTGAAGATACGATTGAGCGGCGTTTAACTTCGCTTGGAAATTCCTATCGCTTTCGCCTGCGGGTATGCGAGCGCCGCTACTCTAAGCGTGAGGGCAAATTTACTAATTTTTATGAATATCCTCAGGTGGTAGTCAGTGATAAGGGTATTTTCAAGCCCATAGCTAGCCGTTATGCCGAGCTCTTAGTACCAGGTAATCGGCTTTTAATTGAGGGTAAGCTTCACTGCTATACCATCTCCGATGCGCGGGGTAATTTAAAGCGCATAACTGAGGTTGAGGCCTTAGCTATCGAGCTTTTACAGCCGCAACAAGAGGAGGCCTGTTAACAGCATGGAGATGGTAGATTTATGTAAGCTCTTTAATAATGACAATCTTTTAGTCAAAGAAATTGATTTTGATAAAAGTATCTCGCCTGATGGGCATGTGCCGCCTATTGATGATCGCTATGTCTTTGAATGCGGTCTTTTAGATGAGGTTTTATTATTTTTAGCTCATCCTTATCACGATTGTCTTTATCTAAGTGGACCTGCAGGTTGCGGTAAGACCTCGCTTATCTTACAAATTGCCGCGCGTTTAGGCTGGGGTGTGGAGCAGATTACGCTTTCAAATAAAAGTGAGAGTTTAGATCTCATAGGCCATCAAACCTTAAGGCGGGGAGAATTAGTTTATGAATATGGGCCATTAACTAATGCCATGATCTACGGTGAGATTTTGATTTTAAATGAAATTGATCTGGTAGCCCCTGGCGATTTAGCGGCTTTAAACGATGTGCTTGAAGGTAAGCCTTTAACTATTGTGGGCAATAGCGGTGAAATTATCTATCCTCACAAAAGCTTTAGAGTGGTAGCTACGGCTAATACCCGCGGTAATGGCGATAGTGAGGGCTTTTATAGCGGCGCGCGCATTTTAAATCAGGCTTTTTTAGATCGCTTTCGTTTTATGCAGGTAGATTATCCTCAGGCTAATGTCGAAATGATCATGCTTAGGCATAGTTTTCCTAATCTTGAAGAGGATTTTTGCAAGCGTTTAGTCCGTTTTGCCCATGAGTTAAGACGGGTTTTGCAAAACAGTCAGGAGGCGGGGATCAGTCAATTATCGGCGCCTTTTTCTACGCGTGTACTCTTGCGTATAGGCGCAATGATGAGCCTTGGGGTTAAGCGTACTATACAAAGAGTAGTTGATACTTGCTATTCCCTACGCTTACCTAAGGTTGAGAGGGAGTATGTGCAAAGACTCTGCAATGATATTTTTGGTCATAAGGAAACAGCTTTAGAGCTTTTAGAAAATAATCCTGATAAAAAGGACGAGGCGGAAAATGCAGAAACGCCTCCAGAAGAGGTTAAAAAGCCGCGCAGTCGCACGCGCAAAACAGCGAAATCTTAAAAGCAAAACTGCGGCCTAAGCCGCAGTTTATTAAAGTCTCGTAGTGAAATTAGCGACCTAATTTCTTTAATAAGGCCTCTAAAGCAGAGTCTAAAGGTAAGAGCTCGCGATCACCTGTGCGTCTGAGTTTGTACTCGATATTGCCATCCTTTAAGCTCTTATCACCGATGGTGATGATGTGAGGAATACCCATCAGCTCCATATCGGCGAACATGACACCAGGACGCTCATCGCGATCGTCATAGAGTACATCGATACCTAAGGACTGTAACTTAGCATAGAGATCCTCAGCTACTTCCTTAACCTGAGATGAGGTATTAGGTCTGATAGCAACGATAGCTACAGTGAAAGGAGCGATAGCATCCGGCCAAATGATACCGCGATCGTCATGATGTTGCTCGATGACAGCGGCGATAGCACGGGTAACACCGATACCGTAGCAACCCATGAGCATCGGGATATTGTTGCCGTTTTCATCGGTGGTGGTAGCGCCCATAGCCTCAGAGTACTTAGTACCTAACATGAAGACCTGACCTACCTCAATACCGCGACGGAGGTGTAAGGTACCCTGACCATCAGGGCTAGGATCACCTTCCTCAACATTACGCAGATCGAAGACTTCGTAATTAGGAACATCGCGCTCCCAGTTGACGGAATTTAAGTGGAAACCAGTCTTATTAGCGCCACAAGCGAAGTTGCTCATCTTATCGGCAGTGCGGTCAACTAAGATACGGCCCTTGAAGCCTACAGGTCCTAAGGAACCAGTGGAAGCGCCAGTGAACTTAACAATTTCCTCTTCAGTAGCAAACTCTAAAGGATCCTGTAAGCCCTCAATCTTACCAGCCTTAACCTCGTTGAGCTCTTGATTACCGCATAAGCAGATCATGACTAAGTCATAGGTGCCGTCTTCTTTTTTAGGACCATGAACGATCAGGCTCTTTAACATCTGCTCAGTCTTAACACCAAGCTTAGCTACAGCCTCATCTACAGTATGGCAACCGGGGGTGGCAACCTCATAATAGGCATCCTTAGGAGCCTCACGCTCATAGCTAGGAGCTAAAGCTTCAGCCATCTCGATATTAGCAGCATAGCTAGAACCGTCAGACCAAGCGATGATATCCTCACCAGCATCAGCTAAGGCCTGGAACTCGTGAGAGTGATTACCACCGATAGAACCAGTATCAGCCTCAACCGGTCTGAACTCTAAGCCCATACGGGTGAAGATACGGCTGTAGGCGTCATACATGTCCTTATAGGTCTCATTTAAGGATTCTTTGTTGAGGTGGAAGGAATAAGCATCCTTCATTAAGAATTCACGACCACGCATAACACCAAAGCGCGGACGGATCTCATCACGGAATTTGTTTTGGATCTGATAGAGGCATAAAGGTAACTGTCTGCCGGATTTGACTTCACGACGGGCGATATCGGTAACGACTTCCTCGTGGGTCGGGCCTAAGCAGAATTCGTTTTGCTTACGATCCTTAAAGCGGCATAATTCCGGGCCATACTTGGTGTAACGGCCAGACTCTTTCCACAGCTCCGCAGGCTGAACCATCGGCATGGCGATTTCTAAGGCGCCGGTATTGTCCATTTCCTCACGGACAATCTTATTGACCTTAGAGAGGACACGCATACCGGTAGGTAACCAGGTGTAAACACCAGAGGCGATCTGACGGATCATACCGGCACGTAACATTAAACGATGGCTGTCAACAGAAGCTTCGGCAGGGTTTTCTTTAAGAGTGGAAATAAGATATTTACTAGTACGCATGTTTAATCCAAAGCAGTAAAAGAAGCTTATACATTACAAAAAATTAACCTATTATAAGACATCGTTAACGTCTTTGGGGATTTTCGTGCGTTAAAGCCTTTTTTGGCGCTTATGCTTTAGGAAAAGATGCTTAAGTTTCGCAGAAATAAGCCTAAATTTCGTGATTTACGTTATAATAAATTGAATTTTAAACGGGAGGGATAAATCATGATATATGTAGCAAGCTTTATAATCTTTAGCCTCTTTGTAGGTGGTCTCGCCATCGGCTTACTGCGCAAACGCCCGCTTAAATCTGAGGATGAGGCTACAGCAGCAATTATGGAAGGCATTCCCTGTGCATCTTGCCAAAGTACCTGCAACTTTGCCGGAGGCAATGTTAACCATGCATCTCCTAGCTGTGTTTCTTCCCGCATGGGAAAGATCCCACACAAAGCAGTCTAAAACCGCAAAAAGGCCTCACACGAGGCTTTTTTTATGCCTTTTTTACTTCCTCATTCTCGTCTAAAAACCACTCTTTATTCTGCTCCATAATGCCTTTATAGGTATGAGTGATTTCATAGGCATGTTGCTCGATAAGCTCACAAGCTCTCTCCACATTCTGCGTAACAATAGCCTCTAAAATTTCTTCATGAGTTTTAATCAATTCTTCAGGATTTGACAGTGTACCTATGGTCAGATAGCGAATTCTATCCATATTGGCTTTGGCATTTTGTAGGGTATTCCACGCAAGTGAAGTCTGGGAAAAATCGCAGATAGCTTTGTGGAAGTTATCATCTAAATCCAAAAACTTTTCATTAGCGTCCTGATTTGCAAGCCATTTCTTTTGTTGTTCAATGCCACGGGTGAGTTTATCGCAGATCCTTTTAAAACTTCTTTTGTTGAGTTTTACCGATCTACGAATGGCCTGACACTCAATGGCATAGCGGATGAAGCAGATTTCTAACAGATTGCTGACGCTAATTTTGCTTACAAAGGTGCCTTTTTGCGGCAGGATTTCGATAAGGCCGTTGAGACTTAACTTATTTAAGGCCTCATGTACAGGCTGTCGGGAAACATTAAAGTGGGCGGCAAGATCATTTTCAGATAAAGGGGTACCGGGAATGATGCGCTTGGCCACAATCTGATGTCTGAGAAAATCATAGATCTGTGAGGTCAGAGTCAACCCTGATTTAAATTTAATCTTAGGGAAAAGTTTACGATCCATTTTTATGCACCTTGGGCTTGATTAAACGCTATCAAAATTTAAATGCAAATCCTAGAAAACTTGTATTTTAGTCTACTCAAAAAGATAAGTATTAGCAAATAATCAATAACTTATATTCTAAAAATGAGATCTATGACTGAATATTAAAGAACTGGTATTTTAGTGTATTTCTTTTGATCAAAAAAATTTCTTTTGAAAAATAAATAACTTGATGTTTTACACTAATTTATAAATTCAAAATTGCTAACTACATCACAACTAAAATACAAGCTATCTTGTATTTTAATAAGCAACGAAAACCCTTTTTTGGAGCTTTTTTATGCAAGGTTTTTTCAGTCAATTCGCACGCTTTTATAAGTTTGTATGCGTAATTATTCTTACCTTAATGGTACTGATTGTTTTCACTAATGCAGTTATGCGTTACTGCTTTCAATCAGGCTTTGTTGCTACAGAAGAGGTTTTACGTTACCTCTTTATCTATATGACCTTCTTAGGTATGGTGGAAGTGGCTTCCATTCGCGGTCACATCAGTGTCACCATCCTTACCGATTTTTTACCACGCACAATTAGAACTTGGGTATATATCTTAGGTTACCTCTTGGCTATCTATGCCTTATACGTTCTGATTGACGGTTCAATCATGTATTTTGAAGAATCTGATACTTCTGTAGGTCAGGTTACCGGTTTACCGTTCCAGTTCATCATTGCTTCTTTAATCTTTGGTGCCGCTGGTGTTTTAGCTTTTGTATTACGTGATTTAGTTTTAGCTTTTAAAGCCTTAGTCACTCACGAGGAATTTCCTCCGCGTTATGTCGATGAGGACGTAAAGGTTGCCTTAGAGAAGCAAGCTGCAGAGGAGAATAAATAATGGAATTCTTCGTATTCATCGGCTCCTTATTCTTCCTGTTACTTATGGGAATTCCGGTTGCCATCGTTTTAATGTTATGCGCCTTAGTTCTCTTATGGTTCATCGATATGTTCGATCCGCTGCTGTTAGCGCAGCAGATGTTAACCGGCGCTGATTCGTTTATTTTGACTGCCGTACCTTTCTTTATGCTTGCAGGCGAGATCATGAAAGAGGGTGGAATATCCTCACGCTTGATTGCCTTCGGTCAGGTAGTCGTAGGTCGCTTTAATGGTGGTATGGGTTATGTTGCTATCTTAGCTTCCATGCTTTTTGCCGGCTTATCAGGCGCTGCTATTGCTGATGTTGCAGCCTTAGGTGCGGTTTTAATTCCGATGATGGTTAAATGTGGTTATAACAAGCCGCGTTCTACCGGTTTAATCTGTGCTTCAGCTTTGACAGCTCCGATTATTCCGCCGTCAATTCCGCTCATTATTTTAGGTGTAACCGTCAACCTTTCTATCGGCAAACTCTTCATTATGGGTATTGCTCCGGGCGTATGCTTAGGCATTATCCTCATGGTAGTTTGGTACTTTGTGGTTAAGCGTGATGGTTATCATGACCGCGTGGTTATCACCGGTAAGGAAGCGGTTAAGACCTTCTTTGAAGCTATTCCAGCCTTATTACTGCCTATCATCATTATTGTCGGTATCCGCTTTGGTATCTTCACCCCGACTGAAGGTGGTGCTGTAGCTGCAGTTTATGCCTTCGTAGTTGCCACTTGCGTACATCGTGAGCTTAAGATTAAGGATTGCCCTCGCATTTTCTATAATGCTGTAAGAACTTCCGCTATCGTCATGTTCTTAGTAAGCACTGCCTATACTATTGGTTGGCTGATTACTATGGCTCAGGTACCTGATCAGATTGTAGAGCTTTTAAAGGACTTAGTAAGCAATCCGTTCTTATTATTAGTAGTTCTGAACGTGGTTTTCTTAGTCTTAGGTATGGTAATGGATATTACTCCTATCATCCTGATTTTCGCCCCAGTATTCTATCCCTTAGTTAATGCCGCAGGTATCGATCCTTACTACTTTGCCTTACTCATGGTAATTAACCTCTCTATCGGTTTAATTACCCCGCCTATGGGCTCAGTACTGTTCGTTGGTTGCTCAGTATCTAAGCTTCCGATTACCAAGCTGGTAAAGGGTATTTTACCGTTCCTCTTTGCAGAATTAGCTTACTTAGTACTGTGTATTCTCTGCCCGCAGATTATTACCGTACCGGCAGAGTGGATGATGGGTTAGCTTTAAGAATTAAATTTAAACAAACATTTTGGAGACAAATATATGAAAAAGACTTCTTTAATCGCCGCTGCCGTTGCTGGTGTTATGCTGATGGGTGCTTCTGCCTCCGCCATGGCTAAGGATTATGTTATCCGCATCGGTACCTTTGCAGGTCCTGATCATCCGGTAACTATGTCCATTAACTATTTCAAGGAGAATATTGAGCGCGAATCTAAAGGCCAGATTAAGGTTAAGCACTTTCCTAACAATCAGTTAGGCCCTGAGAGTGTAGTAATCGATCAGGTCAAGCGTGGCACCATTCAGATGGCTGTAACCGGCTCGCAGATTAAAAAAGATGAGCCTAATGTAGGTCTTTCTGATGCTCCGTACCTCATTAGTTCCTGGGAGCAGGCTCGTGCTGCCTACGATAAAGAAGGTGTTGCCATCATGTCCGGTAATTATGAAAAGAATACCGGCGTTAAGATTGCAGGCTATTTAGTAAATGGTTTCCGTGTATTGTCTTCAAATCGTCCTATTACTAATTTAGATGAGTTAAAGGGCTTAAAGATCAGAATTCCGGATAACGAGATCCACGTCCATCTGTTCGAGGCTTTAGGTACTAATAACGTTATGATGCCTTTAACTGAGGTTTATAACGCCTTAGAAACTCATATGATTGATGGTCAGGAAAATCCGTATGCCACCATTTTAGCTTCAGGTTTCTATGAGGTTCAGTCCGATATTTTAGAGACCAGACATATGTTCGCTATTGCACCGTTCCTCTTAAATGGCAAGTTCTACAACAAGCTTCCTGATGACTTAAAGCAGTTATTAGATACCTGGATTGAGAAGACTGTCGCTTATAACTGGGAAATTTCTCAGAAGAACGATGAGGATTGTAAGAAAGCTTTACAAGATAAGGGTGTAACCATCCATGAGATGACTCCTGAAATGAAGCAGAAGATCGACGAGAAGATGGGGACTTTCTACGATTGGTATAAGACTATTATCCCTGATGCTCAGAAGTGGATCGATCATTGTAAGAAAGCTGGTGAAGCTTCATCTAAGTAATTAAATTCATAAATATCATCCAATGTGTTTAAGCCCATCGATTTGATGGGCTTTTTTGTTTTTAAATCCTGCAAGTCGTCAAAAGATCACTCAAGGCCAAGAAACAAGTAGACACTTCTCTTAAAATCCCTGTTTAATCTTTTTTTCTTGTACTTTAATAGGTGTATATGATGTAATTATATACACCTATTAAAGGAGATAAAATGTCAGACCAGAAGGAGTTCCCGGTCAAAGTTCGCCGTGTGGCAGTAACGAACAAAAAGACCGGCGTCAAATACATCGAGGAACGTCGCTATCAATACGATCCGGCAAAGGGCTACAACGTCCTTCTGTCGAGCCGTCGGACGGGTGAAAAAATCCTGGAAGGCGAAACGGTGACAACCCGTTGCCGCCCCAAGAAGAAGCCAGCCGAAGCGGCTCAGACTGCCGAGCTCTCTGCCAAACGAACCCGTGTAGGGGCTCTGGACTTGATTCGTCATGCCGGGGCAGTGGCCGGACTCGAAAGTTCGGTCCGCAGGGCGTATCCCAACGGTGGAACCTCCGAGAAGCTGCTCTCCGTCTCTCAGTACTTGGTCGCTACGGGTGAAACTGTTCACAACGTGGAGGCCTGGCAATGCGAACATGATCTCCCCTACGAAGCCGGCCTGTCCGAGGACATTTGCTACGACCTCTTCCACGAGCTCGGTCTGGATGAATCCGGTTCGCAGTCTCTCTTCCGGGAACTGGCCCGCACAGCAGGCAACGACGAACAGCCGGCCATCGCATTCGATTCAACCTCGCATTCCGTCTACGGCAACGGCCTGAAACCGTACGCGCGGCAAGGCTTCAACAAAGACGGCGACGGCTTGGACATCTACAAGATCATCACTTTCTACTCGCTTGATTCCGGTCTGCCCGTTTCTTTCGAGCTTCAGCCCGGCAACATCCCCGACGTGATTTCTCTCGTCAATGCCGTGCCTCGGGCCAAGGCATACGGCTTGAAGAATCCGGAGTTCTGCCTCGACAACGGGTTCTTCAGCAAGGAGAACGTGCTGCGCTTCCTGCGCAAGAATTTCAAGTTCACGATCCTCGCCACGCTCAAGCACGCCTGGATCTACAAGCACTTGGACAGCGCCGCCGATGATGGGACCAAACTGAGAGACCACTTCTCGCGGTACGCTTCTCAGTGCCCGTTCGACGAGAAGATCAGTGCCGTATCGGTGTCTGAAATGACGCCGTTTGAATGGAAGCGGCAGCGCACGCGCAATGGCGTAGCCGCCGGGGATACGGAGTCGAAATCCTTCCGACTGTACTTTCACTATTTCCGCAACAATGCCCGAGCTGTCATGGAAGCTTCAGCCTTCCACACGAAGCTCAAAAGCTACGAAATGAGTCTTGCAGCCGGCAAGGAAAATGAAATGGACGATGCCGAGCTTGAGTTCGCGCACCGGTACTTCTCGTGGAAGCGTGTTCGAGGCGGAGGCATCAAGGTCATCCCCAACGAAGAGGCCATTCTGGCCGCACAGAAGGACTTTGGGATTTTCGTCATCCTTTCAAATCTTCATGCGAGCCCGTGGGACGCGCTTCGTCGCTACCGTCGCCGCAACGACATTGAAACCTCGTATCGCGTCGTCAAGTCCGACCTTGACGGGCGAAAGCCCCGAGTCTGGACGATGACCAGCGTACGCGGGAAAGAAATCTGCCGACACGTCGCACTCGGCTACCGTTTCGTGCTGCAGAGCATGATGGAGCGCACGGCTCAGGAAGCCGAGCGGCGAGCCAACGATGAGTCGCTCGGGAAGACTGTGCGGAAGCAGTACGAAAAACTGACCGCCTGGATTCGATCGATGACGCTCAAGCAGTTGCTCGATTGGTTCGACTGCGTGGAAAGAGTCGAGGTGAGGAACAGGGTGGCTCAGTACCGTTGGTCTACGGAGACGACGGCCAGAGACCAGATGTTCCTCGAGCTCTTCTTCGACGAATCTGACTGAGTGTAGATTCCACGGTTTTCAGGAAACAACAGCCTGCCAGATGGCAGGCTGTTGTTTTTTTTCCACAAAGTGCCCCCTCACAAGGAGTCGAAGGGAACTACAACGAAACAGATTCGAAGGCGATTTCCTGTGGGGCAATTTGTGGGGCAACCATGAAAAACCTCCCGTTTCATCCTATTTCCAGAATCGGCATTCGGCCTGCGCAATTCATAGCACCCTCATTTCCCTTGTGCCTCTAGCGCCTTACCCCAGACATCACCCCAGCTTCCCGTAAGAGAACCTTTGGCATAGTCAACAACCCGATTCTCAAAGAAGTTGGTGTGCGATACACCCAGCATAGCATCCACCCACGGAAGCGGATTCTTTTTGATACCGAAGATACCCTTCATGCCAAGACCGATGAGGCGGCGGTCGGCGATGTAGCGGATGTAGCTGCGGACCTCCTCGCGGGTGAGGCGGCGCATTTCGGAGACGCCGAAGGCGAGGTCGATGAAGCGGTCCTCGAGTTCGACCATGGTTTCGGCAATGCCGTAGATCTTGGCCTTGAGAGAGTCGTTCCAGAGTTCGGGGTTCTCGACGATGTACTCGCGGAAGAGCTTCGTCATGGACTCGGTGTGGAGCGTCTCGTCGGCGATGGACCAGGCGATGATCTGGCCCATGCCCTTCATCGTGCCGTTTCGCGTGAAGTTGAGCAGCATGACGAAGGACGAAAAGAGCTGCATGCCCTCGGTGAATGCCGAGAAGGCAGCGATCTGCGCGGCGAGGTCGCGGCTGTCCTCGGCGACTTCGTTGAAGAAGTCGTGCTTGGCGGCCATGGCCTCGTACTGCAGGAACTCGTTGTAGATGGACTCGGGGAGCCCGATCGTCTCGATGAGGTGCGAGTAGGCGGCGATGTGCACGGCCTCGCGCGCGGCGAACGACGAGAGCATCATTCGGACCTCGGGCTGGCCGAAGCGCGGGAGGTAGTGGTTGACGTAGGCGCCCGAGACGTCGATGTCGCCCTGGGTGAAGAAGCGCAGGATCTTCGTGAGGAAGTCGCGCTCGCTGTCGGTGAGCTTCTGGCCGTAGTCCTTGACGTCCTCGAGCATGGGCACTTCGGTCCAGAGCCAGTGCATCTGCTCGGACTGCATGAAGGCCTCGTAGGCCCAGGGGTACTTGAAGGGCTTGAAGCAGGTGCGGGTCGAAAGGAGCCCGCCGGCGGTGTTCTTGTCGGTCATGATGTGGTTCCCTCCGGTCAGCCTTCGCAGGCGAGGCAGGTGGTGTTGTCGGCGACGGCCTGCATGCTGATCTGATCCTCGATGCGGCGGCGCTCGACCTGGACTCCGACTCGGTCCGCCTTGCGGAGCTTGTCGGAGCGGTTGTAGTAGAGGCTCTTGAGGCCCTTCTTCCAGGCGGAGAAGTGGCAGGCGTGCAGATAGGCGATCGAAACGTCGGGCGGGAAGAAGAGGTTCACGCTCTGGCCCTGGTCGATGAAGGCCTGCCTGTCGGCGGCAAGCTCGATGATCCAGCGCTGGTCGAGTTCGATGGCGGTCTTGAAGACGTCGCGCACTTCCTTCGGAAGGTCCTCGCGGTGCTGCACGGAGCCGTCGTGGGCGATGATGTCGGCCCAAACGTCATCCGTGTCGAGGCCGCGCTTTGCGAGCTCGGCCTTGAGAAAGCGGTTCTTCACGATGTAGGCGCCGGAGATCGTGTCCTGACGGTAGATGTTGGCACGATAGGGCTCGATCGAGGGACTCGTGCCGCCCATGATGAGGGACGAGGAGGCATTGGGCGCAACGGCCATGCGGTGCGAGAAGCGGCGCATGACGCCGGAGTCGGCCGCGTCGGGACAGGGGCCGCGCTCGGCGCACAGGCGCGCATCGGCCTTTTCGACCGCTGCGGCGATGTGCCTGAACATGTCGCGGTTCGTGAACTTGGCGGCGGCGGACTCGAAGGCGATGCCGCGCTTCTGCAGATAGGCGTGAAAGCCCATGGCGCCGAGGCCCACGCTGCGCTCGCGCATGGCGGAGTAGCGCGCGCGGCGGATGCCGTCGGGCGCGTGCTCGATGAAGTACTGGAGCACGTTGTCGAGGAACTCCATCGCGTCGTCGATGAACTGCTCGTTGCCGCGCCACTCGTCGTAGTACTCGAGGTTGACGGAGGAGAGGCAGCAGACGGCCGTGCGGTCCTTCGAGGTCGGCAGGAAGATCTCGGTGCAGAGGTTGGAGCCGTGAATGGAGAGCCCCTTGTCCTTGAGCCAGGAGGGCAGCGCGCGGTTGGCCGTGTCGGTGAAGACGAGATAGGGCTCGCCCGTGTGCATGCGCATCTCGAGGAGGCGCTGCCAGAGGTCGCGGGCGGAGACGGTCGCGACGACCTCGCCCGTGGTCGGGTGACGAAGATCCCAGGAGTCGTCCGCATCGGCGTCGCGCATCGAGGCCTCGATCTTCTCCATGAAGGCGTCGGTGATGTTGACGCCGTGGTGCAGATTGAGGGCCTTGAGGTTCTGGTCGCCCGTGGGCTTGCGCATCTCGATGAACGGAATGATGTCCGGATGGTCGATCGAGAGGAAGGCGGCGTAGGAGCCGCGGCGGGTAGAACCCTGACGGTAGGCGAGGCAGGAGGCGTCGTAGACCTTGAGGTGCGGCATCACGCCCACGGACTTCTCGTCGGCCGAGCGGATGCCGACGTGGATGCCCACGCCGCCGCCGAGCATGGAGAGGCGGTTGACCTCGGAGAGCGTCTCGATGAGGCCTTCGGCGCTGTCGTCCATGTAGGAGAGATAGCACGAGACGGGAAGCCCGCGACCCGTGCGGCCGAAGGCGAGAATGGGCGTCGCAAAGGAAAGCCAGTGGCGGCTTGCGTATTCGTTGATGCGGGCGGCGTGCTCCGGGTTCGAGCCGAAGGTCTCGGCCACGAACTTGAAGCGCTCCTGCGGACTCTTCTCGTCCGCGCGCATGTAGCTTTCGCGAAGGCGCATGAGCCCGAGCTCATCAAAGAGCGCGTCGCGGCTCTGATCGATCTGAACGGCCATCGATGGGGTTCCTTTCAAAAGGGATTTCGGAATTTCGTGGAATCCTGGCAGATGTCTGCGGCAGAGGCGCCTGGAGGCACACCCACAACATCTTGTGGTTTGAAGCGCGAACGGACACAAGAACTTGCGTCCGTGAAGTGAGGCTCATAGTACAGAGAAACCCGCCCGCGCGCCAATAAGGGAGGCCTAACCGGACAATAAGGATTATTTACGAGGCCTGTGCGACGGGCCTTTGCACGCTTTTCAGAGGAACTAGGCTGTTTGACCTATTGCGCGAATGCGGTATGGAGGCGTAGAGTATGCGGAAACGGTGCCTCGAACGGCGCCTGCAGTTCAAGATCAGTCAAAAGATCAATCGGATTTGGAAACGGAAGTCATCATGACGCTCGCCTTCAACGCTCAGTCTCTTCTTTGGTGGTGGCACCCCCAGCAAGCGGGTACCGGCCAGAGATAGTCACGAGCGTCAAGAACGCAAGTCAACAGTTTCCCCACAACCCGCGGATGTCGAATCAGCGGGTTTTCTTTTATCCAGCCTCTCCCTCCGGTTCGGCAGCCGCAAGCACCAGACAAAGGTTTTGCGATGTCCAGCCCATTTCTCTCCCTCATCAGACAACTGCTCCTGAAGGCCCTCAAGCCCGAAGCCAGGCCCTGGCCCGGCTTTCTCCGAGCGCCCGCCGGCATGACCGACATCCCCGCGGGACGCCTCCCCTGAAGCGTCCGCGAAAACGCAAGGTCAATTGAAAGTCAATTGAAAATCACCGGAAAAAGCCGACAGGAAATGAAAGGAGCACGAAATGGATTCCAAACTTGAAACCCTCTACCGCATGCAGCCCCTGAGCGCTGCCGAAACCGACGCCCTCTTCACCGAGGTCTTTGCAGGCAGCATGAGCGAGCCAGAGCTTGCGTCCCTTCTCACCGCCCTGAAGATGAAGGGTGAGACGCCCGACGAGATCCGAGGAGCGGCCGCCGCGATGCTGCGCGCCGCAAGGCCCTTCCCGAAATCCGCTTTCGAGGTGGGCGAGATCGTCGGCACGGGCGGCGACGGCGCGGGCACGATCAACGTCTCGACGATGACGGCGCTCGCCGCGGCGGGCGCAGGTCTCAGGATCGCCAAGCACGGCAACCGCGGCGTGTCGTCCCCGTCGGGCGCCTCCGACCTTCTGGCCGCGCTCGGCGTCGACATCGCCGCTGCGCCCGAGGACGGGTTCCGCATGCTCGAGAGGACCGGCTTTGCCTTCTGCTTCGCGCAGAGCTACCACCCCGCGATGCGCTTTGCGGCTCCCGTCAGGAAGGCGCTCGGCACCCGCACGATCTTCAACGTCCTCGGCCCCCTCACGAACCCCGCCCATCCCGACTATGCGCTCATCGGCGTCTACGATCCGTCGCATCTCATGACGATGGCGAAGACCCTGAGGGAGCTCGGTGTGAAGCGCGCAATGGTCGTGCACGGCTCGGGCCTCGACGAGGCCGCGGTCCACGGACCGACCGACTACGTCGCCTACGACGAGACGTCCGAACCGAGAGCGGGCCGCTTCACGCCCGAGGACTTCGGCCTCGCCGAGTCCTTCCCGCTCGAGGCCGTCAGAGGCGGCTCCCCCGAGGAAAACGCCCGCATCGCCGAGGCGGTGCTCTCGGGCCGCGGCACGCCTGCGCAGAAGGCCGTCGTGACGGCCAACCTCGCGCTTCTTCTCATGCTCGGCCGCATGGCCGGGACGCTTCCCGAAGCGCTCGAACTTGCCCGCGAAACGCTCGCCTCGGGCGCCGGCATGAAGGCGCTCGAGGCCCTGAGGACCTTCAACAGGAACGGGGAGGCGGCATGAGCGGAAAACGTGCGCAAGGCCTGCGCCTCAAGGCCCTGGAGGGCACCGTGCTCGGCCCCATCGCCGAAGCGGCGCTGCGCCG
>ENA-OWPF01001170-OWPF01001170.1-human-gut-metagenome-genome-assembly--contig:-NODE-1170-length-24495-cov-6.999918_pt1 | contig 24495 bp, 28 predicted proteins | sample MGYA00248261_ERZ651840 | MGnify/ENA primary metagenome ERZ651840 (study PRJEB26924, sample SAMEA4378268) | human gut metagenome | biome: human gut; feature: human-associated habitat; material: faeces... | reverse complement strand
ATATTGCCATTTGAGTAACACCTCCTTTTAGAATTTGTGCAAAGCACACCGCAGGTCAACGAAGTGCTGGGAAATGCAAGGGGAAAACTTGCCACGTGGTATCTTTAAAATTTTCCTTTGGAAATTTTAAAGATACGTAAGCGTGCCTTGTCAGGATTTTTTGGCTCTCGATTTTCGGTTTTTCAGAACATCTGAACCTCAAATCGAGAGCCTTTTTCTTTCATCTTACGAAATTTTAAAAAAAATTTCAACCTTATTTTTATTTTACTTTATTTTTTGTTTGCATTTTTATTTTTTCTGATATATAATAAAGACAGCATAGAAGACTAGGTATCTATATACCTTTTTGTTGCTAGTCAAAAAAGACAATTTATTACATATTTGTAGATAAGAGAAACCCTCAGGTCTGCAAAAAATCATAGATGATTTTTTGTTGACCTGTTTTTTTTCTTTAATATAAAAAATAAATTGTCATTTTGAAGAAGCTAGACAATAAAAAGGATATACGGAAAACCCGAGAAGCCTATATAAATATTTGAAATTTAATTTCAGTGTTTATATGGGCTTTTTTTTTTACAGAAATTTTTTAATGAAGCTTCTTCAAAAATAAATTTTCCAAAAAGAGATTTTAAATCTCTTAAAAATAAATTTAATTTAAGGAGGACTTCATTATGAAATTAATGACAGTAAAAAAATTTTTTAAAGGGGTAAAAGGGAACATTTCAACTTTAGTATTAACAGCTTTTGTTATGTTACAAAATTCAGCTTTTGCAACAAACTCAGCACTTGTATGGGAAGAACCAACTCAAATAGTACAAGAATCAATTTCTGGTCCAATGGCAAAAGCAATTTCAATCGTAGTAATAGTTGTTTCAGCTCTTGGTTGGGCATTTACAGATGGAGGTTCTTTTTTAGGAAAAGGAATTAAAATTGTTTGTGCTTTAGCAATAGTGGCTGGGGCAGCAAAATTGCTTACAGGTCTTTTTGGAAACTTTTCAACTGGTCTAATTTTTCTATAAAAATTAAATCAAAAAAGGAGTATCCACATGATGTTTAAAAATAATTTAAAAAAATCTCTTTTAAAGAAAAAAGAAGAAAAAGAAAAAAATGGCAGAAAACTTGAATATGAGAAAGCCAAAATGGAATATATAAATAATATAACAAATCAGGCAAAGGCACTTAATTCATGGAAACTTGCTTTCTTTTTTACTTTTCTTTTAGCAATTATATCTGTTTCATATTCATTTTATCTTGCACAAAGGTCAACATTAATTCCATATGTTATTGAAGTAGATGAAACAGGAAATGCTAAAGGAATAAATCCTGTATATCAAGTTGCTTATAATCCTGAAGAGATGTCTAAAGAATATTTTATAAGAGAACTTATTTATAAATCAAGAACAATAACTTTGGATAATGTTTTAAATGGTGTTTTTTATAAAAATAATATGTATTTTTTAAATCCTGTGGCAAGAGAAAAATATCATGTTTTTTTAAAACAAGATAATCTTACAGAGAAAATAAAAGAGGGAATAACAAGACAAGTAACAATAAATTCTCTTAATAAAATTGCAGGAACAAATAACTCTTATCAAGCAAGATGGACAGAGGAAACTTTTGAAAATACAGGAGCAAGTTTAGGAACTCAAAAGATGTTGGGAACTTTCATTTTAAAAATAAATCAGCCAACTTCATTAGAGAAAGCACATTTCAATCCATTGGGAATAATGATTGAAGATTATACTATCACAAAAGAAAATTAAAGGAGACAGTTTATGAAAAAAATATTTTTGATTTTATCAGTATTATCAGTTTGTTCAAGTGTAAGTTTTTCTAAAGAAGTTTACTCTGACAGCCAAGAAGTCTATAACTTTATTTCTATTTCAAATGAAGCGGAAATTAAAAAAGGAATAAAGGAAGCAAAGGAAAATGTTACTACGATTTTTAACTATAATGAAAACGATTCATACAGAGTATATTGCAGAGCAAATAACCTGACAACAATTTTTCTTGAACCGGGAGAACAAGTTTTAGGACTTGATGGTGGAGACACTTCAAGATGGAATGTAAAATCTACTCAAACAGGAAGTGAAAGAGGTCCTGTAGAGATAGTTCAGGTTAAGCCACAATACTTCCAGCCAGATAATCTTTTAAAGACAAATATTACTATCACAACAGATAGAAGATTCTATAATATTGAACTTGTATCTTGTAAGGAATGGTACAATCCTATCATTAAATTTTTCTATCCTTCAAGCATAGTAAGAGAACAATTATTTAAACAACAGAATGAGGAACAAATGACACTTGTTAATCCGGAAAATTTAAATTATAAGTATTCTGTTTCAACAAAAAAATATGAATTTTCTCCTACGCAGATATTTGATGATGGAAATAAAACAGTAATGATAATGAGAGAAAAATTGCAGGAACTTCCATCATTCCATATCAAAGAAGGTAAAAATTTAGTAATGGTTAATTACCGTGTAAAAGGAAATTATTTAATTGTAGATAGACTATTTGATAAAGGAGTTTTAAGTGTTGGAAAACATAAAGTCTATATAAAAAATAAAGGTCAAAACAGATAGAATTGGAGGGACAAAATGGAAGAAAACAATGAAGTAAAAAATGGAAAAAACATTGCAGATGATATAACAAAAAAAGAAAAACCTCCTCTTATGTCAAAGGTTAAAAAAAATGCAGTTTTGCTGGGAATTTTTGTAGTATCAGGACTTTTTATTTATGGTTTTATAAAAGGAACAGAACCAGAAAAACCTAAGCAACAAGCTCCATCACAAAATGAAGTAAATTTAAATGATGTACAGGGAAATGTTTCGGAAGAAGTAAAATTTCCAGATAAATATGAGCAGAAAAAAAATGTTTATAAAGAAAATTTTGAAGAAGAAATGGGAGACGAATTTATGTTTCCAGAAAACAATTATTTAAGTCCAAATATACCGAATAATTTTGTAAAAGCTCCTTCAGTTAATCCAATGATGGAAGAATATTATTCAACTTTATTCAACGAAGAAATAAATGCAAGAAAGAGTGAAATTTCTTTCAATGTTGGAAATAATAATGTTCAAAGAAGAATAGAAGATGACGGCATTAAAATTAATTCACAAGGTCAGCAACAGGTAAATCCTTTTGCAGAGCCAGACATGAATAGGCAGGCAGATAAGAGAAACTTTTTTAAGAATGAAGAACAGAAAAAAATTTATAATTCTGGAAGAGAATTATATGCAGTATCTCCTTATGAAGTTAAGGCTGGAACATATATTCCGGGAATACTTATTTCAGGGGTAAATTCAGATTTGCCGGGAAATATGAAGGGTCAAGTTAGAGAAGATGTATATGATACAGTAACAGGAAATCATCTTCTTATTCCAAAGGGAACAACCCTTATAGGTACTTATGACAGTGGAGTAACTTTTGGACAGAATAGAGCCTTAGTAGTATGGCAGAGGCTTATTTTCCCAAATGGAAAAACAGTCCTTTTGGATAATATGGGTGGAGTTGATTTAAGCGGTTATGCTGGATTTAAAGATAAAGTTGATAATCATAATTTACAACTATTTAAAGCTGTAGTTTTGTCATCAATTTTAGGAGCTGGAACAGCGATTGTATCAGATGATGATGACGATGACAGTAGTAATGATTGGCAGGGAGAAGCAGGTCGTGGAGCAGGAGAACAAGTTATTATGATAGGAAATAGACTTGCAGATAAACTTTTATCTCTGCAACCAACAATAACAATCAGACCGGGATACAGATTTAATATAATGCTTCATTCAGATTTAGTTCTTACACCATATGAAAGGTAGGTATTAAGATGTTTGGAAGGGAATTATTATGGTATCAATATCTATGCTTAATAATTTTATTTTTCCTTTTAATTTTTTTAATTAAGCAAAAATTAGGGAGCAGAATAGCTTATAGAATAAGAAACATAAGAGATTTTTTTAAAGGAAGTATAGAATCATATTATAAATTAGATAAGAAATTTCAAAGACTTATTATAGCTTTTGTGGTATTGATATTTTCTTTTACTCTGGCTTCTTGGATAGGAACACAGATGTATGTAAGAGCATTGGGCTATAATTCATATTTTAAACCTATGTTTAGAATATATGATTACCCAATATATTTTCCATTTGCAGGAATATATTGGTATAAAAAGTTAAGTTATATACATGATTTTAGAATGACTTATGCAATAAGAAGTGGAATAGAATCTTTTTATAATACTCTTTTATTTTTAAGCCTTTTACTTTGTGTGGGAGCATATTTTAAAAAAGAAAAACTTACATCTCATGGAACAGCAAGATGGATAACAACGAAAGAATTATTCAAGAGTGGATTTTTACATAAAGGAAAAGACCCTTACCCAGATGGAGTAATTCTTGGGAGAGATACAAAGGGAAATACAGTTATAGACAATGAAAAAACGCATATTTCTGTTATTGCTCCAACACGTTCAGGAAAAGGGGTAGGGATAATAATTCCTTCCCTTCTTAACTGGCATGGAAGTACATTAACTTTTGACCTTAAAGGAGAAAACTATGATTATACATCAGGATACAGAAAAGAAAAATTAAAACAGGTTATTTTAAAATTTGCTCCTTATGAAAGTGAAAGTGTATCTTATAATCCTTTATCAGAAATAAGGCTTAGAACAAGATATGAATTTAGAGATACTCAAATTATAGCAGATATTCTGACAGAACCGGGAGAGGGAAGACAAAGAGACCACTGGGATTTATCAGCTTCAACATTTCTTGTTGGAATGATACTTCAAGTTTTATATAAAAATCCAAAGGCTGGTTTAGGAGATGTTGTAGATTATTTAACTGACCCCTCAATGACTTTGGATAGTAAATTGGTTCAGATATTAGACCCAAGTTATGAACATACAGATAACGACAATTTATTTGAGCAGATATATGGATATAGTGATATAGCCAATAGAAAAAGACACCCTAAAATATCACAGACAGTAGCAGAAATTATGAATAAATCAGATAAAGAAAGGGCTTCAGTAATATCTTCAGCTCTTGCAAAGCTTACACTATTTAAAGACCCGATAGTAAGGGAAAATACAACCAGAGTTGATTTTAAAATAAAAGATTTAATGTTTTATGAAAAACCTGTAAATCTTTATGTTGTTATAAAACCAGAAGCAATTTCTCCGTTAGCTCCTATTATGCGTATGCTTATAACTCAAGTAATAGGAAGACTTACAAGAGATTTAGATGAGCCGGGAAGAAAGCATAGACTTCTTTTAATGCTTGATGAATTTCCAGCCTTTGGAAAAATAGAGCTTATGGAGAAAGCTCTTGCATATATAGCCGGTTATAAGATGAAAGCAGTTCTTATAGGTCAATCATTAAATCAGCTGGAAAAAGCTTATGGAGAAAAAAATTCTGTACTTGATAACTGTAATACATCAGTGTTTTATGCTCCAAGTCCAAATGATGATAAAACACCGGAATTAATCTCTAAAAAGTTAGGAGATAAAACAATAGAAGTTTCATCTTCAAGTAAAAAAGAATTTTCTTTTGAAGGACTTAATATAAGTAAAAATAAACAAGCAAGAAAACTTATGACACCGGAAGAGACAAGAACACTTCCAGAAAATAGAAATATTATTTTCTTTGGAGGACAGTTTCCCCTTAAAGGTGTAAAAATAAAATATTTCCAAGAGCCTTATTTTAATGAAAAAACTAAAATAAATCCTCCGGGATTGGAAAGGATTCCACAGAAAGAAGTTATTTTAGAGAAAAAATCAGAACCAGAATTACCTAAACAGCCAAAAGAAGAAATAAAAGAAGAAATAAAAAAAGAAGTAAAAAATGATGTAAAAGTAGAAGAAAAAGAAAAAATTGAAGTAACTACTTCTGATGAAATTGAAATGAGTGATGAAAATGCAAAATTTGATGAAAATAATACACTGAATAAGAAGGAGGAAAATGTTTAATTTAATTGGAAGAATACAAGAGAAATGCGAACAGAAAAAGGGATATAAAAATGGCATAATATTAGGAAGAAGAAAAGGAAGAACAATAATAGATACTGATATTCAAGGTTCTATATTTGCTATTGCAGACCCTCGTTCCGGTATTTTTATAAGTTCTGTTATTCCAACTATATTAAATTGGCAGAAAAACTTAATAATTCTTGATATAAAAGATGAATTTTATGATATTACATCTAATTACAGAAAAAGTATAGGACAAGATGTAATTAAAACTACTGAAAAAAACATAGATAATTTATTATTAGGAATTAGAGATATACTAAATAAAAATAAATTTTCACTTTATATTTGTATTTCTTTTTTAGAAAGTAATAGTTTTAAGAAGAAAGTTGAATTTTTAATTGAAGAAATATTAAAAAATGGTGAAGAAATTTCTGAAGAAACTCTTTTTATTTTACCTTATTTTAATAGATTAGAAGAAACAGAATTATTTAAAGAAGAACTATATCTTGAAAAAAATGAAAAAAGTAAACTAAGACTTTTTTTAATTTCAGATGTAGACAGCTTAATAGAATTAAAATATAATATTCCAATTTTATTTGGAAGCTTGAATAAAAAACTTTTATTTCTAAATAGTTTTGAAGATTGCAAAGGTGTAAGATTTTTAGAAACTTTAATAGAAGAAATGAAACCAAGTGTGAATGAAGTTTTATATTTTAATAATATTAAAAACATAAAGTTAGAGATAATAGAATATTATAAAGAGCCATATTTTATGAAAAAAATAAAACTATAGGAAGGAGATAAGATGGCAAAAAAGAAATTATTAAGTTCAATGTCAGATGATATTGAGAGAATTGAAAGACAATTAAAAGAAGCAAAAGCCCGTGAAGCAAAAAGAAAATTGGAGTTAGCTGTAGAGATTTTTGGACCTCTTATTTTACCCAAAAAAGAAATTTGTGATTTTTGTGATAAAAATAGACATATTTTTCCATATGTTCAAGAAAAATTGGAGAAGGAATTTTTACAAATTATTGAAGATATAAAAACAGGAAAAGTTGTAATAGAAGTTGAGGAGATAGAAAAAGAAAAATCAAGTTCTTTAGAAGAAGAACTTGAAAAAGAAGAATAAAAACACTTTTTTAGGAGAAAAAAATGAGTGATATTTATGCAAGAAGAACCCTTGAGCTTTTTGAGAACAGCTTAGGAGAAGATGTTTTAAAATTAAAAAAAGACCCTGATGTAATAGAACTTATGCTTAATCCAGATGGGAGATTATGGGTAGATACTCTTTCCCAAGGTATGTATGACACAGGAATTAAAATTTCTCCAGAAAAAGGAAGGAGCATAATAGATTTGGTTGCTGATTCAGTTGGTACAGTAGTTGGAATAACAAGTCCTAGACTTTCTGCTGAAATTCCGGGAGATGGAAGCAGATTTGAGGGAGTTATTCCACCAGTAGTGGAAAATCCGTCTTTTTCAATGAGAAAAAAAGCATTACTTGTTTTTACTCTTGATGATTATGTAAAAAATAGAATTATGACAGAGAAACAGAAAAATACTATAATTCAAGGCGTTTTAGACAGAAAGAATATGCTGGTAATAGGAGGAACTTCTTCAGGAAAAACAACTCTTACAAATGCAATTATAAATGAAATGACACCAACTAAACACAGACTACTTATACTGGAAGATACCCATGAAGTACAATCTAAGGCAGAAAATACAGTATTTATGAAAACAACAGATTATGTAAGTATGCAGGACCTTTTAAAAACTTGTATGAGATACAGACCAGATAGAATAATAATAGGAGAAATAAGAGACAAAGAAGCCTTAGACCTTTTAACAGCATGGAACTCTGGACACCCGGGCGGAGTATCTACAATTCATGCGGAGACACCAGAGGGAGGGCTAAAACAACTTGAACAGTATATTCAAAGGGTATCAGTATCAAAGCAACAGGAACTTATAGCCATGACAGTGGATTACCTTGTAGTTATAACAAAAGAAGATAATGTGAGAAAAGTAAAATGTATTAAAGAAGTTTTAGATTTTGAAAATGGAAAATATAAATTAAGAGATATTGCATAATTTTTATTTTTACAGAAGGGGAAAAATGTTGAAAGATATAACACTTGATGATTATGTAAAATCAGGAGAATTAACTGAAACTCAAAAAAATATATTAATTCAAGGAATTTTAGATAAAAAAAACATTTTAGTAACTGGAAAGAAAGGTTCAGGAAAAACAAATTTTGTTAATGCTCTTATAAATGAAATGACTTTAACAAAAGACAGAATAATTGTATTGGAAGATATTCCTAAAATGCAATCTAAAACAGGAAATATAATGTTTATGAAAACAACAAATAATGTGAATATGTCAATACTTTTAAAAACTTGTATGAGATACAGACCAGACCGAATAGTAACTGGAGAAATTTGTTCAGACGAAACCTTAGACCTTTTAACAGCATGGAACACTATATTTCCGGGTGGAATATCAACAATTATTTCGGACACCTTAGAAAATGCTTTAAAACAGCTTGAGAGCTACATACAATTAAAGTCTGTATCAAAACAGCAAGAGCTTATAGCCACGACAGTAAACTATTTAATATTTATGACTAGAGAAAAAGAACAAGTAAAGGCTGTTACCATAAAAGAGATTTGTGGATTTGAAAACGGAGAATATATTTTAAAAGATATTAAATAATTTATAATTAAAATTTAAATTTTAAATCAAATAGGGAACTAACCGTCAGCTTGACGGTTAGTAGAAATAAGGAGGAAGAATATGGCAGAAAAATTACCAGATAATTGGAATGTGCCTGTTTGTGAAGCTCTGATGAAACCAATTTTAATAGCTGGTGTCAGCAGAGAAGCCTTTATTTTAAATGTAACAATCTGTGTTATATTTGTTTTGGCATTAAAGTTATACCTTATGGTGATTTTACATATAATTATACATTTAATACTTGTACAAGTTTGTAAAAAAGACCCTTTGGTTATACAGATATTTTTAAAGAGATATATAAAACAGCAAGATTATTTTTATGAGGGGTAAAAAATATGTCATTAATAAGAGAATATACAGATGAAAAAAAATTATTAAGTACATATCTACCTTGGTATTTATTTGTTGATGATGGAATAGTGCTTAATACAAACGGAACTTTAATGAAAACAATAGAGTTCAGAGGAATTGATTTTGACCGTGAAGAATATGAAAGTATTCAAGCAAAAATGAATCAGCTTAACAATATTTTCAAATTAATAGAAGGTGGCTGGACAATTTCTATTGATTGCATACGTTCAAAATCTAATAAATATATAAAGTCCAAATTTCCTGATGAAGCAGGAACTCTTATAGAAAATAAAAGAGAAGAGTATTTCAATTCAGGAAATCACTATGAAAGTACATATTATATGAATTTTATTTATCTTGTGCCAACAGAAGTAAAGAAAAAGTTGACATCTTTAATTATAGATGAATTACAGATGACAGAAAAGCTTAATACAGATGTTATAAAATTTAAGAAAGAATTTTATGCAAAATTTGATTTATTGCAGTCTGTTTTTTTAAAGGAAAAAGTAAGAGAACTTTCATCTGAAGAGATGATAACATATCTTCATTCTTTATTCAGCAGTACAAAACAAAAGGTAAACTTACCTAATCCTCCAATGTATTTAAATCACTATTTAGGAGATACTTTTGTATCTTCTGGATTAAAACCTAAAATTGGAAATATGCACATGAGAGCAGTCTCAATAGTAGGCTTTCCTCAATATACACACCCTTTATTTTTTCAAGAATTGGATAAACTGGATATAGAATACAGATGGAATACAAGATATATGATTCTTGATAAATTAGAAGCTCTTTCATTGGCAGAGAAAGAGAGAAAAAAATGGTTTTCAGGAAGAAAATCTCTTATACAAATGGTATCAGAACAGTTTACTCATAGAGAAACAGTAAATATAAATAGAGATTCTTTAGAAAAATCTTTTCAAATTGAAGGAGAGATAGATAATTTAAGAGCAGGTTATTATACTGAAGGGTACTATTCATCTTGTGTAATTTTAAAAGATGAAGATTTAGGAGAACTGGAAGAAAAAGTTAAACTTGTTAAAAAAGTATTAACAGGAAAAGGAATTATAGTGATAGAGGAAACCGTAAACTGTATAGAAGCATGGTTAGGTTCAATGGCAGGAAATATTTTCCATAATTTAAGAGTACCTCCTGTTAATTCAGTAACTTTTAGTCATTTAATTCCAGCAAGTGCTATATGGGCAGGAGAAAATTACAATAAACATCTGCAAGCTCCTCCGCTTATCTATACACAGACTGATGGTTCTACACCATTTTATTTCAATCTTCATGTAGGAGATGTTGGACATACTTTAATACTTGGACCTACTGGAGCGGGAAAATCTGTTCTTTTAGGAACTATTGCTTCTCAATGGAGAAAATATATAAACAGAAAAACAGGTGTGGATAAACCAGCTAAGGTTTATTTCTTTGATAAAGGTTCGTCATCAAGAGTTTTAACTCATGCAGTAGGTGGAAAATTTTATTTTCTGGGAGAAGATGATATGAGTTTTCAACCCCTAGCATATATAGATAATGAATCTGAAAAAGAATGGGCTTTAGACTGGATAATTTCAATACTTGAACAGGAAAATCTGAAAGTAACTCCAGATATAAAGTCAGAGTTATGGAGAACAATAGAAATAATGTCAAGCATGGATAAAAAGTACAGAACTTTAACTACATTCCATGCAAGCTGTCAAAATAAAAAAGTAAAAGAAACATTAGAAGCATTTACTGTAAGAGGAGCTTTTGGAAAATATTTTGATGGGGAAGAAAATACAGTTAAAGATGACTTATGGCAAGTATTTGAAATGGAAGAAGTAAGTAAAAATCAGCAGGTTATAGCACCTTTACTTCAATATTTATTCCATATAATCGAAAAAAATCTTGATGGTTCTCCAACACTTATAATATTAGATGAAGGTTGGTTATATTTGAAAAGAGAAGACTTTGTAAATAAGATTCAAGAATGGCTGAAAGTTTTAAGAAAAGCTAATGCCTGTGTAATTTTTGCTTCGCAAGAGCTTTCAGATATAGAAAAATCACCTATTTTTTCTACTCTTTTGGAAGCGTGTAAAACTAAAGTTTTCTTACCTAATCCAAGTGCTGGAAATCAAAATAACATTAAACTTTATGAAAAGTTTGGAATTAATAATAAAGAATTGCAGTACATAATAAATGGTATTCAAAAAAGGGATTATTATTATAAATCGGATTTAGGAAGCAGACGTTTCCAACTTCAACTTTCTAAAGAAGAATTGTGGCTTTTAGCTTCATCAACAAAAGATGATTTAACAAAAGCTATTGAATTTAATAAAACGGTAAATAACCCAAATGAATTTTTAGAAAAGTGGTTTGAGTATAAAAATGAGGAAAATGAACAAAAATAAAATATTAAAAATTTTTATAAAAATTTTTTTAAGTATATTATTGTGCCACATTATAGTTAATAATTTTTTTGTAGTTAATTTAACACCATCTATAAAAACAGGGATATATTTTGTTTTACCTGTTAATAAAGAAGAATTAAAAATAGGAGATATAGTTTTATTTTCTATGCCAGATGAGATAGATAAATTTGTACATGAAAGAGAATATATAACAAATAACTGTCATACATTTCTTAAAGAAATAGGAGCATTGGAAAAAGACAGAATAAAAATAGAGAATGAAAAATTATATATAAATGATAAATTTATAGGAAAGATAGAGAAAAAAGATACTCTAGGAAGAGAATTACCTCAAATAACAAGTTTTACAGTACCTAAAGATTATTTTTTTCCAATAGGAACTCATAGAAAATCTTTTGATGGACGTTATTATGGCAAAATTGATATAAAATTGATAGAGAAAAAAGCATTTTTAATAGTGGACTTTAAAAAGTTATTTCTTTTTAACAATTAGATATGGTATAATATATAAAATGAATACTATAATAACTAACTTAAATTTGCAGTATTTATATCTAACTAAAGGAAACCCCTAGTGTTTTTTATAAAAATTTTAAGTTAGTGGCAGTAGGATATACGGAGAACCCGAGAAGCCTGCAACTAGATTAAAGAGAATTATTAGTAATTCCCTTTATTAGTTGTGGGCTTTTTTATTTTTTAAGGAGGAAAAATGACAATAGAAGAAAGAAGTGAATTTTACAGCAATGGAATGTTAAAAAGTAGAGGAAAATATAATATTGAAAGTAATTTGAAGACAGGAAACTGGATAAATTATTTTTCTTCAGGAGAAATAGAAAGTGAAGGAGCATATATTAATGGTAAAAAAGATGGAGAATGGTTTTATTATCAGCAAAATGGTGGGATAAAATGTGTAAAAGTGTATAAAGACGGAGTTGTTAGAAACTTAGTAAGAAATAGTAAAAAAGAGGAGGAATAAGATGAAACTGATAATATGTGAAAAACTTTCTCTTGCTAAAACTGTATCAAAAGCTATTGGAATTGAAAAATGGGAAGATGGTTATGTTAAATGTAAAAATGATTACATTGTAACTTGGGGAAAAGGACATTTATTCCAATTATATGATGTAGATGATTATGAAGGGAAAAAAATGAAATGGGAAGAAATTTCATTACCATATATCCCTGAAAAATATCTTTATAGAATAAGAGATGATAAAAAAACTAAACAAAAAGATATAGAAGCAGAAAAACAATTTAAAAGAATAGGAAAAATATTGAAGGATTATGATATAAGTTCAATAATAAACTGTGGAGACGCAGATAGAGAAGGTCAAATAATTGTAGATATTATAATGGACCAGCTTAATTGGAATGGAAATAGAGAAAGACTGTGGCTTCCAGAACAGACAGAACAGACAATAAGAAGACAGTTAGCAAAATTAGAAAATAATGAAAAATATATTAATTTGGCTAATGAAGGTTATGCTAGAACTTTTATGGACTGGTTACTAGGAATAAATTTAACTATATATATTACCAATAAAGTAGGACAATATATGAATGTTGGAAGAGTAATGATTCCAACCATAAAATTTATTTACGATAGAGATACTGCTATAAAGAATTTTGTGAAAATAAAATATTATCAAGCTGAAAGTGTAACAGAAAAAGATGGAGTAAAAATTACTCTTACAAAAGAGCAAAAATATAATAATAAAGAAGAATGTGAAGAACTTATTAAAACTTTACCTAAAACAGCTATTGTAGATAAAATAGAAAAATCAGAGATTAAGAAAACACCTAAAAAGTTATTTTCTCTTTCTAAATTACAATCAGAACTTTCAAGCAAATATAAAATTAACTTTGGAACATCAAATAAAATAATACAATCATTATATGAAAAAGGATTTATTACTTATCCTCGTACAAACATAGAATACTTAGCTGAAGAGGAAAAAGATAGAGTTAATGAAGTAATAGAAACAATAAAAGGAATACCTTTAAAAGTTGTTGATACCAAAAGAATTTTTGATAATTCTAAGATAGAGAGCCATAGTGCAATTATTCCTACAGTAAAAGTTCCATCAGAAAAAGAATTGTCTGATGATGAAAAAATTGTATATAACACTGTAAGAAATAGATTTATTAGCAACTTTTTAGATGAAGAAACAAAAATAGAAAAGACAACAATATTTATTAAAGCAGGAGATGAAGAATTTAAACTTTCAGGAAAAATTGTTAAAAAAGAAGGATTTTTGAAATATGAACCTGAAAAGATAGAAAATCAGCTACCAAAGTTAGTTGAAAAAGAAGAGATTCTTACAGATTTTAAAGTTGTAGAAAAAGAAACACAACCACCTAAAAAAGTTACAGAAGAAGAACTTTCAAATTATTTTAAAAATCCATTCCGTAAAGAACAGCAAACAGAAGATGAAGAATATAAAGCTATTTTAAATGGAGTGGAAATAGGAACAGAAGCTACTCGTACAGAAACAATAGAGAAATGTAAAGATACCGGGTATATATCACAGAAAGGTGCAAATTACAGTATAGAACCTTTTGGAGAAAAATTAATTGAAGTATTAGATAAATTACATATAAATCTTTATAAAGAAAAAACTGTTGAATTTTCTGAAATGCAGAAGAAAGTTTTTAAAGGAATTGTTACAATAGATGACTTACTTGAATTAGTAAAAGATGAACTTACTTCTATTGTAAATTTAGATATAAAAATAGAAAAAGTTGTAAAAGAGGATACTAGAGAGATAATTGGAACTTGTCCAAGATGTGGAAGAAACATATATGAAAGTGAAAAATCTTTTTATTGTGAAGGATACAAAGATGAAGAAAATATTTGTACTTTCACTTTATGGAAAGAACAGAAATATCCACAGACAAAACTTACAAAATCTAATGCCAAAGCTCTTCTTTCCGGAAAAACAGTTCATTTAAAGAAATTAAAATCTAAAGAAGGAAAAGAGTATGAAGCAGATTTTATTTTATCTGACGACGGTAAATATGTAAATTTAAAAAGAGCCAGTACTGAGAATAAAGAAATAATAGGTATATGTCCTCGTTGTGGAAGAAACATATATGAAAGTGAAAAATCTTTCTATTGTGAAGGTTATAAAGCTGAAGAAAATAAATGTAATTTTAGTTTATGGAAAGAGCAGAAATATCCATCAACAAAGATAACAAAAGCAAATGCCAAAGCTTTACTAAGTGGAAAAGATATACTTGTAAAAGGCTTAACAAGTAAAGCTGGAAAAGAATATGACGCTTACCATACACTTTTAGACGATGGTAAATATGTTAGCCTAAAATTTACTAAATTTGCTGAAAATAAGAAAAAATAAATAAGGAAGCCGTATTTTTTGGCTTCCCAAAAAATAATAAGGAGAAAAAAATATGACAGGAAAAGAAAAAAGAAAATTTAATGATTTTTTAGAGGATTTAAGAGTAGGAGATATTATTTTTGAATTAGAAAATTTAAAATCTGTAAGAATAGATGAAGAATTAACTGAAACAGAAAAAACAGGTGCAGTATTAATAGCTCTAGCAGAATCTTATGAAGAGGAAGGATTAATTAAAGCTCTAAAAAATAATGATATGGAACTTTTAAATGAAATTTTAGGGGAACAATTATTTGAAGCTGAAGAAAGTAAGAATGAAGCTATTATAGCAAGATTTAAAGCTTGTAAAGATGAAAAATTAGTAGAAAAAACAGTAGAACTTATTAAATTAATAGGAAGTGATAATGTTAGACACGCATTAGAACTTTTAGATGACGAAGATTTAGATGATGAAGAGTTAGATAGTGAAGATTAATAAAAAAAGTTATAGTAAAAAAACAGATTGAAAAAATAAATATGGAAGCCGTATTTTTCGGCTTCCAAAAAAGAAAGGAAGTTATGTATAATCCAATATTTAATAATGAAAAATTAAGATTTAGTAGAAAAAAAAGAAAATTATCCATAAAACAAGTTGCAGAGATGACAGGAGTACCTCCAACAACTCTTCAAAAATATGAATCAGGAGCTATTAAAAAAATACCGTTAGATATGTTAAAAAAATTATGTGATGTATATGGAACAGATTATTATATGTATTCTTGGTGGACAAGATTTAATTCTCTTTCTGATATAATTCTCCATTTTATATATTTTTCTGAAGATTTCAGAGAAAATAAAAAATTATTTGAAATTTTAAATATAACAGAGTATTTTGATTTTGATATTAAAGATAGAACATATATATCACTATACAATAAGCTATCAGAAGAAGAAAAGGAAGAATATCAAAGATTTAAAATTGTCGTACTTAATACTTTAAAATCTGACAAATATTTTAAAAATGATGAATTAGAAAAAGAAAATATATTTTTATTTTCTTATTTTTTTGCTCACAAGATAAAAAGAGAAAAACAAATAGATTTAAAAATTTTAGAAAAAGAGAAACTTTAAAAATATAAAGAGTTATATAAAATTGTTAAATATTTAGATGATTGATAAAAAAATATAAAAATCTTATGACAGTATGGAGAAATTTTTTATGGAAAAAGAAAAAACTTTAAGTTTTAGAGTAGAAAAAGAATTATATGAAAAAATAGAATATTTAGAAAAAAATATGTTTATGAGTAAATCTCAAATTTGCAATTTGTTAGTAAAACAAGGTCTTAATTATTTTTCTTGTCAAGATGAGATTATTTCAACTTTAGAAATTATTTCTAAAATTTCTAAAGTTGAAAAAACTGAAGAAAAAAGAATATTATATTTGTTTTTAACTTTAAGCCAAATAAAAAATAGAATAAAATTAAGAGATATTAATTTTTTGGCTGGAACAAATATTTCTGCTGAAGATTTTATTAAAATCTGTGAAAATATTCCCTTGGAAGAATATTTTGAAGATATAGAATTGATTGAAAGCCAAGAATTAAGAGGTAAAGAGTTAGAAAAATGTTTATTATCAAAAAATTATTCTTGGAAACAAGATATAGAAATAAGAGTAAAAAGGAAAAAAAGTAACCGTCAAGTTGACGGTTAGTTTGAAAGAATAAAATTTAAAAGGTGTGATTTATATGAAAATATCAAATAATTCAAATATAGGAGATATTATAATCAACGGCAAACCATATAATAATGATGTAGATATAGAAATAGTAGACAGTAAAATTTATATAGGGAAAAAAGGAGTTAATAAAGCTTCATTAAGCATAAGGATTGATAAAGAGCTTTTTGATGAAGTAGATGAAGTAAAAGAAAAATTAGATATGAGTAGAACAGAATTTTGTGAGTTCTTAATAAAACAAGGATTAAATACATATAAATTTTCTCCTAAAACTAATATAATTTTTGACATTATATCTAAGGTTAAAAACCAAGATGAACAAAGAGTATTATATTTATTTTTAAATTTATCTCAAATAAGAGAAAAAATGAAGTTAAAAGATATTAATTTTTTAGCTGGAACAAATTTTTCTACAGATGAATTTATAAAAATTTGTCAAAATATTTCTTTAGAGGATTATTTTGAAGACATAGAGATAACAGAAACAGAAAGATTAAGAGGAGAAGAAATAAAAAAATTTCTATCTTCAGAAAGTTATTCTCGGGAAAAAGATGTAGAAATAAGAGTAAAATGGAAGAAAAATAATGAATAATATTTTATATAAATTTTTAAATAATTATTTTGATTATACTTTATTAAAAAAACTTAGAAAAAATAAGGGATTAACAATAACAAATGTTTCTGAAAAGTCCAAAATACCATTTACAACATTAAAACGATATGAAGAAGGAAATACCAAAAATATTCCTCAAAAGAATATTGAACTTTTAACAAAATTTTATGAAAAACCTGTAGACTATTTTGCTCCGATTAATAGGCTACCATTGTTTAATACTGTACATGGTAAATTTCTTTTTGATTTATATGGACTAAAAATATCTGAAAGGGATTTTACAGAAGAATATAAATTATTTAAAGAAAAAGAATATATAAAATTTAAAGAAATTTCAGAAAGATTGTTAGAAATACAGGATTTGCCTTTAGAGGAAAAGGAAGAAATAGGAAAATTTTTAATAGTAGTATATTTATTGTCAAAAATAAAAAAGGTGTAAAAAGGGAAATAGAGCAGATATTATCTGCTCTATTTTTTAAGGGTAATTTAATTATGTTTATGAAAACTCTTTGATATAAATATTATAACATATTTGTATAATTTTTTAAATAAAAAATTATATTATTTAATAATAAACTTTATTTTTGTAAGAATTATTCAAAAATGACTTTATCTATTTTATATTTTTTGTAAACTATTTCCCAGAAATTAATTCTTTCTTTAGGCTTAAGTTCTTTAGATATAATTGAATATGGGAAAATTACAATATTAATATTATCATTTTTTAATGTAAGTTTTTTAGCATTTTTTTCTTTTAATTTTTTAAAACATAAAATAAGAAAGTTTTTGTCTCCTAAAATTCTATTGAAATCATTGGAATTACTAGAAGTAACTACTACATAATTTTCAAAAGGAATTTTTTCTTTTCTTTTAAAAAAATTAAACAAAATAATCACCTCGACAGGAGTAATATTTAATTAAGTTTAAATAACTTTTTTATAATTTTATTAAAAATAATTTTATCTTTTTCAGAAATTTCTACAAAAGGGTCGCAATCAGCATAAGGACTATTATACATAATTCCCATCGCTAAAATATCAGCTAGAACTTCACATTTTGTATAGGTATCAGCACTATTAATTTTGTAAAATCCAGTTTCTTTTAGTTCATCTAAAATATCTTCAGGAATATAATCACCATTTTTTGTTGTGGCAAAGTGAATAGTATGCCCTATTTCATGCAGAAAGACATATACAGGGCTGATATTTTTGTTTTTTACATTAAAAATAATATAATGATATTTTAAATTACCTTTATCATCTATAGAAATATCTGTAGAAGAATTAGAAGTAGGATTTTCAAAATTTAAAATAGAAAAAGTTGGAATAAAATCTTTGTATATTTTTTCTATAAAATTATATTGATTATCCAGATATTCCATAATTTCTTTAATTTTTTTAGAATTAATAATATTATCTTTTTTTTCAATATTGAAATCTTCTAAAATATGAGTTGCAAATTTTTCTATATTTTCCAAGGTTTTTAAAGGTTTTTCTCTAACTTTGTTTAAAGAAAAATAAAAGTATTTATCAACAGCTTCAAAATCACTATAAATTAAAAATTTTTCTTTTTTCTTTTTAGAGGTAAAACCCCATATTTTCCATACGTAATCCATAAATCCAGTTTGCATATTTCTTTCATAAAAGTCATTAAGAAATGGAGTTCTATTTTTCTTTGTCCTTGTAAGGTTTACAAAATCTATCATATTGATTGCTCTTTCTTTAGGATTTAATCTATTATCAAAAGAATAAAAGGCTTTTTCATATATTAAATTATTTATATTTTCCATTATTTCTCCTTATTTTTCTTGAACTAATATATATAGGTAAATTATAATTACAGCAAATAAAATTTTAGGAAATATAAATATGCTGTAAATATATATAAAAAATGTGATAACATAAAACAAAAGTAACAAAAAATTAAAAGTTCTAAATTTGTTCATAATTTATTTTTCTCCTAGTTTTTATACTTATCCACAATAATAAAAAATACAATTAAATTTATTTTTTCATTTATGAGTATTATATAATTTTTCCGTTTAAAATTAATTGTTCAAATTTATCTATCACACATTGTTTATGAAAAATTTTAAAAAATTTACTCACATTATACTCCTTTATCTATAAAATTCAAAATCTTCCCAACTTTGTTGTAATTTTTCTTCAAAAGTTTCAGTAACTTTTTTTTCTTCTGAATGTGTTTTAGGTGGAGCAGTCGTTCCAAATAAATCAGGAATTTCTTTTCCCATATCTAAAGCAAGTTTTTCTTTAATAAGCATTTTCATGTATATAGGAGCTAATCTTTCAAAACAGGCTATTTGGAAGTCATTTTGAAGTCTATTAGTTCCAGTAACAGACTTAGCATATTTTTCTTCAGCCTTTATATATAGCTCGTTATACATGATGTTATCCATATTTTCCCAGTATTCATCAACCAAATTATTTAATTCTATTTCTTCAAGTTTTCTTTTAGCTTCAGCCTGTTTTTCCATGTCTTCAGCTTTAGCTTTTTCTTTTAAATCATTAATAACTTGCATTGTTGGAATAAGTTTATCTTTATTTCTTGAATCTTTAAAAAAATTAAATTTGTTAGTATAAAATCTTCTTTCCAGAAGCCTATTTGTTTCTTTTTCTTTTAAATCAATAAAAAATAAATTTCCTTTTTTTATTAATTCATAAATAGATTTATATACTTTTTGTTCATTTAAATTTAATCTTTTAGATAGACTTTTAGTAGTAATATAGGAATATCCATTTTTTTTGGATAGACTATCTAAAGCCATATAGACCTTCATTTCTTCGTATGTTAAATCTTTTAAAATATCAAAAACATTTTTAATTTTTTTCATAAAAACTCTCCATTTTTCCTCCTTAAAAAATAAAAAAGCCCACAACTAATAAAGGGAATTACTAATAATTCTCTTTAATCTAGTTGCAGGCTTCTCGGGTTCTCCGTATATCCTACTATCACCAGTTTAATTTTATTTATGAAGGACATTAGGGGCTTCCTTTGGTCCTAGATAAATGTTACAAAATTAAGCTAGTTCATAATTCAATTTTCATTAAAATTATATCATAATATATAAATTTATTCAATACTACAAAAAGACCGATAAAAAATATATATTATTAATATATTTGTTTTTTTATGTTGACTACTACTTTTAAGAGAAAAATTAATTTTGCTTATTTTTCATTTGAAAAACACAGTATACATAATTCACCATGCTTTTTTTGTATATCAAAAAATAGTTAATTACAAACTTTAAAAAATAATTTTATGAGAATAAAAGTCTACTTTATATCACATTAAAAAAATGTTTAAAAAATATGTGATAAAACTATATTTTTTACATTAAAATCACATATGAGATTTAATATCTTAAATATTATTTCACATTTTTTTTAATAAATAGTATAATAGATAATAAAGTTATTTTTTTTGAATCGAGGATTAACAAAAAATTTCAATTTTGAGCTTTTTAGAAAAGGAGAAATTTAGATGAAATTTTATTATGCTAGAGTATCAACCAAGGAACAAAAACTTGATAGACAGATAGATATTTTTAAAGAAATGGGTGCAACAGACAGAACAATTTTTGCAGAAAAAAAATCCGGGAAAAGTTTTGAAGATAGAGAAGCATGGAAAGAGTTAATAGAAAAATGGGCAGAAGAAGGAGATACAATCGTTGTTAAAAATTTTGACCGTCTTGGAAGAAATAAAAAAGAAGTTAAAGAAATGATGCTTTTTTTAGCTAAGAGAAAAATTTATATAGAAAGTATTGACCAAGCTTATCTTAATAATTTTTTAAAAGGAAAAATGTTGGAAGTTACAGATGAAAATGAGGGTTTCTATGAAAATTTTGCTGAAATTATTCAAGACTTATGTTATGATTTAATGCTGAATATTGACTTGGCTAGAGCAGAATGGGAGAGAAAAGAAATTGCCAGACGGCGTGATGAAGGGATAAGGTCAGCTAAAAAAAGAGGTGTAAAGTTTGGAAGACCTATTAATATGGAAGCAAGAAAAAAATTCCTTGAACTTTATCCATTAACGAGAGATAAAACTAATTTAGAAAATTATAGAACAGTTGTTTCTGTAGCAAAAGAACTTAAGATTTCAAGAAGACATTTTTATAAATTAGAAAAAGAACTTATAAAAAAAGAAAAACAGCACGTTGAATAAAACGTGCTGTAAAATTAAATATTAAAAAGATTTTCTTTATTTTTTCTTACTTCAACATATATTGTTTTTAGTAAATACTTGTCAATATATACATCAGCATATATTCGAGCAATATTTTTTACTGCCCATATTTTTACATTTCTGTATTCAACAATTCTTTCTCCAGTATATTTAGTTGGTTTTCCTAGATTTCCAAAAATACTGTGCCTAAAACTTTTATTATTTTTTATATTTTCTTCCACTCTTTCTTTAGACATAACGTGTTTAATAAATCTTTTTTCTGCAAGTTCCTTTAATTGTTTTGCTGTTTCTAAACATTCATTTTTATCTTCAGAATAGTTTTTTTCAAATAAAATTTCAGCAATTTTTTCCATATAATCTCCCTTGTAACAGTATGAAGAAATAAATATTTTTTAATATTATTAAATATTATAGGTCTATATTTATAATTTATTTATATTTTCTAGCAATTTTTCTAACTCGCTTTCTGCTTTTGATAAATCTCTATTTAACATCTTTATTAAATATTTTTCAAGTTGTTCTTTGTTCCATTGTCCATCTTGAATATCAGAAATTGTCCCTCTAATATCAGATATTTTATTATTAAGATTTAACTTTTCAGAGATTAGACGCTCTTTATATAAATCTTCCATGCTTACTTCTCTGATACTACTTTTTACTTTTTCTGGAATACTTATTGTATACCCAAAACTTAATAGTTTGCTTATTAAAACTGATAAAATATCAATAACTTGTTCTTCGTCATTATATATTTTAACCCAAGTAGGATTTTCCCATTTAAAATTTAATAGGTGAAAAGTCTCTAACGCTTTTGAATCTTGAGTTCCCTCAAAACCAACAAAGTAAGTATTGTCTTCATTTTTATAAAAATATAAAGCACAATTACTTTCAGTTATATTAATAGGATAAATAACTTGCCAGTTAATTTTCTTTTTATCTTCAATTTTAGTTTTTAATATCCCGGCTTGTTTATAAGTTCCTTTTTTAACATAAAAAACAGAAGATATGACTGATTTTAAAATGGCTTCTAAATTCTTTATACTTTCCCCAGATTGCCCAGCTTCTTTTAAATATTCAAGAAAAGTAATCCATCTATATCTGATTGCTTCTCCAGCCATCTTTTGCTTTTCTGTTCCTACTAAAGCTGGATAATTATATTTCTTAGCAAGCTTTATTCCTAATTTTGAATCAGCTTCATATTTTTTCTTAAAGCACTCAGGACATAGAGATTTAACTTTTTTTTCTCCTCCAATCTTATCTTCAATTTCTTCTATATGGTTACAAGTATATATTATTCTTTTTATCATCTTTTCCCTCCTAAAATCTTCCCGGTATTTTAAGTTTTTAATAATTCCTCTAAGATTTAAAACTTAGAGGATATATAAAAAACTTAATCAAATAAAATAGTTAAAGTTTTTTCTTGAGTATTAGTATCTCCAGTATTATAAATATCTAAGTAATTTTGAGGAATAAACTTATTATTTACATATGGAACTAAATCTTCATATTTTGTTTTTTTTCTTCCATCAAACTTAACTGTAATATTATTTTCATTTTTATCTACAATTTTATAAGTAAATCCATCTAAATAAACTAAATCTTTATCTTTCACTTTTTGAAAAATTTTATTTTTAAATACAACTTTCTCAAAGTCTTTAATATGGCTGTACTCTTCTTCCCCATCAAACATCTTAATATCAGAGAAATCTATTGTTATATTTTCTCCTTCATTTTCTTTTTCTGTAACCTCATCTACTTCAGCAACTATCATTTTATGAATTATTGATGAACTTCTGTCAATGATAGCGTAAAGTTTTCCGTCTTTTTCAACAATATCATAAGAATTTCTCATTGGTTCTTGAAAAACCTCAGTATAAGATGTATTGTCCTTTTTCTTTATATCGTCAGTGGTATCTGATATAAAGTTCACAGCAATTAATAAGAAAATTGTAATTCTTAATACTTTATAAATTTTTCCTTCATTTTTTAATATTCCTTTGAACATCATTTTATAAAGGTAAAAAATTAAAAGAGTTGTAAAAAAAATCTTGTAACAATTATAAAATATTTCCACTTTTTCCCCCTAAACTAAATCATCTTCCATGTGAAGATTTATATTTATATTTTTTTTGTCTACAAACTTTGTACTTATTAATTTCCTATGATGAATACTGTAATAGTCATCATAACTTTCTGTACTTATAAGTAAAATATCTCTTTCTCCTGATAAAAGAGCCTTAAATTTTTCCTCTGTAAGCATAGGATATTTTTTTTTCAATTCTTCAAAATTTAACATATTTTTCCTCCTTAAAATGATTCTAATTCATCAAAATATTTAAATAAAATTTCTTTTATTTCATTGTCATCTAAAGTTTCTTTTTCTACTTTAAAATAAACTTGATACCATGTATCTCCACAGTTTACAGTTAATATTATCCCAGATTTTGCTTTATTATCTTTTGAAGATACAAAACTTAATAAGATAACTTCTGTTCCTGTTAGGTTTCTAATTCCATATTTCAATCCCATTTCTTTTTTTACAACTTTAAACTCAATTTTTTTAAATCTATTTTGTAAATACTCTAACATATCATCTTCATATAAATAAGAAACAGGTATTATAAGTCCTTTCCAATTTAATTCCATATATATTCCCCCTTCCCTTTTATTTTTATATTATAACATTTTATATTTTTTTAATAAATCTTTTTAATTTTTATTTTTCCTGTAATGTGCTTTATTTAGAAAAACACACTACAGGATTGAGAAGATTTTGTATGAGAATTTTATTTAATTTTTTTAATTTATTTTATTTTTATCAAAATCAATTCAAGAATACTCCTTCCTCTATTTAGGTGGGAGATGAATTGAATTTTTTCTTTTTCTCCTCTTTTTTTGAACTTAAATATATGATATAATATAAGTATAGAAAAAGGAGGTGAAAAATCTATGTATCTTACTGTTAAACAACAGCTTAAACATCTTTCTAAAGATGAATTTCTTTCTCTTAGAGAGCTTTCACATACTGCTAAAAATCTATATAATCAAGCTATATATAATGTTAGACAGTTCTATTTCCAAGAGAAAAAATATCTAAATTATCAGAATAACTATGCTATTC
>ENA-OWPF01001163-OWPF01001163.1-human-gut-metagenome-genome-assembly--contig:-NODE-1163-length-24624-cov-12.207212_pt1 | contig 24624 bp, 19 predicted proteins | sample MGYA00248261_ERZ651840 | MGnify/ENA primary metagenome ERZ651840 (study PRJEB26924, sample SAMEA4378268) | human gut metagenome | biome: human gut; feature: human-associated habitat; material: faeces... | reverse complement strand
GATTGCGGGAAAAATATTGAAAGGTGTTTGCGTGGATTTTCAGGGCATCTTTTGCCATAGCACAGTAACCTTTGGAAGATGATAAGTGACAGCCAATACGAAGCATAAGTGGTACCTCCTAAACGGGTTGATGTAGTGATCTTGTAACAGTAAAAAAGAACAGCCATAAAATGTTTCACGTGAAACATTATTATGGCTGCTGTGAAACAAACCTATGAACCTGTAATTTGAAAATTAAATAGTGGATGTTTCACGTGAAACATTTTTCAAAACAGGTGTTATTCTAAAAATGTTTCACACATTTCGTGAAACGCAGCAGGTGCTTCTAACTGAGGTAAATGTTTGGTATCCGGGATCATAATGGACTCAATCGCTGGATTGTAATTTTTATATTCTTCCAGGATTTTCTCCATTCCGGTCAGATGATCGCCGCCTAAAAGATAGATGCTGTTATCGATCTTCTTTAAAGCATTGATGATGTTGCACTTGGTGTAGTTACATTTGACACTGGCATATACAGATTTAGGAGAGTCGCCTAAATGTGCTGCTTCGTAGTAAGCGTCAATATCCCGGGCAGTGACAGAGTACGGATTAGAGAAATAGTGATTTTTAAATTCATCTGCAATATTCTGACGGCTGCTTGCAATGTGGTAGATCAGGGTGCCTACGATCGGCAGATCCAGAATGAACTTGTAAAGTTTCGCGTTCTTTCCAGGTACCATACTGCAGGAGAGCAGGGACTCCGGGTTGACCAGGATCAGACGGTCAAATAATTCCGGAGAATTTCCACATGCCATAACTGCCAGAGAAGCAGCAGCACCGGTAGCTACAATGTCTGTGCGGTGACCAATCTCTGATTTGATGAAATCGGAGAGCAGCTGCACATACAGATAGTTGGTGTAAGTGAGGTTGGGCTTTTCGGAACGTCCGAAACCTAACAGGTCAATGGTGTATACAGTATGGTTCTTTGCAAGTTCTCTGCGGACGGAATGCCATTCATAACTGCAGGATGCAGGTGAAAGGTCGTGTACAAGAAGGACAGGTTTCCCTTCGCCGATCTTTGTATAATGGATATTGCCCAGACGCCAGCGATAACAGAGAGAGACGCGGCTCTCTAAAATGTGCCTTGATACAGCAGAAAGTTTAACTGCTTTATTGATCAGCGCAGTAGTAGTAGCAGCGCCAGCAGAAAGGATAAGTAAGGTCAGTAATTTATTTCTTGTTTTCATTTAGATAATCTCTTTCTTCCTTATTATAATAGTGATGAAGTAATGTGGTATCTAAACAGTATTATAATACAATGGGTACGCTATTACAACGGACAAAAGATTTAAGAAAAGTTGATGGAAAGTTGTGAAACTATTTATATGTTTCACGTGAAACTTTTTGCTATAACTATAAAGTTGTGCTATAATCGTTTTTGACGGTCAGAAAATGAATGTTTTTCTGAGAAAGGATGTAAAAAATATGGGACGAATTATTACAATTGCCAACCAGAAAGGCGGAGTAGGAAAAACTACAACAGCAATCAATTTATCAGCTTGTCTGGCAGAGGCAGGACAGCATGTAATGCTGGTAGACTTTGACCCCCAGGGAAACGCCAGCAGCGGACTGGGAGTAGAAATAGAAGAACACGAACATACAGTATATGATCTGATGGCGGAGGAGGCCGGACTGGACGAATGTCTGGTAAAGAATGTACAGGATAATCTGGATGTACTTCCTTCTGATATGAACCTGGCAGGAGCAGAAATCGAGTTTCAGGAAATAGAAAATAAAGAAACACTTTTAAAACGTTATCTGGATCAGGTAAGAGATGATTATGATTTTATTCTGATCGATTGTCCGCCATCTTTGAATATCCTGACAATTAATGCATTGACAGCAGCAGATACGGTACTGGTACCGATCCAGTGTGAGTATTATGCTCTGGAAGGATTAAATCAGGTATTAAAGACAGTAGAACTGGTAAGAAAAAAATTAAATCCACAGCTGGAACTGGAAGGGGTTGTATTTACCATGTATGATGCCCGCACCAATTTATCTTTGCAGGTTGTGGAGAGCGTAAAGAGCAATTTAAATCAGACCATTTATAAAACTATTATTCCAAGAAATGTAAGACTTGCAGAAGCACCAAGTCACGGTAAGTCCATTAATCTTTATGACACCCGTTCAACAGGTGCGGAAAGTTATCGGATGCTGGCAGCGGAAGTGATAAGCAGAGGAGAAGAGTTATAATGGCAAAGAAGGGATTAGGAAAAGGCCTGGGGGCGATTTTCGGTGAAGATGTTGTAAAAGAGAGCAAAGAAGAGCTTGAAAAAGCAAAAGCGAAAAATGCAAGAGTCCAGATGTCGGAGGCTTTTATCACGAGTGTATTTTTGGCACTTTCCGGCGGATTTCAGGATGCATATACTTATTTTACAAGGGATGAAGTATTTTCGAATGCACAGACAGGAAACGTGGTACTGATGAGCCAGCATTTTATGCTGGGTGAATGGCAGAGAGGACTGCATTATCTGATACCGCTGCTCGCATTTGCCGGAGGCGTTTTCTTTGCAGACTGTGTACAGGGAAAGTTTAAATATGCCAACCGTCTTCATTGGAGGCAGGGGATATTATTGTTGGAGATCCTGATTTTATTTGGTGTTGGATTTATTCCGCAGGATTATAATATGCTTGCGACAACATTAGTGTCGTTCTCCTGTGCGATGCAGGTGCAGTCATTCCGCAAAGTTGGCGGATATTCTTATGCGAGTACGATGTGTATCGGAAACTTAAGAAGCGGCACGGCAGCGTTGTCAGCATACATGAGGGACAGACGCCCGGAGCAGATCCGGCAGGCGATGTATTATTTTGGGATTATCCTGTTTTTTGCAGTGGGAGCAGGAATCGGTGGAAATCTGTCTATGCGGCTTGGATTTAAGGCAATCTGGTTTTCAAGTGCTGTTCTGGCAGTCAGCTTTTTGTTAATGTTTATAGAAGAAAAGGAAAAATCATTATGTTAAACCAGTTTTCAAGAACGGAGTTATTATTGGGAAAAGAGGCGATGGAGAAACTCGGACATTCCAGAGTGGCTGTCTTTGGTGTCGGCGGCGTCGGAGGCTATGTCTGCGAAGCACTTGTGCGGAGTGGTGTGGGAGCGTTTGATCTGATCGATGATGACAAGGTATGCCTGACAAACTTAAACCGCCAGATCATTGCGACAAGAAAGACGGTAGGAAAGTATAAGGCAGAGGTGATGCGTGACCGCATCCTGGAAATCAATCCGGAAGCAGATGTACGGATCCATAAGTGCTTTTTCCTGCCGGAGAATGCGGATGATTTTCCGTTTGGCGAATATGATTATATTGTGGATGCGGTGGATACCGTAACTGCAAAAATCGAGCTTGTCATGAAGGCGAAGGAAAAGGATATCCCGATCATCAGCAGCATGGGGGCGGGAAATAAGCTTGACGGAAGCCAGTTTAAGGTGGCAGATATTTATAAGACAAAAGTCTGCCCGCTTGCAAAAGTAATGCGCCGCGAACTGAAAAAGCGCGGAGTGAAGAAGTTAAAAGTAGTTTATTCCGAAGAGACTCCAACAAGACCAATCGAGGATATGGCCATCAGCTGCAGGAAAAACTGTATCTGTCCGCCGGGAGCAGAGCACAAGTGTACAGAGCGGCGTGACATACCGGGAAGTGTGGCATTTGTTCCTTCCGTGGCAGGGCTGATCATTGCCGGGGAAGTGGTAAAAGATCTGATACGGAAATAAGGTGTATCACACCAGCTGGATAAATATATAGACAAATAGAACCTATATAAGTTATAATGTTGTGCAGTGCTGTAAAACAATAAAATGAAAAACGAGGGAAAGATATGTTTATAATTCAGTTTATCAGAGGTTTCTGTATGGCATTAGCAGACAGTGTTCCGGGTGTATCCGGAGGCACAATTGCATTTTTACTTGGATTTTATGATAAGTTTATCGATTCAATTGATGATCTGCTGACCGGAACAAAAGAGGAGAGAAAAGACGCATTTGTTTTCCTGATCAAACTTGGAATAGGATGGATCAGTGGATTTGTGATCGCAGTACTGATCCTGACAAGTGTATTTGAATCACATATTTATTATATAAGCTCCCTGTTTATCGGATTTATTATTTTTGCGATCCCGATCGTGATAAAAGAGGAGAAAAAATGTCTTGGAACCAATAAAAAGGCGATACCGTTTGTACTGCTTGGAATTGCGGTTGTATGTGCCATCACATATTTTAATCCGGTTTCCGGTGGAAATGACGGAGTGAATCTGGATCATCTGACACCGGGGCTTGCAGTGTTTGTGTTTTTTGCAGGAGTGATCGCTATTTCAGCCATGGTGCTTCCTGGAATTTCCGGGTCCACCCTGCTTTTGATCTTTGGATTATATCTTCCGATCATCACTGCAATCAAGGATATGCTGCATTTGGATTTCTCGAGTTTCTGGACGGTAGTTATTTTTGGGTGCGGTGTTTTAGTCGGCATTTTCAGTGTAGTAAAGCTGATCCGCAGGGCATTGGAAAAGTACAGGGCACAGACGATTTATCTGATCATCGGACTGATGCTCGGCTCCATCTTCGCTGTTGTTATGGGACCGACTACTCTGGATACTCCGCAGCCGGCTATGGGAATCCATGATTTTAGTATTCTTTTCTTTTTGATTGGCGGTGCAGTTATTTTAGGACTGCAGAAGATGAAGGATATTAAACAATAATCGGAGTAGAAGACGATGGTTTGAAAAAGACGCACAGCATAGTGCGGATAAGCATTGGATAAAACAGCATAATAGGGACAGAAGGAAACCGGCGCAAGTATTTGTGCCGGTTTCTGTATTGTCTTAAGGACTAAAGGAATTTTAATAGGAGAACAGGAATGGGAAAGTTATTGGTGTACCTGAAAGATTATAAAAAAGAGAGCGTGTTAGGACCGCTTTTTAAATTGCTCGAAGCGTCTTTTGAGCTGATCGTGCCTCTTGTTATGGCGGCGATCATCGATCATGGAGTAGCAGACGGAGATAAACCATACATTATGAAAATGTGTCTGGTACTTGTGCTGCTTGCAGTGATCGGATTGACGTGTTCTATCACGGCACAGTATTTTGCAGCAAAGGCAGCGGTCGGTTTTTCCACAGGACTGCGCCACGCACTTTTTGAGCATATCCAGAAACTATCATTTTCGGAGATGGATACTGTGGGAACATCCACACTGATCACGAGAATGACAAGTGATATCAACCAGACGCAGAATGGTGTAAACCTTGTATTACGTTTGTTTCTGCGCTCGCCGTTTATCGTGTTCGGTGCAATGATCATGGCATTCACGATCGATGTGAAAGCTGCTCTTGTCTTTGTTGTAACGATTCCGCTGTTATCGGTTGTGGTATTCGGAATTATGCTTGTGAGTATTCCATTGTATAAAAAAGTGCAGTCTGCACTGGACAAGGTGCTTGGGATCACAAGAGAGAACCTGACCGGAAGCAGGGTGATCCGTGCTTTTAATAAAGAGGAGGATGAGATCACAGACTTTAATAATAGCAATGATGCACTGACAAAGATCCAGCTTTATGTAGGAAAAATTTCAGCGCTGATGAATCCGTTTACTTATGTGATCATAAATGGTGCAGTCGTTGTTTTAGTCTGGACAGGAGCAATCCGTGTTAACAGCGGATATATCACACAGGGTGAAGTGGTAGCACTGGTAAATTATATGTCCCAGATTTTAGTGGAACTTATAAAACTTGCAAATCTTATTATCAACATTAATAAATCTATTGCATGCGGAAACCGTATTCAGGCGATTTTTGAATTACAGCCATCCATCACAGATCATGCGGTGACGCCTGTGGCAGAGGAAAAAACAGAACACAGTGGAGAGGTGCCGGAAGTGGTATTTTCCCATGTGGGCTTAACTTATGCTGGAGCTGGAGAGGAATCCCTGACAGACATCGATTTCACTGTGAAAAAGGGAGAGACGGTCGGTATCATCGGTGGTACAGGTTCCGGAAAATCATCGGTCGTCAACCTGATCCCGCGTTTTTATGATGCGACAAAGGGAAGCGTGCAGATCGGGGGAAAAGATGTGCGTGAGTATTCTCTGGAAGAACTTCGTGGAAAAATCGGTATGGTACTCCAGAAAGCGGTTTTATTCAAGGGAACGATCCGCGAAAATATGTTATGGGGAAATGAGAATGCAACAGATGAGGCCATCATGCAGGCGTTAGAGGTTGCCCAGGCAAAAGAGTTTGTAGATAAAAAAGAAGGCGGACTTGATTTTGAGATCGAGCAGGGCGGTAAGAATCTTTCCGGAGGACAGCGGCAGCGAATGACGATTGCCCGTGCGGTTGTGAAGAAGCCGGATATCCTGATCTTAGATGACAGTGCTTCTGCACTGGATTTTGCGACAGATGCAAAACTTCGTATGGCAATCCGTGATATGGAGAACAAAGCAACTGTATTTATCGTATCGCAGAGAGCAGCATCCATTATGTATGCAGACAAGATCATTGTGTTAGATGATGGACAGATCGTTGGAATGGGAACCCATGAGGAACTCTTAAAACAGTGTGAAGTATATCAGGAAATTTATTATTCCCAGTTTAAAAAGACCGAAGATGAGAAGGAGGGAAGATAAATGAAAAAGAGGATCAATAACCATCAGAGATCAACGATCAAAAAAGTGATGAATTATATCAGAAGATACTGGGGGTATCTTGGAATGTCCATTGTCCTTGCGGCAGTGACAGTTGCATTGACTTTATATCTGCCGGTATTGACCGGACGCGCAGTCGATCTGATCATTGAAAAAGGAGTGGTGGATTTTGCAGGAATCCTTGCAATCCTGAAAAGGATGGCAGTTATCATTCTTCTGACTGCAGCTGCACAGTGGATCATGAATGCATGCAACAATAAGATCACTTATCATATTATCCGGGATATCCGGAAGGAAGCATTCGAAAAAATTGAAAGACTCCCATTAAAATATATTGACGGACATTCCTACGGCGAGATCGTCAGCCGTGTCATTGCGGATGTAGACCAGTTTGCGGATGGCCTGCTGATGGGATTTACCCAGTTTTTCACCGGCATTGTAACAATTTTAGGTACATTGATCTTCATGCTTACGATCAGTGTGAAAATTACGGTGGCAGTCGTTGTGATCACACCGGTTTCGCTGCTTGTGGCAAGTTTTATTGCAAAGAAAACTTTTTCCATGTTTAAATTACAGTCCGAGACGAGAGGAGAACAGACCGCATTTATCGAGGAAATGATCGGTAACCAGAAGGTTGTTCAGGCGTTTTCCCATGAGGATGAAGCATTGGAAAAGTTTGATGAGATCAATGGCAGATTACAGAAATGTTCTTTGAGAGCCATTTTCTTTTCCAGTATCACAAATCCTGCAACCCGGTTTGTCAACAGTCTGGTGTATGCAGTCGTTGGCGTGGTAGGAGCATTTACCGCAATTGCAGGAGGTATTTCAGTCGGACAGCTTTCTGCGTTACTCAGTTACGCAAACCAGTATACAAAACCTTTCAATGAGATTTCCGGTGTTGTGACAGAGTTACAGAATGCGCTGGCATGTGCAGCGAGGGTGTTTGAATTGATGGAGGAGCCTTCGGAAGTTCCGGATGCGCCGGATGCAGTGAATTTGGAGGAGGCAGACGGTCATGTGGCGTTAGAGCATGTATCTTTCTCTTATGTGCCGGAACAGAAACTGATCGAGGACTTTAATCTTTCTGTAAAACCGGGACAGAGGGTGGCGATCGTCGGTCCGACCGGATGCGGAAAAACGACACTGATCAATCTTTTGATGCGTTTTTATGATACAAACAGCGGAACGATCCGTGTGAGCGGAGTGCCAGTCAATGATATGACAAGAAAGAGCCTTCGAAATAATTATGGTATGGTATTGCAGGAAACATGGCTGCGCAGTGGAACCATCCGTGATAATATCGTGATGGGAAAACCGGACGCGACCGATGAGGAAGTGATCGCAGCGGCAAAAGCCTCCCATGCACACAGTTTTATCAAGCGTCTGCCGCAGGGTTATGACACCGTGATGGCAGAGGACGGCGGTAATCTTTCCCAGGGACAGAAACAGTTGTTATGTATTACCCGTGTTATGCTTTGCCTGCCGCCAATGCTGATTCTGGATGAGGCAACTTCTTCCATTGATACACGAACCGAGATCAAGATTCAGGAAGCGTTTGCAAAAATGATGAAAGGACGTACCAGTTTTATTGTGGCTCATCGTCTGTCGACCATTCAGGAAGCGGATATTATCCTGGTTATGAAAGATGGTCATATTATTGAGCAGGGACGTCATGAAGAACTGCTGGCTAAAAAGGGATTCTATGCAAATCTTTATGAGAGCCAGTTTGTAAATACATCCTCACAGGCATAAGAATTTTTGAAAAACAAAAGTTATACTAATCCACATAATAAATGGTGCGTGAGCCATCAATGCTCTCCATTGTGGAGGTTGTGATAAAATCTTTGACTGCTTCTTTATCTCTTGCGAGAAGGCAGTCAAAGATTTTTTTTGCACTGTAGTATAATTCTTTGGTGCCGTATTTTTGTCCGTAGCGAACCCAGAGGCTGCATACAAGATCGCGGAACGAGACAAAAAAGAGTGGGAGCAGAGTGTTGCCACTGATGTAGGCAATCTCGTGGCTGAACTCAAAAATAAGAGAAGCAGTCTTTTCCGGGTCAGTACAGTTTTCCATCTGGTAGACATATTCCTGAAGCCCTAACAGTTCTTTATCTGATGCACGGTCAATTGCAAACTGGGAGGCTTCCACCATAAACATGATTCTTGCTTCCAGTACGGATTTTACTTCACGGTTTTTTAAAACGCCGCCATTGTAATTCATGATGGCAACGAGTGTGTCTAAAGAACCGTCTCTGTGATAGTCTGCTACAAAGGTTCCGATTCTTGGACGAACCACAAGAAAACCTTTCTTTTCCAGTTCGGCGATACCGGAGTTGATGACCGCACGGGACACTTTCATGGATTCCGCCAGTTCGCGTTCCGGTGGCAGTTTGGAGCCAATCTCAAGTTTGCCGGATAATATCATATTTTGCAGTTCATTTACAAAAAGTTCCTTCAGGGAAGGTGCATTCAGTTTTTTAAATTCCATAAAATCTCCTGTTCTTTCATTAATAAGTGTCTGCGAAACTTCCTTAAGGCTGTGCTGAATTATGAAGAATTAACAAAATTTTCGAAAACACGCTTTCGCTATGTGTCACTGGTAACGGTACTAAGAAGCCAGTCACGACTTACGTCGCACCTGCCTTCTAAGAACCGACCGTTCCACAATGCTTTCTCAAGCTTTTGTCAATTTTCATAATTCAATTTACGCTTTTAAGAGTTTCGCAATTGTCTATTATGAATAAGTGTTTGTGAAACTCTCTTAGTAATATTGATTTTTTGTCAAGTATGCTATGTTTTAGGGAATTTCACAATTATTATTGAAGTTTGATATCTGAAATATTAAGTTTGTCTCTGGATAGACCAGATACCACAAAACTATTTTATAAAAGATACAAATAAAAATCAATGATTCGACTTATTAAATTTTTGTGAAATTGACGCTTCATAATCTGGCAGAGACAGAACCGGAAACTTGTATTTTAAGACAGATTCAGATATAATCAAAGGAAGCATGAAAAGAGTGGAGTGAATCATGAAGAAAAAGACCGTGACTTCTGAGACAGAAGAAATTACAATAGACAATAAAAAACAGAAAAGAAAGAGAGAAAAGAAAGCCTACCGGGAGATCCGGTGGGACAGGCTGGATAACACGGCACATCTTTTTCCTGTGATCGCAGGCGAGAATATGAGCAATGTCTACCGCATCAGTGTGACATTGACGGAGCTGGTGCAGCCCGATGTTTTACAGCAGGCATTAAATATTGTCCTTCCGAAGATGGATGGATTTAATTTAAGACTCCGCATGGGGGTATTCTGGTATTATTTTGAGGAGAATGGAAAGCCTGCACCGAAAGTACGTGAGGAGAGCAATTTTCCGTGCCGCTATATCCAGCAGAATCAAAACCACAGTTATATGTTCCGCGTGACTTATTATAAATACAGAATTAATCTGGAAGTGTTCCACGTGCTGACCGATGGAATGGGCGGCATTAACTTTTTGAAAGAGTTAACTTACCAGTATCTGCGTCTTGCGCACCCGGAACTGAAGGAGAAGGTGGGGGATTCCTTAAACAGTGGTACATCTTTAAACAGAGAGGACAGTTTCTTAAAAAATTATAAGAAGAGTTCTGCAAAAGGCTATCAGACAAAAAAGGCATATCTGTTAAAGGGAGAGCATCTGGGACCGGGAGAATTTGGAGTTATGCATGGATATATGCAGGTTCCGCAGTTGAAAGAGGTATGTCACAGATATGGCTGCAGTATCAATGAATATCTTGTTTCCGTTTATATCTGGAGTGTGTATACGGAGTGTATGAAGGGAATGCCGTCCGCAAGTCCGATCCGCGTGGCGGTTCCGGTAAATCTGCGCCCATACTTTAATTCGATCACAACAAAGAATTTCTTTGTCATGGTGTCGGCAGAATTTCATCCGACAAAGGAAGTCTACACGTTTGCGGAAGTGCTGGTGATCGTGCGTGATAATCTGAGAAGCCAGATCAACAGGGAGCATCTGGAGAAATTGTTTTCCTATAATGTATCCAATGAGAAACTGCTTGCTGCGCGCGCAGTACCACTTTTCCTAAAAAATATTGCAATGAAGCTTGTGTATACAAAGTCTGCACTTGCCAATACAACGACGATCACAAATATCGGAAATATCGGTGTGGATGAGGAATACCGCCCATATGTGGAGATGTTCCATGCATTTCTTGCAATGTCGAAGGGACAGCATTTGAAGGGAACGATCTGTTCTTATGGAAGTACGCTGGTGTTCTCATTCAGCTTTGATCTGAAAGATGTTTCCGTGCAGCGGGGATTTTTCCGCAAAATCGCAGCAGACGGAATTGAGGTCGAGTTAGATACAAATGGTGTAACTGCCGATTAAGAAGAATGGATCAGGATAGAAAAAAACAGGAAAGTAATGGTGTGAGATGAGCAGATGTAAACAATGTAATATAGAAGTTTTGGATGAGACGGAGCGCTGCCCGCTCTGTCACTCCGTATTAGAGCCTACGATAGAGGTGGAAAATATGTATCCCGATGTCAAGATCAAAACAAGACGGATGATGCTTTTGTCGCGAATTTATCTTTTCGTGGCGATCGTGGCAGAGGCGGTTTTAGTTGCAGTGAATCATTACGGTGATTTTGAGACGGCGTGGAGCCTTGTTACCGGTCTGATCTTTTTTTACGGATATCTGGTTGTCCGGTTTGCAATCCTTGGAAAAACCGGCTATATTGCCAAAACAATTGTTTTGACTTTAATTGCCATATTGATATTGATTGCAATCGATTTTGTGAATGGTTACCGGGGATGGTCGGTACGGTATGTGTTCCCGGCGGCGATCATTTTAGTCGATGCAGGAATTTTGATCTTGATGTGTGTGAACCGGAGGAACTGGCAGAGTTATATTATGTGGCAGATTTTTATGATTTTGTGCAGTTTTGTTCCGATTATTCTGTATCTGACCGGAATTATTTATGTGCCGTATCTGGCGCTCGCGGCACTCGGAACGTCTGTATTTTTGTTCCTTGGAACGCTGATCATCGGTGACAGAAGAGCCAGGGTGGAACTGAAGAGAAGATTCCATATCAGATAAGGAAACGACAGAAGTTTGAATAAGAGGGTTTATGATCAGAAAATTGACTTTGAAAAAAGAAAGAGAACATGAGACAAACGAAGCGAGCATCGCAGGAAATGTCATGCGTGACCTGATCGCGCATGTGACAAACGATAACCTGATCGGCAGGAAAATCAAAAGCGGTGAACTGCGGAAAAAAATGGTCGAACCGCCGTGGAAATGCCCGGATATGTTCACCATGACCACTATCGAGATGGAGCACTTCACAATGGAGTGGCTTGAATTAAAGGAAAATCCAAATGAGCAGAAGGTGATCTTACAGCTTCATGGCGGCGGGTATATCGGAGCGATGCGGAATGCATACCGCATGTTTGCGGGACTTTACAATGAAGTCAGCAAAGGGATGAGTGTACTCACCATTGATTACCGTGTAGCACCTGAAAATCCATATCCGGCGGCATTGGAAGATGCAGTGAGCGCATATCAGTGGCTGCTCGGTCAGGGCTGGTTTGCAGAGGATATCATTGTGGCAGGAGATTCCGCAGGAGGAGGGCTTGCGATGGCACTGTGCCATTATCTGAAAGATCATGGAATGCAGCTTCCATGTGGGATCGTTGCAATGTCTCCGTGGACGGATCTTATGGCAAGCGGTGAATCGTATGATACCAATTATGAGAGGGATCCGTTGTTCGGAAATACGAGGGACAGCCTGATCTATAACAAAGACTATGTGGGTGACCATGATCCGATGGATGCTTATATTTCACCTTTGTATGGGGATTTCAGAGGATTTCCGCCAATGCTCATTCAGGTAGGTTCTTATGAGATGCTGTTAAGTGATTCGGTGAGCGTTGCCTCGAAAGCGAGACATCAGGGTGTGAAAGTAAGACTCAGTATTTATGATGGAATGTTCCACATTTTCCAGATGGCAGCAAAAATGCTGCCAGAATCCAGAAAAGCGTGGGCTGAGATTGGAAAATTTATTGATGTTTTGTCAAATGACTGACATCCATATAAACAGGAAGACCATTTTCATAGGTGACATTGGATTCCCCCTGAATCAATGGAGTGAGGTAATCAATTAATTCCTGTGTAACATCATTGCCAGCGGCGTTGATCCATTCAGTAGGAACGGATTTGGCTTCGTTGGCAATATTTTTTATCTCGGCATATCCATATTCAATCGTATATGGATCGTCAGATACACGGTTCATGGTGACCATAGAAGCTGTTACGCCTTCCTCGGAGAGCGCAACGGCTTTTTTTCCTAATTCGACAGATTCCATAAGGTCTGTTTTGGATGCTAAATGGGCTGCACACCGCTGTAATACATTCACTTCGATGGAGCGGACTTTTACGCCTAATTTTTCTTTCACAAGGAATTCCAATGTTTTTCCGGCGCCACTCAGCTGGCTGTGGCCAAATGTATCGACTGACTTCTCAGAAGCGCTGATGTAATTGCCGGATGCATCTCGGATACCCTCTGATACGGCAATGATAACGTTATTGCGTTCAAACAGCATACGTTTTACATCTAACAGGAAGTCGTCCGTATCAAACGGAACTTCCGGAAGATAAATCAAATGTGGAGCGGAATTATATCCGTTTCTTGCAAGAGCAGCGGCAGCGGTCAGCCATCCTGCGTCACGTCCCATGATCTCAATGATCGTAACACTCTTGACTGCGTAAATAAAAGTGTCATGGGCAATCTCTAAAACAGAGGAAGCAATGTATTTTGCAGCGGAACCAAAACCAGGAGTGTGGTCTGTCTCACACAGATCGTTGTCGATCGTTTTTGGAATGCCGATAATGCGGACATCGCTGCCGATTTTTCTGCCGTATTCGGATAATTTTAAAACGGTGTCCATAGAGTCGTTTCCGCCAATGTAGAAGAAGGCGCCGACATTGTATAATTCAAACTGTTTGAAGATAAAAACATATGAGGAATCATCATCCAGATAATCCGGCAGTTTATGACGGCAGGAACCTAAATACATTGCCGGTGTTGTTTCCAGACGATCCAGATATGCCGGATTTTCATTCATAATTTCTGTCAGATTTAATAAATGATTGTTTAAGATGCCAAGGATTCCATTTACAGATCCATAGACAGTCTCATACTGATCAGATGCCATGACTCCACGGATCACACCTGCAAGGCTGGCGTTAATTGCAACTGTCGGGCCACCGGACTGTGCGACCATTACATTTTTTAAACTCATAGTTTACTCCTTAATAATTCATTAACTTTTGTTAAAAATAGTATCCATTTCTTTTTCTTTTGTTATAATGAAAAAGATAGATTTTTTGAAAAAATCTTTTTGACTGCTATATAATAGCGGAAAATAACGTGTTTAGCAAGAGGTAGCAGGTGTGAAATGTGATTTATGTCCAAGAAAATGCCTTGTAGACCGGAAAAAGGGTGAAAAAGGAATCTGTGGGCAGACAGAAAATTTAAAAGTAGCGAGGGCGGCACTTCATTTCTGGGAGGAACCTTGCATTTCGGGAGATGCGGGATCTGGAGCGGTATTTTTTTCGGGGTGTCCGCTGCATTGTGTATTCTGTCAGAATGAGAATATCGCAAACGGAACGGTTGGAAAAGAAATCTCTCTGGAGCGGCTCGTGGATATTTTTCTTGAATTGCAGGAAAAAAGAGCCAATAATATCAATCTTGTGACACCGGGACATTTTGTGCCGCAGATCGTGAAGGCTCTGGATCAGGCACGAAAGGAAGGGCTTACGCTTCCGGTTGTATACAATACAAGCAGTTATGAGACGGTTGACACGATCAAAATGCTAGAGGGTTACGTCGATATTTATTTGCCGGATTTTAAATATATGAGCCCGGTTTTGAGTAAAAAGTATTCTCATGCTCCGGATTATGCAGAGGTTGCAAAGGCAGCGATCGCAGAGATGGTGCGGCAGACAGGAAAGGCTGTGTTTGTAAATGGAGATGAAGATAACCTTATTTTAAGTGGAACGATAGTAAGACATCTGACACTGCCCGGTTGTATGGCGGATTCCATGCAGATTTTAAAATATCTGCATGATACTTACGGAGATATGATTTATATCAGTATCATGAACCAGTTCACCCCGCTTTCCAATCTGGAAAAGTATCCGGAATTAAATCGCAGGATTACCGATGAGGAATATGAGACACTGGTGGATTATGCGATCGAGATCGGAATAGAAAATGGTTTTATCCAGGAGGGGAACACAGCGGAAGAGAGTTTTATCCCGGCATTTGACTGTGAGGGTGTGTAACCTTGAAAATGAGAACCATATTTTCTGGTGGAAAAAATTTCCAAAAAAATAAGGAAAATTATATTTACATAATATGGGAAAATGCTATAATTAGCTTCGTATGATTACAAAGAAGGAATAGTAGCGAAATTACTGCAGACAGATTCTTTATCATAATAGAGTGAATTACGAAAATTTACTGAAAGTAAAGGAAAATGCAGACGAGGAGGAGACGAGAATGAATTTTCTGAATTTAATTCAGGGCGCAGCCGGAAAGGTAAAAGGGGTTGCGACTTTGCTTAGCGGACTGACAAAGACACAGGCGATCATAGCAGGTGTAGCTACTGTGACAGCAGTTGGCGGTGTCGGAACAGGAGGATATTTCTTATATGACCATTTTCATCAGCCGGAACCAATTGTGGCAGATGTTGTGATAAGTACAGAGGTGGCAGAACCGACGGAAGAAGTTGTGGCAGCCGAAGAAGTTGTCACGGAAGAGACAGAGGCGGCAGAACCGGAAACCGTTACATTGGTCGGAAGTTCTATTGAGAAGGATCTGAAGATCAAGATACAGGACGAGTCCTCGAAAAATGTAAAGGGACAGCCTTTTGAGATCACGATCAAGGCAGACAAGAAGAAGGCAAAATCAACTACATATTCAGATGATGATAAAGATGGTATTATTTACATTAAAAGTATTGATGCCGGAAAATATGATGTCTCTTTGAATGAGATTGATGGATATATTTCAAAAGAAAATTCTTACAAATTAACGGTTAAGGATAAGATTGAATACACCAAGGTAGATGTCAAAGACGAGATCAAATCCGCATCAGAAGTAGCACCGGCAGAGGATGCAGAGGTAGACAATGTTGAGGTGGAGGCTGTTATTCAGGATACAGTGGAAACAGTTGACAGCACCTGTACGCCATCCAAAGTCGGAGCAGGAGATGTGGATACTTCCAATTTCCCGAAAGCTTCTGTTGGTGGATCAACAAAAGTGGACATTGCACAGGCAGCAGTGACGGCTTCCGCAAAACGTGTGGGATACCATGCTACAGGAACGGAATCATCTGGTGTGACTACATCATCCGAGACATCATCGGAAACAGCAACACCAAAATCATCAGAAACAACAGCACCAAAATCATCAGAAACAACAACACCATCGGAAACGACAACACCGAGTGAAGGCAGTTCGGAAACTACTGGTGGTCAGGGAACTGGCAGTGGTCAGAATAATGGTTCTGGAAATAGTGGAAGTGGTGAGAGTACAGGTGGTCAGCAGGGAGCATCTGGTGGAAACAGTAGCCAGAATGGAACATCTGGAGACAAAACAGATGGTACAGAGACAAAGCCGGATGATACGAAACCAGATAAATATGAAATTACCATTGTCCATATGTTTTATAAAAACGATGGAAAAACAAAAGCAGACAAAGCAGATGAAAAAGAGACAGTAACTGTTGCAAAGGATGCGAAAACGGTGTCATCTGCAAAAACATATGACGGATATAAAGCTTCCAACGGTACAACCTTTACCATTCAGGATGGTGCAAAAGAATATACCATCATGTGGGTTGCAACAGCAGCAGATAAGGTTACTTATAAGGTAACACATAATTTCTTTCAGGCTGATGGAAAGACCAAAGCAGAAGAATCCAAAAGTGAAGATATCACAGTAGATGCTACTGCTACTGAGATACAGGCATCTTCTTATGAAGCACAGGGATATAAACTGGTAGAAGGTTCCACGAAGATCAAAGTGGCAGCAGGCACAACAGCATACACATTAAACTGGGTAAAAGCTGCAGCCGCAGCCAGTGCATCTGTCACAGTACCACAGACGGCAGCTTTATATAACAGCACTATTAATAATGCAAATGCAATTGGTCTCACAGCAACATTGACAGACGCAGGCAATATTATCACAAATATTACATGGGCTAGCAGCAACGAAAAAGTTGTAAAGGTATCCAATGGAGCGAAAACAGGATGTACACTGACAGCAGTTGGAAAAGGAAGCGCAACTGTAACAGGTACGATCACATACTTATCCAAACCGGGCGATACCAAGACAACCGCAAGTGACAAGAAAATCACATGTACAGTTACAGTCAATGATTTTACTGGAAATACAACAACCCAGTTAAAAGATAAATCCGGTAGATTACTTTACAAAGATTCCGAGTGTAAAAAACCAGCAACCGTGGCAGATTACAATGCAAACGGAACTTACTACACCGAGCCGGTTTACACCGGATGGCAGACCATTGATGGAAAAGTATATTACTATACCAGCAACCATCAGCGTGTAACAGGAAGTCAGGTGATCAGCGGTATCTCTTACAACTTCGGAAGTGATGGAGCATTACAGCAGGGTTCAGGAAAGAACGGTATTGATGTATCCAGCCATCAGGGAAATATTGACTGGGCATCTGTAAAGGCAGCAGGTATCAATTTTGCAATTATCCGTGTCGGTTACCGCGGATCACAGACAGGAGCATTGGTAGAGGATTCCTGCTTCAAGAAAAATATTCAGGGTGCAACTGCAAACGGCATTAACGTTGGTGTTTACTTCTTCACACAGGCTACAACTGAGGCAGAAGCTGTTGAGGAGGCAAGTATGGCATTGACCTTATGCTCCGGCTACAATCTTTCTTACCCGATCTTTGTTGATACAGAGAACGGAAGCGGAGCAGCCCGTGCCAACGGATTAGATAAAGGCACCAGAACAGCATGCGTGGCTGCGTTCTGTAAGACCATTGCAAACGGTGGAAGAAAAGCAGGTGTTTACGCAAGCAAGAGCTGGTACAATAATAAAATTGATGCATCTGCATTCAGTAACTACTTTATCTGGGTTGCACAGTACAACACAACCTGCAATTACAAAGGAAAATATAACATGTGGCAGTATTCTTCCAAGGGAAGTGTTCCAGGAATCAAGGGAAATGTCGATGTAAATATTGCATATTAATTCATGGGTTTTAAAAGAATGACCGGTATCTGTTCAGATACCGGTTGTTTTGTGCATAACAATCAATAAGGAGAACAGGTTTGCCATATTATAATAAGAAAGAGTATCCAAAACAGATATGGGTGTCGCAGATACCGGAGCGGGAAGTTTCTTTGTTAAGAGAAAATCTTGCAGGAATAAAACAAACTACATTTGTGTTAATAAAAAAAGAGGAAGCCTTTCATCAGCTGTCAGAGAAGCGGAGCAGAGATATCATTTTTCTGTCTTCGAATCAGTCTCTTTTAGACCTTGCCAGAGATGTGGACGTCCCGGCGATTGCCTATCAGAAACCGGAAATGGATACATTTCTTCATGCCGATATGGTCGTCGAGGGGTTCGAGGAAGTCGATATGACGTTTTTACAGCGTGTGTATGAGAGACATTTCAACATTCCATGGACGATTCTGGAGACGGAACGCTGTATTGTGAGAGAACTGGAACTTTCTGATCTGGATGACCTTTTTTCCATGTATGCAGAACCCGGAATGACCGATTATATGGAGGGACTATATGAATATGAGGAAGAGCTGGAATATCAGAAAGCCTATATCGAAAATATGTATCGTTTTTACGGATATGGAATGTGGCTCGTTTTTGAGAAAAAAACGGGCACGCTGATCGGCAGGGCTGGTGTGGAACACCGGGAAGAGTTAAATGGAGATATGGAATTGGGTTATGCGATCCGGACATCCTTTCAACATCAGGGTTATGCCTATGAAGTCTGTCAGGCGATCATGCAATATGCAGGAGAGGAGCTGCAGGTACATCTCTTGCACTGTCTGATTCAAAAAGAAAATACTCTTTCTGAAAAACTTGCCATAAAATTAGGCTTTTCATATTGCGGTGACCGGGAAATAGACGGCGTCCTGATGTCAGATTATCAGATAGAATGGTGATGGAAGCCGGATGCAAAGTTTAAGCGTTGATTTTTGATAGAAAATAAAATATAATCATATATTATACACAAAAGCATAGATAAAGTGGGTGATCTACATGGCAGAACTTTCATCAGAAGAATTAGAGAAAATCGTAAAAGAAGAGGACAATAGTATCAAACCAATGAAGGAGTTTGAGAGTCCAGAAAAATTATATCAGGAATTGATCGCCAGTGTCCGTAAGTATCATCCATCTACGGATATCAGTCTGATAGAGAAGGCATACAACATTGCATACGAGGCACATAAGGGGCAGGTAAGAAAATCGGGAGAACCGTATATCATCCATCCATTGTGCGTTGCGATTATTTTGGCAGAGTTAGAGCTTGATAAAGAGACGATCGTAGCGGGACTTTTGCATGATGTGGTGGAAGATACCGTTATGACCGATGAGGAGATCAGGCAGGAGTTTGGTGCAGAGGTTGCACTGCTGGTAGATGGTGTCACAAAATTAGGGCAGTTGTCCTACGATGCGGATAAGGTGGAAGTTCAGGCAGAGAATTTAAGAAAAATGTTCCTTGCCATGGCAAAGGATATCCGTGTGATCCTGATCAAACTGGCAGACCGCCTGCATAATATGCGGACACTGAAATACATGACGCCGGAGAAACAGAAGGAAAAAGCGCGCGAGACAATGGATATCTATGCGCCGATCGCCCAGCGTCTTGGTATTTCCAAAATTAAGATCGAATTAGACGATCTGTCTTTAAAATATTTAGAGCCGGAAGCATACTATGATCTGGTTCATCAGATCGCCCAGAGAAAAAGCGTCAGGGATGATTATGTCCAGAGCCTTGTGGAAGAGGTAAAAAAACATATTCACGAAGCCGGAATTCCGGCGCAGATCGATGGGCGGGCAAAGCACTTTTTCAGTATTTATAAGAAAATGAAGAATCAGGATAAAACGCTGGATCAGATTTATGATCTGTTTGCAATCCGTATTATCGTGGATTCCGTAAAAGACTGTTATGCGGCACTTGGTGTCATCCATGAGATGTATAAACCGATCCCTGGCCGGTTCAAAGATTACATTGCCATGCCAAAACCGAACATGTATCAGTCACTTCACACGACATTGATCGGACCGACAGGACAGCCGTTCGAGATCCAGATCCGTACCTATGAGATGCACCGCACTGCTGAGTACGGTATCGCCGCTCACTGGAAATACAAAGAGGCAAGCAATAATGGCGGTGCTGCAGCACCAATGACCGTTACCGAGGAAGAGAAGTTAAGCTGGCTGAGACAGATTTTAGAGTGGCAGAGGGATATGTCCGATAACAAGGAGTTTATGAGTCTGTTAAAAAGTGATCTCGACCTGTTTTCGGATACGGTTTTCTGCTTCACACCGACAGGAGATGTAAAAAACCTGCCAAACGGTTCTACGCCAATTGATTTTGCGTACAGCATCCATTCGGCGGTCGGAAACAAAATGATCGGAGCCAAAGTCAACGGAAAGCTTGTTCCGATTGATTATGTGATCCAGAATGGTGACCGGATCGAGGTGTTGACTTCTCAGAATTCCAAGGGACCAAGCCGCGACTGGCTGAATATTGTAAAGAGCACGCAGGCAAAGAATAAGATCAATCAGTGGTTCCGAAGTGAGTTGAAGGAAGAAAATATCGTAAGAGGAAAAGAACTGCTTGCATCCTGTTGTAAATCAAAGGGGATCAACCTTTCCGATATCAACAGACCAGAGTATCAGGATAAAATCATGCGAAAGTATGGTTTTCACGACTGGAATTCCTGCCTTGCAACTGTTGGTCATGGCGGTTTAAAAGAAGGTCAGATCGTGAACCGCATGTACGAGGAATATAAGAAAGACCACCTTGCACGTATTACAGACGAGGAAGTTCTTGAGACAATCTCCGAAAATAAAGAAAAAGTCCCGGAGAAAAAATCAAAGAGCGGTATCATTGTAAAGGGACTTTATGACGTGGCAGTCCATTTTTCAAAATGCTGCAGTCCGGTTCCGGGGGACGAGATCGTAGGATTTGTGACAAGAGGACGCGGTGTTTCCATTCACCGGACAGATTGCATCAACATCATCAATCTTTCAGATATGGAGAGAGAACGTCTCATCGATGCAGAGTGGCAGCATGATGAAGAATCCGGCAATTCCGGTCTTTATCTGGCAGAGATCAAAGTATTCTGCAATAACCGTACCGGGCTTCTCGTGGATATCACAAGAGCCTTTACAGAGCGTGCGATTGATATCAATGCGATCCATTCCAAGACGAGTAAGCAGGGAATCGCAACCATTGATATTTCATTTAACACAAAAGGAAAAGCAGAGTTGACGAGCGTGATCGACAAGCTTCGTCAGATAGACAGTATTATTGATATTGAGAGAACCACCGGCTGATCTGGCTCAGGTGGTTTCTTTCATCTTTTTATGGAGGAAGAAAAAGATGGCACCATTAAGTATACAGATATATGTAGTAGGTCCGGTACAGACCAATTGCTATTTTGCGATCAATGATGACACAAAAGAAGTACTGATCATTGATCCGGGTGCAAGTGCAAAACAACTTGCAGAGAAAGTGAAAGAGCAGGGATTGAAACCTGTGGCAATTCTTCTGACACATGGACATTTTGACCATGCGACAGGGGCAGGGGAGCTGGCGCAGCTTTTGCATATAAAAATATACGCGCAGGAAAAAGAAAAAGAGACACTGGAAAATCCGCAGTTGAATCTGAGCGGATGGCAGGGAAGCGAGCTTGTGTTCTATGCCGATGAATATTTAAAAGATGAGCAGGAAATAGATCTTGCAGGATTTCATATACGGGTATTTTTAACACCGGGACATACGGTGGGAGGCTGCTGCTATTATCTTCCATATCAGAACACGTTATTCAGCGGAGACAGTCTCTTCCAGACTTCTATTGGAAGGACTGATTTCCCGAAGGGAAGTGCATCCCAGCTGATCCATGCGATCCGGGAAAAACTAATGCCGCTTCCTGATGAGACCGCCGTGTATACAGGACATGGAGATATGACAACGATCGGAACAGAGCGGATGTACAATCCCTATTTGTAGGAGGAAAGCATGATATTAGCAAAATTAAACCAGCCGGAATTTGAGTATGACATACATTCGCTCATCAAAGCATTTTTCCCGGAGGAAAATGTGAGTGCAACGGCAGAAGATAAAAAATATGAGGAAGAGATCACCTTACAGTTTCAGGTGGAGTATGAGCCACAGCAGATAAAAATTGAGTGGAAGGAAAATGGTCAGGAAAGTCATGACCGAAGTTTTCCGGTAGATTTTTCAGACCGCACGGAAACGAAAAACGAACTGAAACAGAATTTTTATCAGATATTATCAGAGATCACGGGCAAAAAGCTTCCGTGGGGAACGCTGACAGGAATCCGGCCAACGAAAATCCCGATGAAATTTTTAGAGGAAGGAAAAACGGAGGAAGAGATCAGAACCTACATGCAAAAAACGTACTTTGCATCCGATGAGAAAATCGATCTTTCCATTGATATCGCAGAGCGTGAGCTTGAAATCTTAAAAAAGATCGATTACGAGAACGGCTACAGTCTTTATATCGGAATCCCATTCTGTCCGACAACCTGCCTGTATTGTTCATTTACATCCTACCCATTAGTGAGCTGGAGACAGAAAGTGGACAGCTATCTGGATGCTTTGGAAAAAGAACTGGATTATGTTGCAGTAAAATTTGGAAAAAAACATCTGAATTCCATCTACATTGGAGGGGGCACACCGACAACACTGGAGCCATATCAGCTTGACCGGCTGATCCGTAAGATCCGATGCAGCTTTGATCTGTCACACTGTCTGGAGTTTACAGTGGAAGCCGGACGTCCGGACAGCATCACAAGAGAAAAATTAGAAACGTTGAAAAAATGGGACATCACAAGAATTTCCATCAATCCGCAGACGATGAAAGATGAGACATTAAAAATCATCGGGCGCAGACATACCGTGGCACAGACCGTGGAGAGTTTTCAGCTTGCGAGAGAGCTTGGATTCGATGATATCAACATGGATCTTATCATGGGACTGCCGGAGGAAAGCCTTGAGGATGTCAGGGATACCTTAGAGCAGGTAAAAGCGTTAAAACCGGATAATCTTACCGTGCATTCACTTGCATTAAAGCGGGCGGCACGGCTTAACATGTTTAAGGAAGATTATAAAGATTACAAGATGGTCAACACCACAGAGCATATGAACCTCACCGCAGAATATGCAAAGGAGATGGGGTTAGAACCATATTATCTGTATCGCCAGAAGAGCATGGCTGGCAATCTGGAAAATGTCGGTTACGCAAGTCTGGGGAAAGCAGGAATTTATAACATTCTGATCATGGAGGAGAAACAGACTATCGTGGCGTGTGGAGCGGGAGCTTCGACAAAACGTGTCTGGAATGAGCCAAATCCGGATGGCACTCATCGGATCGAAAGATGCGAGAATGTCAAGGATGTAGCGCAGTATATCGAGAGAATTGATGAGATGATTGAGCGGAAGCAGAAACTTTTTGCAGAAGAATAAAAGGGTTTTTCTTCCTGAAATAGTACATCAAAAAATTACCCAATAATACTGAATAACCTATGAGATGTATTGAAACAACCTAATAACTGTGCCTTAAAGGACGAATTCATTTTAGAAGATGAGTTCGTCCTTTTCTCATATATTCCAAAATGACGGTAGAACTGTTCACAAGTTTTATAGTAAAATTTGAATACAAATTGAGCAACAAATCTGGGAAAACATAATCATCAATGTGTAAAATGTGATAGTCATGAGGAAAAAACGAGAATCACCGAAAGGATGTGGGAGGCATTGTGCGGGAAGAGAATCAAACAACCAGCAGCCTTGGCTGTATTATTTGTTCTAATGTTTATTGGTGGATGTTTTTTGTGAAAGCCAATCAGGCAAAGGAATTTGAGAAAAACGATTATGGGGTGTTTTTAAATGCGGACGCCTCATCTTTGGAACGATTTAAAATGTATGAAACGATTGTAATTGATGCACAGTATTTTACAAAAAGGGATATTGAATTGCTCCATCAAAATGGAACAGTCGTATATACATATCTAAATATTGGGTCGATTGAAAACTTCAGGGAGTACTATACAACCTATGCGGAACTGGCAATCGGTGAGTATGAGCATTGGGAGGAAGAACAATGGGTGGATGTAGCAAACCCAGACTGGCAGAAGTTTATAGGACAGCTTTCTCAGGAATTATATGAAAAAGGTGTTGATGGGTTCTTTATAGATAATTGTGATGTATATTATTACGCTCCACGCGAGAGTATTTTTGAAGGTCTTACAGCTATTCTGCAAATATTTGGAAGCGTGCAAAGCAGATGGAATGGAAGTATATCTGTTGGAATATACAACGAACCCAAAACTAATCCGAAAAATAAAAGAATACTGCAAGGAGCAAGACTTCCATTTTTATATTTCCAGTTCCCTTGAACTTAGATAATGAGTGCTGGGAAATACGAAAAGTATGCGGTTGCTTTTTCTGGAACAGGATAATGTTATTACTATTATTTGATTGACAAAAATTAGATAGATTTTATAATTGATATTAAGAATTGTTCCTAATAATGAGTTGGATAGAAACAACTAAAAAATAGAAGAAAAACCTTACGGAATGGTTAGTAAATCATATTTTGTATGTTGATGGACAGATTCCACA
>ENA-OWPF01001158-OWPF01001158.1-human-gut-metagenome-genome-assembly--contig:-NODE-1158-length-24665-cov-3.211012_pt1 | contig 24665 bp, 21 predicted proteins | sample MGYA00248261_ERZ651840 | MGnify/ENA primary metagenome ERZ651840 (study PRJEB26924, sample SAMEA4378268) | human gut metagenome | biome: human gut; feature: human-associated habitat; material: faeces... | reverse complement strand
TAAAGTATTTAGTATTACAAATACTAGTTATGATGAATCTCTAACAATTACACAAGATATCGTAAATTTTTTTAAATCATCTTGTAACACAATGGAAGTTGCTCTAACCCCAAAAATAGTAAGCAACATGCAATCATTGGTAGAAAAAGATAGAAGATTAAAAGACATTCTAAATTTGATACTACAAAAAAATAAAATACCATTAAAAGTTGTAAGAAGACTAGAAGGGAAATAAATAATGAACAATAATTATAATGATGAATACTTTTCAATCGTTGCCGCATATAATCAAAATGGAAATCTTTGGTACTATCGTTTAGCTGACATTGATACAGAAAGTGGCAAAATAATTGAAGCAACATACAACACTGATGATGACAGCTATGTATATGAACCAGTTACTTTATACTCAAAAGATCCAAATAAAGTCGAATATAAACCTATTATATTAAAATGGAGATATGATGAATTTGATGAAAGAAAGCAGTATACCGAAAAATACGAACTAAAAGGGAAAATCTATGAACTAGCTTTTTTACCAAATGAGATACTCGATCAAGAATATGATGAAAACAGAATACGAAATATTCTTTCAACAGGATTCCACATAAGCAACTATTTAAACAATGAGTTTTTACTTGTCGTTAGTCAAAACAACAATTCTTATACAGCTTTATTGTGCACACAAAAAATGTTCAAAGAAAAAAAAGAGGTTAACGAATATGACTCAGATATAAGATGTATTTATTTTGATAAAAATTCTAATGATTTATTAAATTCACAGCCAGTTCTAAACGTTTATAATATCCCCTATGAATCAATAGTATCAAACGAAGCTTTATTAGATCATCCTTATAGTAAAAGTATTGATATTGAATATAGATGTTTTTTTGATAGATTGCAGTTACCGAAAAAACAAGGAACTTTCTTATTAAAAAATGCCGATGATTATACATTGACATTCTTCAAAAAATATCTAAAAGAAATGAAAGATGTGTTATCTTTATCAAATAAAGATAGAACAAAATTTATCAATATTATTCAATCTATAGACAAATCAAAAGAACTAATCGAAGAATTCAAAGAACATACCGGCTATAGTACCGAAGTATTACTAGAAAGCTTCAATAAAAAAGGAGTGGATGTTGTAAACTCAATTAGTAAAGATAATGAAATGTTTACTGTTTTAAAAAATTTTTTAATTTCTGATCAAAAATTTTATGATAGTTGTTTATCGCAGATTAAAATAGAGTGGGAGGATTCTGCTGATTTCAAAGATAAACTAAAAAAGCGAGAAGAAGAAGAACTATCTTTACTAGCAGAAATAGACCAAACCAAAAATGAGTTAAGCTCCTTGAAAGATACAAAAAAACAATTTCTTGTAGAAAAAGAACAATTACTCGAAGAGAAAGAACAAATACTAAGGGAACAAGACCAATTAAACAATAATATCACAGAGCTTAAAGTAGAAAAATCTAACCTTACAGAATCAATAAATAAAGCATTAAATGAATATAAAACTGATATTGTTACTGTAATAAAAAATGTTGCACCTTTAGAATTAGTCAAACAAAGTAATGTAAATGAAATGCCAAAAGGATATATACATCAAAGAAACGAGAACGAGCATTTTTCTCAAAAAGTTAAATTCTACGAAGGTGAAAACATACAAGACTTTTATGAAGATTTAGAAGAAAACATCTCACTATACTATACCAATAATAGAAGTTGTGAAATTACTGCAAGTATATTAGCTTCGATATTATGTAAAAAAGCACTTGTCGTAGATGAGTGTATAGGTGAAACAATAGCGGATTGTATTTCTTATTTGTGCGATAAAAAGCCATGTGATAAATATATTATCCATAAAGCAGATGTTGATGTTTCAAAATTGTGCTGTTCCCTTAAAGAAAACAACAATCAAATCATTTATATAGATGGTATTTTAAATTCATTTAATGAACAATTGATGAAGCAGCTAATTAAACTCTTTCCTGAAAAATTATTTATATACAGTATAGATGAAGAAAACATGAGTAATCTTTCAAGAAATATATGGAAATATGTCACATATATAGAATTAGAAAAAAATTATTCGAATATCGACAATAATTCTGAAATCATAATCTCCAATTACAACTTAAATGATTTAAATTATACTGCGACCACTTCAATAAAAGATAAAAAAATAACTCAAAACCCCATACTAAGCGATTATCAAAAATTAGAAATATCCAAAATGTTCAATTTCTATTCAGATTTCATTAAATCTGAAATAGTACCAACTTTCTGTATTAATCAAATAATATTGAATATGGGAATAAATAGAGAAAAAACGCAGAAAGTAATTTCTGATCTTTATTCTGAAGAAACAATATCAGATAGTATTATCGGTAAAGTAATGGAAGATACACTATGAAAAATGAATTAATAAAACAATTAAGCACAGATTTAAAAATTTCATTTTTTAAATATGAAAGTGAAGAGTCTTTTTATTCACGGTTAATATACAGTGCATTATCAGATTGGATGAAAATGTGCATTTTAGATCGTACTAATGAGAAGCATGTTGACTGTAAAAGCAAATCATATATTCGAATTCGCTGTGAAGAAATATTACAAGATTTCCTTCGAATATTCCCGGAATGTAGAGATTATTTTTATAAAAACAATGACAATAACGAGAACCACCCTATAAATGTTTTACGTAATAAAATGATAGTCAACATGGAACTTATTTACAAAAGCGGAAACATTTATCTACCTAAAGGAATAATCCAATCTATTAATCCAAATTATTCTAGAATTTTAGGTATAGATGGTATGCGAAAAAAAAGCCATGGAATAACCAAGTTAGTTAATAATATAGAAGAGAAAGTTATTGAAAAAATACCATTTGATGATTGTGATGATTTTTATAAAGTGCTTTTCAAAAATATAAAATGGGAACCTTTTAATGATTATTCAATAATTGAAGTATTGGATCCAAATAGTACAATTTCCCCCTACAAAAGTTGGAAAGATGTTTATGTGATGGACGAACATGAAGTATATTTATCAAAAATTGAAATCAACCCAACCCAAAAAGAATATTTTTGGATAAAAAAAGACAATAATAGTATTCTAATTTCTAAAGTTAATGAATATTATGTCTTGTATCAAGAAATAAGACGATTTATCCTATGGCAAAGAAAAAAACATAACTGCCCAATTGCACTTAAATATCAGACAGATGGTAATTATACAGCTATTACATTTTTTGCACAGATACCATTACGAGAGCAAAACATATTAGATACCTATGGATGGCCGAAAGATTATATCCAAAATAAATTTGGCTATATTTTTTCAAACGACATATGGGCAGAAATCAAAAATATGTTAGTAGATTTAAACTTCGAATTGGAGGAGGATTATTATGGAAGAATTTAGTGTCCAGAATACGCATGAAGCATTAAAAAATAAACTATTAGATTATATTACTACGGCTTATTTCGGAAAAAACGATGATCTAAGAGAAATGTGTATTGATGAAATAAAGAAAAAAGGCGTTTTATGGCAAGAACCTTACATTGAAGCAAATACTGCATATAAAAGCATAAATAATGGTATAAGTAATAGTAATTTACCAGAAGATGTAAAAGAAATACTAGCATCTTTAGTAGATTATAAATTAGGTGTCTTCCCTTCTCCATATCAACATCAGATTGAAGCAATAGAATCCTTTTACAAAGGAAATGATTTATTGGTTGCAACAGGTACTGGTTCAGGAAAAACTGAATGTTTCATGTGGCCAATGGTTACAAAATTAATCCGTGAGGCAAAGAATACTCCAAAAACATGGAGCATGCATGGAGTAAGAGCAATTATGCTTTATCCAATGAATGCTTTAGTTACAGATCAAATAGGTCGATTAAGAAAAATGATTGGAGACTCTAAAGGTGATTTTCACCAATTGTTTGACCAAATATGCGATGAAGATAATAGATATCCAACATTTGGTATGTATACAGGTAGGACGCCATATCCAGGAAACCAAACACTTAGTAAAGATTCAGATTTAGCAGATACCTTAGAAAGAGACTTAGTAAATAAATCTTCTGAAATTCAAGAGCAATTATTTAGCTTAGGTAAATTTCCATCAAAACACAACCTTAAGCATTATATTGAAGAATTGCGTAATGGCCGACATGTAACTGATTTTTTTGATGCAGAAATGATAACAAGATTAGAAATGCAAAAAGAATCACCAGATATTTTAATTACAAACTATTCAATGTTGGAATACATGCTAATGAGAACTGTAGAGCAAAACATCTGGAAACAAACAAAAGAATGGTTAAATTCAAGTACTGAAAATAAACTTTTATTTATAATTGATGAAGCTCATATGTACAAAGGAGCATCAGGAGGCGAAGTAGCTCTTCTTATACGCAGATTTCTAAACAAATTAAACATAGATAGAAGCAAAGTTCAATTTATATTGACAACTGCAAGTATGCCATCCAATTCAACCGAAACTATAAATCAATTTTTTTGTGATCTAACTGCTGCAAACAACGCTAATAACTTAAAATATATTACAGGTGTAAAAGATGAATTGAATTTAAATAAAATGATCGAACCCAACCCTCTATTACTGAGTTCTTTTGATATTTCAACATTACATAAACCCACACCTGAAAAACTAAAGGCAGTAAAGCAATTTGCTGAATTAGCAAACTTAGATTATAAAGCTTGCTCTTTTGATAATGAAAAAGACGTTGAGAATTGGTTATACACTAATTTAAGCCATTTCGGTCCTTTGCTAAGAATAATGAAGACTTGTCGAGGAAATGCAACATCATTTAGTCAGCTATCTAAAGAAGCATTTCCAAATCAATCAATTGAAACAGCTAAGCAAGCTACTAGTGTAGTTCTTGCAATGGCCCCATTTGCTAAAAATAAAAATGGACAAGTACTATTCCCATCTAGATTGCATATGTTATTTAGGGGATTATCTGGAATGTATGCATGCTCAAATCCAAATTGTACTGAAAAGCATATAAATAACAACTTGCCTATAGGAAAAATCTATTTCGGTGTACATGATGATATTTGTAAATGTGGGGGAAGAATATATGAGCTAATTAACGATAGAGCTTGTGGTGCATTATTTTATAAAGGCTATATGGATGAGGATGATTCAGAACAATATATTTGGAATAAAAAGAGTATAGACAACGAATCATTTAAAGAGGTACATTTTTACATTATACCAAAGAATATAAATTATATTCCTCGAGGAAAATCTAAAATTCAAACTGTATGGCTTAATTCTCTTACCGGACGAATAGAAACAAATGATAATCACGCAAGCCAAAAACATTACGTTAACCTTGCATACTCTCAGGAACCATCTAAAGATAATCCAAATATTTTAACATTTAAATCATGTCCAAAATGTAAAAAAACTCATCTTTCATTAACTGACTTCTCAGTTAAAGGAAATGAGCCATTTTATAACATTGTATCTGAACAGTTGCACGTGCAACCGCAAACAATATTTGATAAAAATAAATTAGAAAACAATCCAAACGGTGGTAGAAAAGTACTTCTATTCTCAGATAGTCGGCAAAAAGCAGCAAAGCTTGCAAAAGAATTAACAGAAATCTCCGATGAAGATGCATTACGTACTGCAATTGTAATATCTGCAAAAATTTTAGAAGAGTGGGCTGTAAAAAACGACGAAGAGGCAACAATGAATTTGCTATATACTGTTTTTTTGCAGGTCGCATCAGAAAATAATCTTCGTTTTTTCTATGGTCAAACTGAAGAAAAATTGGCTAAAGATATAAAAGCATTCATAGAGAACAAAGTACGTAAAGAACAAAGAGCTCAACGTCGCGGAAAGAAATATGAATTAGATTACGATAAGCTAAGAAAAGAATTATTTTCTCAAACTCCTGATCTATTCTCAAAATATCTTTTAAAAGATTTGTGTAGTAACTTTAGGTCTCTAAGCGATTTAGGCCTTTGTTGGGTTGAACCATTAGAAAGTGTTTTTGACGATAAATATGATGAACTGACAGAAGATGATAAAGTTGATATAGATTATGAAGATTTTAAAAATCTTTGCATTTCCTGGTTCACTGATGAGTTAACAGATAATTTTGCGTATGATCCTAATATTACATTTGCAACACGGAAAAGCATTTCTAAATATCCAAGATTCGGTATAGAAGCAGATGAAAAAATGGCTTCTAAATATAAAAAGATATTATTAGATCATAAATTATCTGAAAGTGATATCGACAAAATCTATAACGTAATGAAGAGTTTTACCGTGCAAAATAATTCAGATACATATTTCTTAAATCCAGAATTAATCACTTTAAAATATGGAGTTGATAGTACCTGGTATAAATGCCCAATATGTGGAAAAATCAGGCCTGCAACTCTTTGGGGAAAATGCGGATCATGTGGCGAAGGGACTCCAATAAAAATGAGTGATAAAGATTTTGAAACATTAGATTTTTGGAGAAAACCTATTTTAAACACATTATCTAATAGTAACTACGATTCAATGGTTAGAATAAATACTGAAGAGCATACAGCTCAACTTTCCCATAAAGACCAAAAAATGAATACTTGGTCAACAACTGAAGAATATGAAATGAGATTCCAAAATATTGATATAGAGCAAAAGGGACCTGTAGATATATTAAGTTGTACAACTACAATGGAAGTTGGAATTGACATTGGCTCTTTAACAGCAGTTGGGCTAAGAAATATACCTCCAATGAGGGAAAATTATCAACAAAGAGCTGGTAGAGCTGGAAGACGAAGTTCAGCAATATCAACAATTGTTACGTATACAGATAATGGACCTCATGATAGTTATTACTTTTATCATCCAGAAAAAATTATTTCTGGAGAACCTAGTTCACCTGGAATAGATATAAAAAACGATAAACTAATTATTAGGCACATTTCAGTATGCGTATTAACTAATTATTTATTAAATAATGGTACAGATGCTAACGAACTTGGTATTATCACATTTATAAATGATTATTTAAATGATTTCGTAGTTTATTTAAGTAAATGGAATCCAACCTCATCAGAAATAGATATTTTAATTCCAAAAGACAAGCAATGTTTTATAGAGGAATATAAATCACAATTAGAACAACAACTGATAGATCTCAAAAATAAAGTAAATTCTTTTAAAGAAAATTATTATAAAGAGAATGATTATGGAAATAAAGAAGAAAAAAACACTTTAGACATTCTTCTGGAAGAAGGTATTTTTCCAACTTATTCATTCCCTAGAAATGTAGTTGGATTTCAAATAGAAGGAGAATATGGTAAAAAGCTTATTCAACAACCCGATCGTTCTTTAGACATAGCTATCAGTGAATATGCTCCAGGTAAAGTTCTCGTTATTGACAAGAAAACATATAAATCAGGAGGAATATATTCATTCCATTCTAAATTCAGCTCTGAATACGCTGATAATCCAGCTAGACCATACTTTGACAGCAAAGACTATTACAAACCAATATATTATTGTGCAAATAAATCATGCAATTGGGTATCTACTGAAGAACCTCAAAATGGTATATGTCCATTCTGTGGAGAATCAAATATAAAACAGCAAAACCTCCTTAAGCCATGGGGGTTTGGTCCTGTTAACGGAACAAACATTAACGATGCAGGAGCAGATGCTGAAATATCATACGCGGAAGAACCTTGTTATTCTACGCCAATCAAAGATGAAGATATGATAAAATTTCCAAAATACAATTCTCTACGATATGGTAGATTAACCAATCAAACCTTATTGATTATGAATCAGGGACCAGCTGGAAAAGGATTCACAATATGTGGTGATTGTGGAGCTGCAGTTCCGGGAGATAATCCAAAAGAATTAAACAAAATTAAACAACCATATACATATCCTTATGGTAGAGGAAAAGAATGTAAGCATTCCGGAAGAGTATACAATACATTTTTAGGACATCAATTTTTGACTGATATGGTCTTATTTGAAATAAAGATGGACGAAAAATTAATAAACTGTGATTTAAATGGTTTATGGATAGATAGTGCTGCACTATCCTTATCTGAAGCTGTAGCATTAGCCGCAACGCAATTATTAGATATAGATTTTAATGATATAAAATCTGGATATCGAATTCGCCAGACACAGAATCAAGTCTATATTGACATTTACTTATTCGACAGCCTCTCTAGTGGTGCAGGTTACAGTTCTCTATTAACAGAAAAGTTGCTCAATTTAACAAGAGATATTTTACATTGCCACAACCATTGTGTAACTGCATGTCATGATTGTTTAGAACATTATTGGAATCAAAAAGTACATAGTAAACTTAATCGACACTTTGCTTTGCAACTATTGGACTGGATACAAAGTAATAAATTGGCCAAAGCAATCGATTTTGATAAACAAGTATCAATGATAAAAGGCTTAAAAGAACTTTGCTTTACAGATAATAAATTTGAAATTTCAATTTCAAATGATGAAATATTAATAAAGTCAAACAACAAAGTTAAAGAATTGATAATTTATCCATCAATGTGGAATATTACAGATATGAATAATTCAAAAATATACATATCAGAAAGCCTATTAATTAAAGATCTTCCTTCAGTTTATAAGAAAATAACTAATTTGATGCTATAACATATTAACCTTATATGCCTGCTTTTAATCTTTTTTAGATATAACTATTAATTATTTAGAAAGCACGAAATAACACAAAATATTGCAATATTAACTGTCAATTATCATTTTGTCAACAGTCCGTAAAGACTTCAAATCACACGATCTGAAGTCTTTTATATTATAGATAATTAGTTATTTTCTTTTTGATATTTTTCAATTAAATCTTTAAACCAGTAATAACTCTTTTTAGGAATACGTTTATTATCATTGTCGAAATCTACACGTACTAATCCATAACGTTTTTCATATCCATTTACCCAACTATAAAGATCCATTGAACTCCAAGCATAATAGCCTCTAACATCACAACCATCTTCCATAGCTTTGAACATATAATCAATATAGCCTTGCATCATTTCAATACGAGCATCATCAACAACATATCCATTTTCATCAGCATCTTCATACATTCCATGACCATTTTCTGTAATATAAACTGGAAGATCTCTATATTTGTTTTTAATTTCCATTAAAGTGTTATACATACATCTTGGATAAATTTCTCTACCCCATAGATTTCTCTTTGTATTTGGATCATCTGTAGTTTCATACATATTTTTAATACGGATGCCTTCTTTCATTTTTGAACGAGCACCTTTATTGTTATGGAACACTTCAGTTTCACCTTCACTATAATCAGTCACATAGAATCTGTTGTATACATTCATACCCATGAAGTCTACAAGACCATTTTTAAATGTCAATGCATCTTCAAATTTAATAAATGAAGGATCTACATTCATTTCGTATAAGAATGGAATAAATGCTCCTGGAAGTTCACCTTTTAAAGCTGTATTTAGAATAATTCCGTTATAGAACATATCTGCTCTCAAATATACTTTTTCTGGTTCTTTACAATCCGGTGCAACTTCAACATTACTACTATCGTGTACAATACCAATTTTTCCATCAAGATTCATCTCACGATATACTGCAATAGCTTTAGCACTAGCAACTGCTTCATTATAAACAACATTGAAATAGCGTTGGAAATCTTGTTTATGATTTGGAGGATAATTTCCTACTACATTTGAACAATACGCATAATATTTTGGTTCATTGATAGTTACCCATAATTTAACTCTATCTCCAAATGCTTTAAAACATACTTTTGCATATTCAACAAACGCATCAATAGTATCTCTGTTCGCAAATCCATCTTCTTTAGCAATCGTTTCTGGTAAATCATAGTGGAATAATGTCACATTCGGTTCAATATTCTTTTCTAAACAATAATCAATTACACGATTATAAAAATCAATTCCACCTTGATTCACTTCACCTCTACCATTAGGCATAATTCTTGACCAGCTAATTGAAAATCTAAATGTATTTTGATTTCCTTCAGCCATCATATCAATATCTTCTTTATAACGATGATAAAAGTCACAAGAAACATCTCCTGTACAACCATTAATATTTAATGGGTTTCCATGACTAAATACATCCCATTCTCCTAATCCTTTACCATCTTCATTCCACGCACCTTCACATTGGTAAGAGGCAGTAGCACCACCCCATAAAAAATCTTTATATAATTTCTTTGCCATCTTTATATTCTCCTTATTCAACTGATTTAAAAGCCATTTCTTTATTCAATAACCATGGTTTGCAATATGCAGTTGCCATGCTTGTAGGTAAAATTTCATCGGAAATTTGAATTCCTAGTTCATTTCTCATATATTCTTGACGTTTCACAATTCGATTCCAAATTTCAGGATATTCACTAGCAATTGAATCTCTTAATTCTTTATCTGCAATCATTACACCACTTTCACAACTAATTCCTCCAAATCCAGAAACAGATGGAATAATATCAATTTGGAATAACATTCCACTTTTTAATACTTCTTCTGACTCTGGATAAACTGGACTTGAAAGCCACTCTTCATCAGCACATAAATGACCAGGATTTAATGTCCAACCATATTTTTCTTTTGGTAAAACATTCTCAATAGAGTCATATAATTCTCTACCCTTCATTCCAATATGAATATTTTCCAACCAATGAACTACAGCATTAAAGTATGGTTTTGCCACAGCATCTAAATACCCTTTTAAATTTTCAGGCAATTCATTTTCATCATGGGCAGCATATCCTCCGCGGCTTTGTAGTCCACCCTTGAATCCAGTTGTAATAGATAATGGATCTGCTAATTTGATTTTTTTATTTGTCGGATACATATTTGCCTTTTCAAATCTTGCTCCAGTAGCCATAATTGTAACTACACTATGTGTCTGTCCACCAGCATCCAATTCATCAGCAACTTCCATTTCAGAAACACCTACATCTAATTTATCCATTGCTTTTAACATGCAATTACCCGCTAATGCAGCACCAAATTCATAATGGGCAAATTCATTTGCGTTATTTGTACAACGAGCACCATTTTCTCCAATAAAAATAAATGTTGCATTAACGAATTGAGTATCTGGTAAATTTTTCTTTAATGCTTCAACAATAAATGATGGTAAATCAAACAATTCTGAATTTTCATCATACTTACTAGTAAAATTTTTCCATCCGACTAATCCAATTTTTTTATCTTGTGATAAATTACACTGTTCCAAAATTTCAGATACACTTTTATCTGTTTTCATAGGTTGATTTGGCAAAGAAAAGTGTGGCATATGAACCGGAGTTACTGGAATTCTTGATTTTGATGCCTTGTTTAAATTTTCATTTCCTAAAACAATTTCAGCTGTGCCATCTTTATGTAACACTAATAAAGCTTCTTCAAATCTAGGTAAAAAGCCAACTAGATATTCGAAGTTATTACCATGTTCTAAATCTGCCCAAACAACAATAGAATCTAAATCATTCTCCTTCATTCTATTTAAAATAGCATCTTTTCTAGCTTTCATTGTTTCATCACTCAAAAAAACAGGATAAATATTTTCTTCAATATTTGGTTTTTTTACATGTGTTAATTCAATCATAAAAATCTCCTTCTATATTTCATCAATTGGATACATTGGTCTCATTATTCTTTTAAACTTAATTAAGCGTGTATCCTGTGGTGTGGCACCATCAGTTAAAGACATAACACAAAGTTTACCCTTGGCTTTTTCTTCAGGATGAATATATCCTTGTTTGACCACAATAATGTCATAATCATCCCAATCAACACCACATGCTGCAATTTGATGTTCTTCAACAAATGAATGATTATTATCCGTAATTGCTATATCAATATTCGTTTGTAATACATGTACAGTAACTAAAGGACCGTAGTCACCTTCTTCTCCATACATGTGTGTACCTTCTTGATTACCTTTGTAATTTACACGTACTTTAAGTTTTGCTGGTGTAGTTAATTCATCTATACCTATTCCTAAATTAATTTCTGTTTCACTACCAATCTCTAACTTTAAAAGTTCATGGCAAGTTTTTGCATCATTAATAGCCGTAAACAAAACTTTCTTTTTCAATTCTTTTACATCGAGAAATTGATGTAAAATGAAGGTATTTGATCCCATTGCACCTGAAGTAACATTATCCCCTGAATCCGTAATAAATACAGGTTTGCCTTCAAATTCTAAAGCCATATTCAATGCATCATTAGCACTTGCAGTTGTGCCTGTATAATGAAATTCGTGACGTTTATCAAAAACATATTTTGCTAATTCATCTGCCACTTGATTTGCATAATTCTGATATTCGTGGCTACTAGGAATAACAACAATTCCACATCCAGCTTCTGGACAATCATGTCTTAAATAACCAACATGCCATGAACAACTTAAAATCTTTTCATCTTTTTCCAATTCATCCAGGTGCTTATTAATTGTTTTTACTGGTTCATCTAATGATACACTTTGCTCACCACCTAAAATTAAAGGTAATTTACGATATACTGGTTTAATATTTTTTGGTGAACGAATTTGGTTCAACAATTCTTTACATACTTTTTGAACTGTTTCTGCAATATCTGTATGCGGAGCTTGTCTATAACTACGAATATATGTTGCATTCTCTACATACTCTTTTGTTAGATTACCATGAGGATCACAAGAAATCGCAATTGGTAAATAAGGACCAACTATTTTACGAATTTCTCTTAATAGATGATGTTCTCCACTACCAATTTTTTCAACATAACTTGCACCATGAAGATGTAAATAGATTCCATCTAAATCAGACAAATTTTCTCTAATTGCATTTAAAATTCTTTTTTCAATATATTCGAAACATTGATATTTCATAACACCACTACATGCTGCATCTGCACATATAACTGGTACTAATTGAATATCTGAATCATTAAACACATTCCCCAACTGCATATGAGCTAAGGCATCCTTACCATAGGAAATCGCTACATCTTCCATATCACATTTCATTGGAACGTGTTCATTTGCTTCTAATTGAAATTTTGCTAATAAAATCTTCATGTTTATCCCCCTATATCTCATCAATTGGATACATTGGTCTCATAATCAATTTAAATGGTAGTTTTGACGTATCTTGCAATGTTGCACCTTGAGTCAACGACATAATACACAACTTTCCATTTTCTACTAATTCTGGGAATGCATATCCTAACTTAACAACTATCAAATCAAAATCGTTATAACTTAATCCTGCCGCTTGATATTGCTCCATTTCAACAAATGGATGATTCGTATCTGTAATAATGATTTCAATATTTGAATCCACTATTTGCACTGTAACACATGCTCCGTAATCTCCATTTTCACCGAACATTTTTGTTCCAACTTGACGTCCTTTATAAAGTACTTTTACATCTAAATCTACCGGTTTAGATAAATCATCATAATTTGCACCTAAATTAATTGATACTGTTTCACCAATATTTACATTTAAAAGTTTATGGCAAGTATTCGCATCATGAATTGATGCAAATAAAATTTTCTTATCAGATACTTTTTCATTTAATACTTGTCTAAGAACAAATGTATTACTACCTGTTGAACCAGACGTTACATTATCCCCTGAATCAGTTAAGAATACAGGAGAGTCTTCTTGACTTAATGCTTTTTGTAAAGCTTGTTCTGGTTGCATAGTTAAGCCTGTATAATAAAATTCATGTCGTTTTGAAACAATATATGTAGCTAATCTGTCTGCTACTTCATTCGCATATCCATAATTGGAATTACCATTTGGTACAACTACAATTCCACAACCAGCTTCTGGACAATCATGTCTAATATATCCAACATGCCAAGAACAACTTAATATTCTTTCATCCTCTTCTTCTTTGTTTAACAATACATTGAACGATTTAACTGGTTCATCCGATGATACACTTTGTTCTCCTCCCAATATCATTGGAAGTTTTTTGTAAACAGGTGTAATATTTTTCGGATGTTGAATTAATTCAATCAGTTTCGAAAATACAAATCTATTCGTTTCCTCAACATCTGTATGTGGACTTTCTCTATAACTTCGAATAATTGTTGCGTTTTCCACATATTCTTTTGTTAAATTTCCATGAGGATCACAAGCAATACCTATTGGTAAATACGGACCAACTAGTTGCCTTACTTTTCTTAAAATATGATGATCTCCTGAACCAATATCTTCTACATAACTTGCTCCATGAAGATGTAAATAAATACCATCTAAATCACTTAAGTTTTGTTCAATTGTATCTAACAATCTTTTCTCAATATATTCGAAAGCACTTCTTTTCATTACACCACTACTATTAGCATTTGCTGAAATAGAAGGAATTAAATTTAATGCCTTATCATTTATATAGTCACCCAATTGAAGTACATCAAACATATCTTTTCCAAATTTTAATTCTACATTTTCTAAATCACAAAGCTTTGGAACATTTTCATTTGCTTCTAAAACAAATTTTCCAACTAATATATTCATCATTGATTAATGCCCCCTTAGATATTATCTTTTGGATACATTGGACGCATAATACGTTTAAATGGTAAAGCTGCTGTATCCTGTAAAGTAGCCCCTTGAGTCAAAGACATAATACTTAACTTACCCTTTGCTTTTAATTCTGGGAAAATGTACCCTTCTTTGACTACAATAACATCGTATGCATCCCAATCAATTCCTGCTTTAATAAATTGTTGTTGCTCGCATACTGCCCATGATGTAGAAGCTATCATAATATCAATTTTTGTGTTATTGATAGTTACATTTACAGCTTCTCCAAAAACTTCATTATGATCATGCATCATAAATCCAACTAATTTACCTTTTGACTTAATCGTAATATCTAATTCTACTGGAGAAGATAATTCATCATAACCAACCCCTAAAGTTATATGTACTTGTTCTCCAATTTCTTTATTTTCTAAGAGATGATATGTATTAGGATCACAAATAGTAGCAAATAAAAATGATTTACTTAAATTTGAAACATTTAATACTTGTTTCAATACAAATGTGTTCCATCCACCTGCTCCCGAAGTTACGTTATCTCCTGAATCTGTTATAAAAACAGGTTTTTTCTCAAAATCAAGTGCTGTTTTTAATGCTTCTTCTGGTTGCATAGTCAAACCTGTATAATGAAATTCATGTCTTTTATTCCAGACATAATCAGCTAATTGATCTGCAACTTTTTCTACATAAGCCAAATCCGACTCTTTTTCAGGAACAACAACCACACCACAACCAGCTACATCACTATCATGTCGAATGTAGCCAACATGCCAAGAAGCACTTTTTATGGCCTCGTTTTTTTCTAACTCATCCAGATATTTATTAATAGAGCATACAGGTTCATCAGCAGAAACACTTTGTTCACCACCCAAAATTAATGGAAGTTTTCTATAAACAGAGTGTATATTCTGTCTATTTTGTAGAAGATCACAAAGCATGTTCGCAACTTTTACCATGGTTTCATCTGCATCTGTATGTGGACTTTCTCGATAAGATCTAATAATTTGTGTACTTTCCACGTACTCTTTTTCAAGATTACCATGTGGATCACAAACTACTGCAATAGGTAAATACGGGCCTACAATCTTTCGTATTTCTTTTAAAATATGGTGATCTCCTGAACCTATTGTTTCTACTTCACTAGCACCATGAAGCATTAAGAAGATTCCATCAATATCATGAATATTCTCTTTTACAATTTTTATGATAGTAGACTCAATATACTCAAATGCTATTTTTTCTACAACTCCATTTGATCCAGCATTTGCATAAATAGATGGAATTATATCAATCTGATGTTTATCAAATACTTCTTTAATTCTCATTTTATCTATACATGCTTTTCCAAAAGCTATGTCATAATCTTTTATATTACATTTGTGCGGAATATGTTCATTAGATTCTGTTATGAATTCTCCAATCATTACCTTCATATACTTTACCTTCACTTTCTTCAAAAATAAGGACTCCAAGTAATTTACCTGGAGTCAATTCAATACTATTTTGTTTCTCCAGTTGGTTCTGTTTTTTTCAAAACGATTGTTGTAGCTACAAAAGAAACTACAATCGCAACTAAAGACACGATAAAATATAAAATAATATTACCAGTAGTACCATCTGGAGATAAGAAATAGAAGAATGATAGTAAACCAGGACATCCACCTACAACATAGTTTTTCAATCCAAAAATACCTGCAATCAAGCCAGCACTTACTGCACCAATAGCTGTTCCAAGTAAGCATTTTGGACGCATGATCAATGATCCATAGAACGCTGGTTCAGTTACACCGCATAATGCAGTAACACCAAATGATGCAATCATACCTTTTTGCCCTTTATTTTTTAAGTGACGTGATACGGCTAATGCTGAACCACCAACACATAAGTTAGATACCAATCCCATAACCATGTTGAAAGGATCATAACCTAAAGTTGAAATAGATTGAGCCATAATTGGAGTAAATGCTTTATCTAATCCAAGCATTACCATGTACGGATATAATGCAGATAAAATAGGCATTGCAATCCAACCTGCAGCAGCCATCATTGCTTGAATAATAGCACCTACACCATTACTTAATTCAGTTCCGATAGGTCCTAATACAATTAAAGTAATTGGAGTAACAATAATCATTGTTAAAATAGGTTTCAAGAAATAAACAAACATTTCTGGAATAACTTTTTTCAATCCTTTATCAACAAAGTACATTAAAGCTACACCTAAAATGATTGGAAATACACTACCTGTATAACCTACACTTGGTACAGGAATTCCTAAGAAATCTAATCCTTTTGCTTCACTACAAACGTATAGAACAGCACCTAAGAAACCACCCATAATTGGTTCCATTTTCAATGATTTAGCAAATGAATAACCAATCCAAATTGGGAAGAATGAGAAACCTGCAGAGAAAATGTTCAATAATAATTGAGCAGTTCCACCATCTGCACTAAATCCAAAATAGTTAACTAATAAATTCTTGATTGCTAAAATTAAACCACCAGTAATCAATGCTGGAATGATTGGCATAAAGATTGCAGCACATTTTCCACCAAAGAAATTTAGATAATACATGAAGTTCTTTTCTTCTGGTTCATCCGTTGTATCAACTGTATTATCTTGTCCACCTTCAGTTGGCTTAAAGCCAGATACATCTAAAAATTCATTGTAAGCATCATTTACTTCTGGACCAATGATAATTTGAATTTGACCAGTTTTTTCAACCAATCCAACTACCTTGTCCTCTTTTTTGATTGCTTCGAAATCCACTTTACTCTTGCTATAATAGTGAATTCTCAAACGTGTTGCACAGTGTTCAACAAACTTAATGTTTTCTAGGCCACCGACGTCTTTTAATACTCCCTTGGCCATTTCAGTATATTTCGCCATAATTAATTTTCCTCCTTAACGAAATTTAATATTTCTCAGAGGTTTGGCCAGCATAACCTGTCACCATCCAGTACATTGTGATATACACTTTCTGTATATCTAAAAGATTTGATACCTCACTTTCCATTTGAAATAAATACAATGTCTCTCTCTTCTATTTTCACATGTATTTATTTATATAATATTCCTGCATTAAGCAGAAATTATTAACTGGTTAATTTTACTAAATGTAGCAACAAATACATCTTTTCATCATCTTCAACTGTATAATCATATTTACGTTCAATATATTCTACAATTTTATTTACACAATTTAATTGATCTACATATAAGCTTTTCATCACTTGGAACATAGGCTCATATGTTGAAGGATCTTTTTCTAAATACTCTCGATTTACTATTCTTTGAACAAAGAAACGACAATGTGTAATAAATCGATCATAGAATTGATTATCCTCTTTGTCTATATCAAACTCATTTTCTACAACCGCTAGAATTCCTTCCATGATTGTTGTAATTTCATACATTTGCATCATATTTGAATTCAATTCGGCATTTACTATATGTAATGCAATAAAATTCGCCTCTGATTCATCAATATTCATATCTAATTTTGCTCTTAATATATCAATTGCACCTAAAGCTATTTTATATTCATCTTTATATAAAGATTTTATATTTAATAAAGCAGCTGAATCAAAATCTATTCCTTGTCGTAAACGATCAATCATATTTACAATGTGATCTGTCAACGTTACATAAATAGAATCATCAATTTCTTTATTGCTTGTTTTCTTAATATAGTTGATCACATCATCACAAATTAATATTTCTTCCATTGAAACATCTTGAATTAATTCCTGAAATTTATGATTAACTTCTTTTTTTAATTCAAATTTCTTTTCAATTTTATCTGTATTAATTAAATCACCTTTATTCAATCCAAAAGCTAATCCTTTACCAACTAATATAATTTCTTCTCCAGATGCATTTTCACTCAAAACAACGTTATTGTTATAAACTCTTTTTGCGATTTGTTTCATTTGAATAACACCTCCTATTTTTTATATTGTAAATAAATTATCTCCTGAATCAACTTTTCCATATGTACCATTCACAGTGATATCACTACCAATACAAATTACTGGTACAACAGTATCGCAGCCTTTTAATTTAATATAAGTCCAATCAACAACTGTTAATAAATCACCATGTTTAACAGCATCTCCAACTTTTACTTTTGTTTTAAAAGGTTTCCCCTTCAAATTAACTGTTTCAATTCCAATATGAATTAAAATATCTTTACCATCATTTGTTTTTAATCCAATGGCATGTTGCGTATCATATACCATAGTTACAACTCCATCCACTGGTGAATATATATTTTTGTCTGAAGGAATTATAGCTACACCATCGCCCAACATTCTTTGTGAAAACATTTCATCCGAAACGTCTTCAATATTTATCAATTTACCTTTTAATGGGCTATATACTTGTTCTCCCATACAAACCTCCTATTAAAAAAGTCTATTCACAACAATGCACAAAAGCCTCATCGTTGTAAATAGACTATGCTTATCCCTTAGAAATAATAACATCTCTATCAATACATTGACATTATGTCACCATATGTAAGCGATGTCAATAAAAAATCACACTTTTTTCTTATACACAAAAAAAGCAGAGTGCCTTAAGCACTCTATGCAAAGTTAAGAAAGTTGAAATCCAACTATGGAAATGAGATATGTAAATATAAGGTTATTGTTAGACCTCATCTTTCCTAACTAGAATCATTCATCTAAATATAAACCTTTTATACCTAGATGAATGACAAGGCATTAAGCCTTATCAACGAGCCATTATGCTAACAATACGTTCACCAGCATCACATGCGATAACAACAGCTGCTTAAACTTTCTTAAATTTGACTATATACTTTTGAGGATTTTGTCTTACATCATTAAATCCTCGTAAAGCAAACTTTTTAACAACCATTACCTTGTTCATGTGATTACGCCTCCTCATTGAATACTACATTGTACTTTTCGTAACCCTTAAGTGAATGAATATAATCAGAAATAACTACTTTAGCATGATCAGAAGTCTTCTCATACAAGCCACCCTTAATAGCATCTTGTTTTGCTTCTTTAAGCATCTTTTTCTTCTCTTTATGGAAATCTTCTAATCCAACGTTAGCTGTGAACTTTTCACCTTCCCAATATTGAACATAAGATTTTTCATCTAAATAAGAATCTAAGATTGAAGCTTTTGGTAATATAACTGTAATAGTTTGAGTTAATTCATTACCACCATCATCCTTAATGTTTTCTAAATCATATCCTGCTTTAATCACTGCATTATACGAGAAAACATAATCACTAGTAGTCAAGAAAGTATCTACTTCATATTTACCTAATTCCATTGGTTTATGAATTTTTCCAATCTCTTTAATTGTTGCTTCTTGAAATGCAATCTCTTCAATATCTTGATAACAAATGACTTCTTTGCGAACTGTTTTATGTTCTTCAAGCCCTTTGTTATAAGCTGCAATTAAAGCACAAGCTCCAACAGAAACAACCACCACTACAAGTAAAGCTCCCTGCAATCTCTTGCTACCCTTTACTTTTCTAAACCCTTTAGAAACACCATTTTTAATTCCTTTTAAAATACTAATCAATGCTTTCATATTCTTTTTCTCCTTTTGTATTTTCAGTCTGTTTTCTATCAACAGACTTTAAGATTGAATTGTTACTCACATGCATCTCATCCGCTAACTTTCGATTTCTTTCAATCTTCTCTATCAAACGAATCATTCTTAATCGATTATCAACACTCATCATAAGTAACACCAATCTTTCTATTTCTTACTTGCTTCTTGATATCTTTAAGCATCTATATCATAATTTCATTAGAGCATTTTCTACAGACAAAAGAATGCGTAATAAAATACACTTTTTCGCACTTTTTGCGAAAACAAGAAATGAGGGCATAATAATGAGTGAACAAACAAAAAAGGAGTTTCAAACTCCCTATGAAGAATATAGAATAAAGGCCGGATACACCCGAGAAAGTGCTAGTGAAGAACTAAGTGGTATTTCACCAGACAAAATATATAGAATTGAAAAAGGCAAACAAACAGCTGAACCAGACATTGTTCTACAACTAGCCGATTTATATCATGCACCAGAACTATGCAACTATCATTGCACACACAAATGTGAAATAGGACAGAAATACATTCCACAAGTAGATGTACAAGATCTACCAAGCATTGTATTAAGTACAGTCGCAACACTCAATGAAATACAACCATTAGTAAATCGATTAATTCAAATCACAATGGACGGGAAAATATCAGACGACGAAATCCCAGACTTCGCACTAATCAGCACAAGACTCGACGAAATCTCAACTGCATCTGACATACTAAGACTATGGATTGAGAAAACAATCCAAGTAAACAAATTAAATGGAACATTATTCTATGAAGAAGTAGACAAGTTAAAAAAATAATTTTTCCACACAAAAAGGCAGACTAATCTGCCTTTTTTAATGATTTCTTGATAAGACTCCTCCGTATTATCCCACCACCACGAAATTTTCTAGTCCCATATCTAATTTCACGATTCTCACCATATGCATGTTTATCAACAATATTACCAACCAAAACCCAACACCATTCTAATTTTTCATCTTTCATCATACTTAGCCAGTAATTTAGCATAATCATGATGTACAAATTTAGGTGCCATCATCAAAGATTATGCTGTTCCAGAAGTATCTAATCCTAATACAACACTTCCACCCTCTATATTTATCCACTAAAAAAAACATCATACATTTTTATAATGAAATATGTATACAAATAGATAACATCATGTTAGACTTAATACGTTGATTAACTCACTAATCAACATCTCCGAGAGTTGGCACCATTTCACATTTATTTAAGCCAACTCTATTTTTTTATCTAAATCAAAAGAGACTGTATTTTGACACAGCCTCTTTCTTGTTTATTCGCTTAAGAAAATATGATTGCCAAGCCTCCTAGACCTTTATTGAATGTGACTGCTTCATTCAGCCATAAGATTCCCACGATCATGGAGGTTACTGGTTCTAATAAACATATGAAGCTAGCTCTTGTACTTCCTAATAGTAGTACGCCTTTTTGTAGTAAGACTGTTGCTAAAAAGGATGAGGATAAAGCGAGTACTAATAATAGGCCATAAGATAGGATGTCCATTTTAAATACAACGTCTTGCATAAACAGATTCATTGTAAAGATTTCTATTGTTGTAAATAGTGCTAAATAGAAGGATAGCTTTAAAGCGTTCATTTTCACTAATCCCGTCTTATCCATTTTAACCAAGTAAAAAGCATATGTTAATCCGGATGCGATAGCTAAAAAGTATCCAAATAAACTACCGCATCAAAAAAGATCGTTTAATTTATTGCATTGAATTTATTGGTCGCACTCAAGACAATCAAATTGTGGAATACACAAAAAGCTTTATGGATACAAGTAAAATTAGATTTGAATACACTTTATCTAAAGACTAGAGAAAAAAACAGAGGTTGTGGATCGCTACAACCTCTGTTTCATTATGTTTTTATTTAAAATATGAAATTTTAAAGACTTCTTCCAAATACTCCACATCAAGATCAGGAAGTTTATCATTAAAATAATTCACCATGTTTTTTAAACCACCAATTTCACAACCAGCATGATTTACTACGATCATAGGCAAATCATTATCAATCGCATATTGAGCATCTTTGTAGTTTGTGATTCCATCATCCGCCACAATGACTACATCTGGATTGAACTCTAACATTTCAAAGATATCCGTTCCAGCACCCGTACCAATGGCTAAATGAGACACTTCTTTATTTACATTCCCAAAAACATAAACTCCCTCTTCACCATCATCTTTTAATGCATTAGCCACACGCGTTGCTAATTGTGAAACAGTTTGTTTAGGAATATTTGCACATTGATAATACGAATTGATCACTCTATCCTTAAAATCAAAGCCAAGCTTTTTAGCCCATACATCACTCACACCATATTCAGGAATAGAATCCCAAACATCATGACAACGATACACACAAATATTACCCTTACTTAATAAGTCTTTCTTGTGTTCAATAGACTCAACTAATTTAGTTTCCAAATGCGTTCCTGTCGTATAGAAAATATTCTCATGAGAAATAATGAAGTTAATACCCTTTTTTAATGCTTGTTCAATCACTTTATTAGTAGCCACCCAACAAACACCAATCTTCTTCACTTCTTGATCATCATCACCAAATAAAACACGATCCCTTGTACAACGATTCCAACGTACCCAAGTACCCTCACTCTTTAAACATTCAATTACGTCTTTAATCTTCATGATTTTCAATCCTCTCAATAATTTTTCCAACTGATGATTCACATCATCAAAATCATCCGCCATAGTCTCTTTATCAATTAGAGAATAGATATTTTTGTTACTGTGTCAATTGACATCAAATCCTGATACAATTCATTTTTATGGTCAATCCACCTATTGTTTGTATCAAAAGTCATTAAATCTAGATTCCTATCAATTTTTATTTCATTGACCTCTATACCATACTTCTCAAATATTTTATATATTTCATCTTTGTCAGAAACAATATTAGTCTGAATCAATACATTAGGATGATCAATTTGATTAAAGAAAGGATAATGAAATATCTTTTGAAGAACGACTAGAAATAATGTCGCAAAAACACCAATAAAAATCAATCCAGCACCAATACATGCAGCTATGCCAGAAGTAGTCCACATTCCAGCTGCTGTAGTAAGCCCTTGAATCAAATCATCTTTCACAAAGATTACGCCAGCACCAAGAAATCCAATTCCACTAACAATTTGTGCTGCCACTCTTGCTCCATCCGCCGTCGACACATCAAAAAAAGCATATTTAGAAATAATCATAAACATTGAAGATCCTAGTGCAATAATCGCATGTGTTCGAATGCCGGCCGATTTATTTCGACTAGTCCTTTCATATCCAATGGCACAACCAAATAAAGTAGCCAACACGATACGAAATATCCAATTTAAATATACTTGTTCTGAATACAAAATATCATCTCCAAACTTGACATAATAAATTTGTTTTTATTTGCTTGCTTTCTCTTTGGTAAGAACATACTCCTACCCCAAAAATTTGTCAATTCAAATTGAAAACATCTTAGAATTATAATACCATCCTGAATCATTCAATCTTTTACGACAGAGTTCTTATCCCTTCATTCCTATCTTTTTTCAAACTCATCCGTCATCATATTTGCCATTACTTTGAATATAATAAAAGCCGTCACATTATGCAACGGCAAGCCTTCTATGAAACTTATATATATGAATAGCTAATAAGATTATTAATACAATCGACACGGTTCTATGAAACGTTAGAATTATTGGATGTTCAACCATAATTAATCCTAGTATTCCTAAAACAAAGGATACTATGGTTAATACAATTACTAGAATATACTTCAAATCCCATCTCTTTCTATATAGAAAAACATGAATCAAAGCCAATACTAAGAATAAGGTAGAAGCCAATTTATGAACTATGATTCCAGTAATTGGAACCATAATAGTCAAAACAAAGCTAATAGCTAATAAATAATTCAAAACCCTTCTCATACTGTCTTTACTCCAAATGTAAAATAAACCATATGAAAAATCCAAACAATCAATAAAACAATATTGCCAACCACAATCCCCTTCAATCCCATCATGATAAATCCAATGCTCATTAATAAAGTTACTGAACACATAATACGAAGCTTTGCCTGTTTCGTCATACCACTCTTCATATTGTTCTCTTCATACAACTTCGTATTCTTAAACCAACCATCCAATCTTTCACTTGATTTTGCAAAACAAAAAGCTGCAAGCAACACAAAAGGAATCGTCGGAAGAATCGGTAATATGACACCAATAATTCCTAACCCTAATGATATACATCCGATCATGATATATAGAATCTTTTTCATTATGCCTCCAAGTTAGATAAGTCTAACTCTTATTCCATAAAAGAAGGAGCTGTAACGAATAAGTAAATTTTATTACTTACGTCAACTTCCCGCAATATTTATACATCTATACAAATAAACATCCCGTTGTGCTG